>Ga0207415_1000093_pt1 | contig 97729 bp, 76 predicted proteins | sample Passage237A_FD_187369 | JGI IMG/M metagenome (GOLD analysis project Ga0207415, IMG submission 187369) | Cellulose adapted compost microbial communities from Newby Island Compost Facility, Milpitas, CA, USA - Passage2 37A (SPAdes) (version 3) ... | reverse complement strand
CTCGGCCTCTTCGCGATCGTGAGCTGTGGTGACGACATGGCAAACCCGGTTTCGTCGGGGGGCCAGGCGGGAGAGTCGCACAAAGAGCAGACAAGCGGAGGACGCGACGGCCAGGAGCCGCGCGACGAGTCGGAATCGACGGGCGGAAGCGCAGGCGACGAATCGGGAGAACCTGCGGACGACCGTCCGGGTATGCCCTTCGAACCCCACTGCGAGGCCTACTTCCCGGAGCCCCCGGGGCAGGCAGGCGCCCTAAGTGACGTCTGCGGATGTCTCAGCGTCGACGACTCCTGGTCCTGCTCGAAGGACACATGCCCCGATGAAGACGGCCTCGTGCGCACCATCGCGCCGGAAGCGGGCCTGCTCGAAGTTCCCGCGCGAGAGTTCGTCCAAGAGGGCCAAGCCGGTCGGAGCCCCGTTCATCGCGTCTTCTATTCCTTTCATCCTGCGGAGCGGAGCCCCGATAAAAGGCCGCTCCTCGTCTTTCTCAACGGCGGCCCCGGCTCAGCCACGATGCCCTACCTCTTCGCTCAAACCGGGCCGAAGACGCCGCTCCAGGAGGGAGTTTCTGACAATCCGGCCTCCTACGCGCGCGACTTCAACCTCCTCTACATCGACGCTCCCTTCACGGGATTCTCTTATTCTCCGTCCACTTCGACATTTCCTGCCGATCATCTCGAAGATCGAGAGGCAGGCATCGTCCTCGAAGTCGTGCTCGGTTTCCTCGCGCGGCACCCCCTCCTTGAGCGGGCTCAAGTCGCCTTCGTTGGCGAGAGTTATGGCGGCACACGAGCGCTCTTGATGGCCGAGCGGCTCCTTTCGTATCCGGAGCTCGCCGATCCTCAGGTGAAAGCCAACAAGTTCGCTGGAACAAGCTCCGTGTATTTTGATCTCGGCTTGTACGAAGTCATCAAGAAACACTTCGCCCGCACTCGGCCCGAGCTTCAGGGCGCAGAGCTCACCCCGGAGCAAGTGGCGGAGCAGTTCGGCTGGCAGATCTTAATTCAACCAGGTCTGCCGGATGGCTTTGGAACTAGCTTCCCAGCGCCGCCCTGCGTTGGATCCCTCTGCGACAATCTTGCCCTGGGCCATTGCACAACAGACAACTGGCACGATTGCTCCCTTCCTCTCGACGTCGACGATAAGTACGACGCGCTCGTCTTGCCCAGGCTCGAAGATCACGAGACTCTTTCGAGCGCGCTCAGCGTGGATGCGACGAGCATTGGCTGGCTCCGCTCTTGCAAGCCCGAGGAAGGAAGCATCGCGGAAAAGCTCTACCTTCTGCCGCACGTCCCGCTCTCTTACCTTGGCGAAAGGTCCGGAGAGGGACCTCTCTGGCAGCGCGGCAGAATGTTCTACACGTTCGCTCGAGTCGCCGAGCACCAAAAGATCTTGATGACGAACGCCCGGCAGGACCGGAGAGTGAGGACGCCTCACTTCTGGGCAGCGCTGCACGCCGCGCTCAGCAATAGCCCTCCTGGCGTACGCATCCTCTCGGATAGCCCCGAAGAGGCTCCGCGCCCCGGAGAAGTCGAGTTCACCTTCCGAGGAGAGACGACCCGCGTCCGCTATCCGACCTACCTCGCCGGTCACATGGTCCCCCTTCGAGCAGGCGCCGAGCTCTACGAAGATATCCTCGAGTGGTGGAGCGACTAAGGGTCTCTGACCCCAGAGCGCGTCCTCGTCAGGCCGCACGAGTCTCGCGAACTTTAGCCGGTCACATGGTGACCGAGCAGGCGCCTACGAGGACATCGTCAGTTGGTGGAACGACGGAGAGCTCAAAGGGGCTTGAGAATCGCGACAGGGGCGCCAGCTGTGCCAGCTTGTGCCAAAAGTGTGCAACCCATTTTTCGCCTACTTTCGAGCGCTTCCGAGCCACGTCGGGCCCCGCTGCAGCCGGCACAGCTATTGCGATTGGCTCAGGCATGACAAACTCAAGAGACGGGAAGATGGGCCTCTCGGGACGCATGAGATCCAACATATTGGGTCGTGCACCGGATGCGCCTCACGCCCGCGCAAGCAAGGGGAAAGGTAACAATATGTCGAAGCTGAGCGCCCTGGCGCTGATGATGATCTTAGGAGCTGCGTCCGCCGCAGCGTGCGGCGGGAGCTCTGAGAAGGACTCGGACGGCGACGACGGGACGGCGCCCTCAGGGGGTTCCAAGCACAATGACCCGCCCACAGGCGGGAACGACAATGGGTCCGGTGGGAAGTCGAACGACAACACCGGCGGCACTGCCGGAGAAACAGGAACCGAAGACGATTCGCCGCCGAAAATCCTGCGGGGCGCCGACCTCGGACTCCCAGGCACTGGGGCTTGCGAAGGCATCTCCCTCGGAGAGTTTATTGAGCGCGCGCACGAGCTTCGACCCGAGCTCGCCGATATCGAGACGCTCACTCCTGGCAGCGGAGAGGCGCTTGAGGACCCTGGCCGAGAGATCATCCCTCTTCAATCGGATGACGGCTTCTTGCTCGCCTTCAAGCGAGGAGATGGCGATTGCCCCGCTGGCTGCATTGACACTACCTACTGGTACTTCGAGTCGGACGATGAGTGCCAACCTGTCTACCTTGGAGAGTACGCGGCCATCTACGACTCCGAGAACAAATGCTATGAGGTCGAAGGCGAGCGCCGCTGGGACGTGGGCAGGACCGTCCCGACTACTTCACGCTGCGATTACGAGCCCTATGCCGCAGACGTAAGCGGTTCCCACGAGGTCAGCGCTGAGGGGAGCATCGTGCCGTGTTCGACCGAAAGCGGAGGAGAAGAGGCGTGGGAGGAAGCGCTCGAGTTCGTTGTCGAACAAGATCCCTCCGACCCGACCAAGGCCGAGGTTTCATTCAAGAACGTTCACCCCAAGGTGGACGCTGGATCTTGGCCCGGCACCGTAGAAGCGGACACACTCACCGTCGATTATGAGCGCTCGAAGAGCAGCTGCATCGACAATGTCGCCGTCAACTTCAGTTACGACTTCGCCGAAGGGAAAGGACGCTTCACTGCCGACATTGCGGGTGTCACCGATTGCTCCGACCCCGGCTCGGAGCTTTGCAAGGGGCACATCAGCCTGACGCTGAAGAACTAGAGAACCTGCTTGCCCAGTCCAAAGGGGTGAACGAAAGTTCACCCCTTTCTCTTTGCTGGGAGGGCCCCTCACTGAGAGCTCCGTGAGCTGCACACGTCCCTCACGAGGCTCGTCGAAAAAGACCCGCTCAACAGCCAGAAAAAGAGCTCGAAACCGCCGCCCGACTGTACGTAATTGTATGTAAGAGGGCGGGAGGTTATCCTCCCTCAGTTCAAGCTCGGAATGGGAGGCCGGCTTGGACCTGAGGCAGGGGTATGGGGTATGGGGGACACGTTTGTACGGCCGGGCGCGATCATCGCGGACAAATACAGGATCGAGCGGGTGCTCGGGCGCGGCGGAATGGGCGTTGTGCTCGAAGCGACGCACGCAAAACTCGGGGTCCGCGTCGCTATCAAGCTCATCTTGCCGGAGATGCTCGAGAGCGAAGCTTTGCTTGAACGCTTTGCGCGTGAGGCGCGCGCGGCCGCACGCATTCAGAGCGATCACGTGGTGCGCGTCACCGACGTCGGGACGCTCGAGTCGGGCGCCCCCTACATGGTCATGGAGTACCTCGAGGGACAAGATCTCTGCGAGCGCGTCAAGAAGGAAGGCCCCCTCGCACCAGAGAAGGCCGTCGATTTCGTCTTAGAAGCCTGCGAGGCGCTCGGAGCCGCTCACGAGATCGGCATCGTCCACCGCGACCTCAAGACCGCGAACCTTTTCTGTGCTGTCAAACCCAATGGACAGGAGACCATCAAGCTCCTCGACTTCGGCATCTCCAAAGCCGCCGGTGAACCCGACTTGGGGATGACGTCCACAAAAATGGTGCTGGGCTCGCCGCACTACATGTCCCCCGAACAAATGCTGTCCGCGAAGGGCGTCGACGCAAGGACGGACATCTGGGCGATGGGAGTCGTGCTTTATGAGCTCCTCGCCGGGACCGTCCCTTTTACTGCGGAGACCTTCGCGCGACTCGTGCTCGTGGTCTCCGGCAGCGACGAACCCGACTGGAACCGCCTTCGTCACGTCGATCCTCGGCTCATCGAAATCATCCGGCGCTGCTTGCAGCGCATTCCGGACGCCCGATTCAAGAGTGTCGCCGACCTCTCTCGAGCGCTCCGTCCCTTCGCATCGGCCACCACCTCATCCATATCCATTCCCGCGGCGGCTGTTTCTGCGCCCAACCTACGAGCCCCACAGGGCCCAGAGGCTCATCCCGGAGATCGCGGGAGCACCTTAGTCCCTCTCGGCCAAACGCGACGATCGCACCCCTCAAAACGCCGCTCCTGGATCGCTCCCGCTGCGATCCTCGGCGCGCTCGCGATCGGTGCGCTCCTCCTTTTGTCACGACCTAAGCCGCTCTCGTCCGCCGCAAGCGATGCCTCCGCCCTTGCGCCCACTCAGGTCGAAGCGCCCCTCCCCGCGCCGGTGCTCGAGGAGCCCTCCCATCAAGCCCCCACGCCTCCTCCCCTCGAAGCTGCCCGCGTCTCAGACGGTGCGCCGCCGAGCGAGGCTCCTCCGCCGTCATCTATCGTTCCTTCCCCCGCTTCAGGCGAGCCGCTCACCGCAGCTCAAGCTGCTCCCCCAGCAACCACTGTCACTGTCGCCAAGAAAACAACCGCCTCGAAGGCTCCCGCTGCACCTCGTCCACCAAGTCCCGAGACCACAGCCCCCGCGAGCACAACAGCTACGCCCGTGGCCCCCTCCCCCAAGGACCCTTCTCCGGCTCCGCCTTCCTCAGGCTCAACGGAGCCTTCTCCTGCCCGCCCCAAGAACACGCTCGGTGGACGTCTATGAAATACGCTCTCTCCGCTCTCGTTTCCCTTGCGCTCTCTGTCGCATGGCTCCCGGCCGCTTCTGCCTCTGACTCAGCCGCGGCCATCACCGCCTTCGACGAAGCCACACAGCTCCTCGAAGCGGGCGAAATCACCCGCGCCTGCGACAAGTTTGCTCAGAGCTACTCCATCGACCCCCAGCTCGGCGCTCTCTTGCACCTCGCCGATTGTCGCGAACAAGCAGGACAATACGCGAGCGCTTGGTCCGCCTTCCGCGACGCAGCGGAGCTCGCCGAGCGACGGGGAGACGAACGGCTGGCCGTCGCCGTCGAACGCGCGAAGTCCCTCGAGGGGCGTGTCTCAAAGCTCACGATCTTCCTACCGAACGACTTACCCAAAGGTGCCTCCTTGAAGCGCAACGGAAAGGTCATCCCACCTGAGATTCGAGGCACCGCGCTTCCTGTCGACGGAGGACATTATGAGATTGAGGTGAGCGCGCCGGGCTACGAGTCCTTTCTCGGATCAGTCGATGTCCGACCCGCAAAAGACAACGCGAGCCTCACTGCCCCGTCGCTGCGGCCGCTCCCGGAGAGTGGTGCAACTGACGCGCCTTCTTACGGCGCACAAGGAACCGAGCGCTCTCTCCTTGCGGCCAAATGGCCGGCTTTCACGAGTCTCGCCATCGGCGTGACTGGAGGTGTCCTTTGGACGGTGTTTGGTGTCATTTCGATCGATGCGAAGTCGCTCGCTGATCGGGAGTGCGGGGACGCCGCTCGCCTCTGTGAGGTGAACGGTGTGGAGCAACGCGGCCGCGCCTTCGATGCCGGAAACTGGGCCACGGTCGGCGCGGTGATGGCGGGAGTGGGCGTGGTTGGCGCCGGTGCGCTTTGGCTCGCGCTTCCCAGCCCCTCGAGCCGCGGATCCTCTGCCTCGAATGCCGCGTCTATCCTCACCCTGGAGCCAGGCCGACTCACGGTGCGCGGAACCTTTTGAGTCCTCTTCCCCTTTTCTCTCGATGACCAAGAAACCGCCTTTTCCATTGTCTCGTCGCCCCCTGTCCTGGCGCGCCGTATCCCTTGGGCTCGCTCTCACCTCTCTCCTCGGTTGTAACGAGATCCTCGGCAATCAACCGCCGGGAGATGGGGGGCTCGGGGGCGACGCGGGGGAGTCAGGTTCCGGAGGAACATCACGTTCGAGCGGAGGCGCCCGGTCTTCCGGTGGCCGCTCCGCGGCTCCGGACGGAGGTCAAGCAGGCGCTCCGGGAAGCGGAGGCAGAAAAAGCGGGGGCTCCGGAGACGGCGGCGTCGGGGGCGGGACGGCCTCGTCCGGGGGCACGAGCTCCGGCGGAGCAGCGACGACGGGCGAGCCTTGCGAGGAAGAGGACGCGACGAGCTGCCGCGACGGTGAGCCGAAAACCATCCTGCGCTGCACGGAGGGCTTCTGGGAAGAAGATACACCCTGCGCGTCGAAAGAGAGCTGCGACCTGAGGACCGGCCGCTGCGCGCCCATCGTAGAGGACTGCCTCGAGCTCGCCCCGGAGGACATCTTTTGTGACGACGAAAACAACCTGCGTCGCTGTGGTCCGGATCGCGTGACAACGACGCTCGCCTTGGAGTGCCCCGGACTCTGCGACGGGGACGAGCTCGCTTGCGTCGACGAATGCGCCGAGGACCACGGCGGATGCGATGAGCTCGTCACCTGCTCGACCACACCCGAAGGGCCCACCTGTGGCCCCTGTCCGAGCTCTTATCGCTCCGATCCGTCGGGCGTGTGCGCGCCGACCTTGCTCGACTTGGAACTGCTGACAGGCACGCTCGAGTCAAGCGCTCCGACTGGCTTCGACTATTCCGCGCGCCTCGGTCTCTTCGAAGACACGCTCTCGTTTCGTCCCGAAACCACGAGTGGGTCGACCCTCTTCGTCGACGGCTCAGCGCTCACCGGTGACACGTTTCAGGCGTCGGTGCCGCTGCGGGTGAGCACATTCTCGCTCTCCGTGCGCGCGCCGGGTCGCCCCGATACGAACTATGACCTGCGCGTGAGCCGGGGCGAGCAGCGCCACTATCTCAAAGCGCCCACCACGAGCGACTCCTTCGGCTACCAAATCGCGCTCTCAGGAGACGGATCGACACTCGCGGTTGGGACGCTTGACGCAGCGGTGCACCTCTACGCTCGTTCGAACGGCTCCTTCCGGCACATCGAGACTCTGAGCGCGCCTGCCGCCGCAGCAAACTCACAGTTTGGAAGATCACTGGCGCTCTCGCACGATGGCTCGGTCCTCGTCGCGGGCGATGCAGGAGAAAGTGCGGGCATCACCATCCTCGTTGGCGCCGCGTACGTTTTCCGTCGCGTAGGCGACACATTTCAGCAGGAAGCGCGGCTGATCGCGTCCGATCGAGAGAGCCAAGACTACTTCGGCCGAGCCGTAGCGATCTCGGGGGACGGCAACACGATCGCCATTGGCATTCCCGGCGAGGCGAGCAACGCGACTGGAATCAACGGCAATGAGAGCAACGCGCTCGCCCTCGGCTCGGGAGCCGTCTACGCCTTCGTTAGGAGCGGGAATGACTGGCTCAAACACGCGTTCATCAAGCCTCACAACACGGGCCAATGGGACGCCTTTGGGGGCGCGGTCAGCCTCTCCTTCGACGGCAACTTGCTCGCGGTCGGTGCTCGGGCGGAGGACAGTGGGGACCCGAGCGACGGTGCCGACAACTCCAAGTCCGATTCGGGCGCGGCCTATGTATTTGCTCGAAGCTCAGGGAGCTGGTCTCAGAGAGCGTACCTGAAGCCGAGTGCAATTTGGGTAGACGGCTCTTTCGGTCACTCCGTCTCCCTCTCAGCGGACGGTTCGACACTCGCCGTGGGTGCGAGCGGGGACGACTCGGCCGCCTCCGGCGCGACGTACGTATTCGTCCGCAGCGGCAACACCTGGTCGGAACAAGCCATGCTCAAACCGTTCACGGAAACGCCCCGCCGCCCCGATGCCTTCGGGAGCTCGGTCGCTCTCTCCGAGGACGGTTCGTTGCTCATCGCGGGCGCGCCTCTGGAGGACAGCGCGGCGACGGGCATCGGCGGCGACAGATCCAACACTTCCGCCCAAGACTCCGGCGCCGCATACGCCTTCGCCCGAAGTGGCTCTTCTTGGTCTGAAGTGGCCTACGTCAAGGCGTCGAACACCAATCCTGGCGACGTTTTCGGCTTCCCCGTCGCCCTCTCTTCGGATGGCAAGACCATCGTCGTGGGGGCTTCGGGCGAGGGGAGTAGCGCCGCCGGACTCGACGGAAACCAAGCCGACAACTCCGCTCCCGGGTCGGGCGCCGTCTATATCTTCTGAGGAGGGGAAGGCCCGACGGACCCGCAGTAGAAGCCGGATCAAACATCCCCGATGGTGTGAGCCCGGACACATGTTAGAACTTCCCACGTGACAGATTCGGGGAGGCCATGAAGTCGATCCAAATTGCCCACCCAAGCGCAGCCATCGAGCTCATCGCCGCAGCCAGGCAGCTCACCCCAGATTGGGAATCCTGGGGAGCACCCATCGTGGACGTGGCGGAGAAGTTCTTCGGTGGCCCGATGTCGGGAGCCGCCGTCGTAGAGCAGAAGGCCGACGAGTTCCGTCCTGTGTACGCGCGCGTTCCCTTCAAGGATCCGCAGATCAGAGCTCTCTATATCGACAAGCACGGACAGTTACCCAAGCCACAGGTCGCCGCCATGTACCGGTCCGCAAGGGTCGAGCTCTTGAGCGACGTCTTGGCACGGATCACCGAGTTTCGGGCGACTTCCGATTGGATCGAGAAGTGGTTGACGGACTCTGGAGTTGAGGAGGGGGTCGCCATGACCTGTCACGTGGCCAACTTCCGCGTCGCGGTCTTCACCTACTTTGATCGCCCGGTCACCCTGACCCGCGACGATCGGCGTCTTCTCACCCAGGTCAGCCTCCACATCGAACAGGCCTTGCGCCTCCGTCTCGGCCAAGCAAATGAACTCGCGATTCTCCGGCCCGACGGAAAGGTTCTGCATGCGGAGGGCCCTCTCGAAGAGCGGGGAGCACGACAGGAAATGACCGAGACGGTGCGTGCCATCGAGCGGGCGCGCAGCCGCCCCACCGTAAATTCAGCAGAGATATGGACCGGGCTCGTCCGTGGGAAGCTGGGCTTGAGTCCTCGGCAAGACGGGTCTGACCGGCACTACGTCGTCCTTGAACACCAAGACCCGGAGTCGAGGTTGCTCGAGCTGTCGCCGCGGGAGATGCGTATTGTCGAGCTCGCCGCTGAGGGACTCTCGAACAAGCTCATCGCCTACGCCCTCGGCATTTCCGAGCCCACTGTGTCGCGAGCTCTCGGAGCTGCCGCACTCAAACTCGGCTGCAACGGCGCCCGCGACCTGGTCGCGGCGCTCTCACTCCTGCTCCGATTAGGACCCAAAGGCGACACCTGGACCGAGCGCCCGACTCCTGCCGAGCAAGAAGTGCTCGAGCTCCTGCGTCAAGGCTTATCCAACGCCGAGATCGCAGCCGCGCGCGGCTGCTCCACGCGCACGGTCGCCAATCAGGTGGCCTCCCTGCTCAGGAAAGCCGGTGCCGACTCACGGCGCGCGCTCTGAGGACGCCCCTGTGAGTTTTCTGTGACTTGTGCGGTATTACGGGCTGGGGTTGGACAGCTTCCGTGACCAGAGGCCGCCGTCCTCTCGCTCACCGGCCCCGGCGAAGTGACCCACAAGGACACCCGTGGGGCGGAAGCCGGCCACGATCAGGGCGGCGGCGAGCTCCGGGGAGCGCATCGGGCCAATCGCAAACGCAGACACGATGCCTTCCTGTCGGAGGTCGGCGCAGATCTGTTCGATCGCAAGACCTGTCATAAATGTCTCTTTTTCACCGCGCGGCGCGACCAGCGGGTCCAGATAACTCGAGTCGAAGCAGTGTTCGATCTCGAGGCCGACCAAGAGCGAATACCCGCCACGTGCCGTGCACAAGACCGCGCGCCGCTCACTTTGGCGCCCAAACGGCGACAGCGTCGAGATCGTGCGCCCGGAACGCTCTGCGTATTCGACCGCGCGCGCGATGTCCTTGTCGCGCGCCGGGCCGATGCGCACTTTGGTCAGCCCGTCGCTCTTCCGCGAACGAGCGAGCTTTTGAGCAGAGCGAACGACGCTCTCATAACCGCCTCCTGCGCCCTCCGAGCGAATCCGGATCCGCGTTCCTGACTCGAAGGGGGCACGTTCGATTTGCATGCCGAGCACGTACCCGTCGGACCGCTTATAAAATCCGGGGATCGTCGCTTCGCGCTCAAAGCCAAGCCGAGTCCACGTCGCCGCTTCATCACGCTCGACGACGACAAACGCTCGCTCCATGCCTTCGGCCTCAGCGACCTCTTGGACAATTTCGAGCTTTCCCGGCTGAGGGCCGGCGCGAAAATCGATCACGCGCATTCTTCGCTCGGCTCGATCGAACAAGAAGCAAAGCGAGATTTCTCCTCGCTGCACATGTTTCTCCGTCGAGCCGGACCGCGCGCTTTCAGGCTCGGTATCGTCCCATCTAGCCCAGTTGCGTTGACTCAATTCCTTCATCACCCCTATCAGATATGGTATCATGGTAGACCGGCCTCGGTCCACCGCTTAGGCGCTTCCTAGCCCCTCTCGCGCGCTCGCCTCTGCGCACTCTGCGCGCACGTTTCGAAGCGACCGAAACCGAGATGTAGGGCGAGCAGCGATGCGTCGCATTTTGCCACGCCCCTCGTCTGCACATCTTCGTTTCCTGTTTTCCGACTTCGAACCACAGGAATTTCTACCGAACAAAGTCGACGCCAAGTCGCTGCATGACCGCGTCGTGCTCCTTCCGGGCCACGGAGATGCGCGTGGGCATCCCCCCGGAAAGACCCAACAGTTCAAGAAAGTTCACGCCACTATCGAAGGGCGCCGCGAGCGCTACATTTTGCGCGTCCACGACCACCGCCAACTGCGCGATTTTCTGCCCGTGGAGCAAGAGGTCGGTCTTGTCGAGCCGGCCGAAACCCGAGGTGATGTCGACGTATGCAACGTCCCCTCCTCCCCGGCGCGGGTAGGTCTTGTAGCTCCGGGCAGCGCGCAATGTTTCGAGCTCAATCGCCCGAAACTCTTGTTCAGCCCGGTCGACGATCGCGCGGGCGCTCTTGTCTTCGAGGCGCGACGTCAGGAGCTCGAGCACCGCGCGACAGAAGTCATCTTGATTGCCCCGCGCTCGAAGGGCTCGGTCAAAATAGACTCCTGTTTCCGAAGGGGTCCCGAGGCGGGTATCGATCGCGTAAGCATCTGCGTCCGCGCCGGGATAGGGCTCGTGACCCCCGAGGAGCCACTTCGCTGCGCTGGCGATGCCATCAAAATCGGAGTGGCAAACAATCGTGTCGACCTGCCCCGCGCTCTGGACAAGCTCCGGTGTGATCATCTCGGGGCAAGCGCCGTGCTCCGCCTTCGTGGCAAGCAAAAACCGCGGGTCATCCCGAAACTCGGCGTGTTTGTCGTGGTCGTGGTGGTCAACCCAGAGGGCAAGTCGGTCCCCAAGCTGCGCCAGGAATTTCGCAGTGATCTTCTCGAAACCGTCCGGCGTCGCCCCCGCAAAAGCGATATCCAAAACGACCACCCGCCCGCGCAAACGAGCGGGATTTGGCAGCTTTCGCGGCGTACCGAAGACAACGTCGGCCGGGCTCATGACTTTGCATAGCAGAGACCGCCCCGAGCGGTGTAGGGTCTCGCCGCCGTGGACCGAAGCAGTCTCTTTGAAGCACTCAAGAAGCCCCTCGCCGAAACGAACTTCCCGACTCTAGGCCGCAAGTACGCGGGCAAAGTCCGGGACTGTTACACGACCGAGGACGGGCGCCGCATCCTGATCGTCACCGACCGCATCAGCGCCTTCGATCGCTCGCTTGGGGTGTTGCCCTTGAAGGGCCAAATCCTGAACTCGGTGGCCCGCTTCTGGTTCGACAAGACGAAGCACATTGTCCCCAATCACGTGCTCGACGTCCCGGACCCGAACGTAATGGTAGGGATGGAGTGCACCCCCCTGCCCGTCGAGATGGTCCTTCGCGGGTACCTGACAGGCACCACTTCAACGAGCATCTGGCGGCACTACGAGGCCGGCGTGAGGGAATTCTGCGGCCACCGGCTGCCGGAAGGCATGCGCAAACATCAGAAGCTCGACGAGATTCTGCTCACCCCGAGCACCAAGGCCGCCCACGGTGAGCACGACGTCTCGGCCTCGCGCGAAGAGATCTTGAAGCTCACGGGCATGCCCGCGGAGGACTTTGACGAAGCGGAGCGGCTCGCTCGTCTTCTTTTTGCCGAGGGCGAGCGCATCTGCGCCGAGCGCGGCCTCATCCTCGTCGACACCAAGTACGAGTTCGGCAAGACCAAAGACGGGCGCATTGTGGTCATCGACGAGATCCACACCCCCGATTCGTCGCGCTTCTGGTTCCGGGAAACCTACGAGGAGCGCTTCCAGGCAGGCCAAGATCCCGAGAGTTTCGACAAGGAATATCTCCGTCGTTACCTCGCCAACCTCGGATTCACGGGCGAGGGCCCCTTGCCCCCGATCCCCGACGAGGTCCGGGTCGAGTCCACGGTCCGTTATCAAAAAGCCATCGAGCAGATCATGGGCGTTCCCTTCGAGCCGAACCTCGAAGAGCCCATCGCACGCATCCGCAGAAACCTCGGGATCGCGCAGTAAGGAGATTTTACGCCCATGACCATTGACCCCAACGGCATCTACATCGTCAGCGCGCGCCGCACGCCGATCGGCGCCTTCCTCGGCTCCCTCTCGACGCTCACCGCGCCGAAGCTGGGCGCCGCCGCCATCACGGCTGCTCTCGCCGACACTGGCCTCTCCGGTGCCAACGTCGACCGAGTGTACATGGGAAACGTCCTCCAGGCCGGCATCGGTCAGGCGCCCGCGCGCCAAGCGGCGCTCGCGGCCGGTCTCCCCGACCAGGTTCCGACCGTAACGGTCAACAAAGTCTGCGGCTCGGGCCTTGAGGCAGTCCTCGCGGGCGCTCGAGCGATTCGACTGGGAGAAGCCGAGATCGTCGTCAGCGGCGGCATGGAGTCGATGAGCCAAGCTCCCTACTACTCGCTCGGCGCGCGCACTGGTCTCCGCATGGGCAACCAGACGCTCGTCGACGGCATGCTCCATGACGGGCTCGTTGACCCCTATCAGAACAAGCCGATGGGACTTTTCGGCGAGGTCTGCGCGGAGGAATACGACCTCTCGCGCAGCGCTCAGGATGAGTTTGCCACCTCGAGCTACAAGAAAGCCCTCGCGGCCATGCAAAGCGGCGCGCTGAGCGCCGAGATTGTTCCTGTCACCGTGCCGGGCCCCAAGGGGACCTCGTCCGTAGTGAGCGAAGATGAAGAGCCTGGACGCGGAAAGCCCGAGAAGTTCGCGTCGCTCAAGCCCGCCTTCAAGCCGGACGGGACGATCACCGCCGCCAACGCTTCTTCGGTCAACGACGGCGCCGCCGCTCTCGTTCTCGCGAGCGGGCGCGCTGTGCTCGAACGAAACCTCAAGCCGCTCGCGCGCCTCGAGGCTTGGACCGAGGTCGCCGGTCCCCCCTCGAAGTTCACGACCGCACCCGCCACCGCCATCAAGGCGCTCTTCGAGAAGACCGGTGAGACCGCGGCTTCGATCGATCTGTTCGAGATCAACGAGGCCTTCAGCTGCGTTCCGATGGCCTGCGCCCGCCTGGCGGGGCTCGATCTCGAGAAGGTCAACGTGGACGGCGGCGCGGTCGCCTTCGGCCACCCGATCGGCGCGTCGGGCGCGCGCATCTTGACGACCCTCGTTCACGGACTCCGAAGGCGCCAAGTCAAGAAGGGAATCGCCGCAATCTGCATCGGCGGCGGTGAAGCCCTCGCCGCCTACGTTTCGTCTATGTAACGGGAAGTTGATCTACTACGTTTCACTTCTTCGTGATGTCTCTTTGAGCGTGACCAGCTAGCGAGTTTCTTGCTCTACTTGCGCACGTAGTGAAAGAAACTCGCCGCTCCCCCTCTCTCAAAAACATCACACGACTCGACTACACACGGACCCACGGGTACTGGGTCAGGTTCGAAGGCAAGTCACCCGTGAGCAAAATGTTCTCGGATGGCGTATTCGGCGGCAAACGCAAGGCGCTCAAGGCGGCGCAGGCGTTCCGTGACGAATGGATCAAGAGTCACGACGTCACCCGTCGAAAAGGCTCCTACGCGCCACCAGGACCGGGCAAGATCACCAAGCGCTACTGTTTCCAGAGAAAATCCTGGACCCTCGTTTGGGAGGCGTACATCAAGGTCCGACCGGGCCCCGGACACGCCATCACGCGCTACAGCATCAACAAATGGGGAAGTCGCGAAGCGAAGCGCCTCTGTGAAGTCTGGCTCGAGCAGAAGCGCAAAGAACAAGCGAAGGCCTACGGGCTCCCGGCTCCTCGTAAGACCACTCGCGGCGTCAAGAAGACGTCCTCCTGACGCCACACCGCGGCCCTTGGCTCGGCACTATTCGGCCAGCGGCGGGATGCAGGCCTTGAGGCCGCTCGGCTCAGACGCCGGGTCTGCGTGGTCGAACTCATCCGTGCACGTGGAAGGGCCGTCCGAACCGCGGTCTTGGTTGCAGTTGTCGCCATCAGAGCAATTCGGAGCGCAGTATTTGATGGTCTCACCGTCAACAGTCGCTTTGACGCAATGGCCGTCATCCGGGCAGTCGTGGCGATCCGAGCAGCCAAGACGGGTACAGATTCCGCCCCGAAACTTCGTCCAACACTCGAGCCGGACCTCCTGGCCGCCGACGACCGCGTTCGCGCAGTCATCGTCGCCCTCGCAGGTCCCACCGAAGGGCCAATCCCCCGGCTTAGATCCCCCGCTGCCCAGAGGTTCGACGAGCCCCCCACTTCCCCCAGGACCCATTCCCCCCGGGCCAATCCCGCCCGCGCCGCCTCCGCCCGCGCCGACGCCACCGGCGCCTCCGGTCGCTATGCTCGCGCCTTCTCCTCCGGCTCCCCCAGTACCCTCGGTGTCGCCGTCATCTCCATGACAGCCGACAACACTCAGCGCACCCAGCGCCGTCACAAGTGCACCGCTCACAAGAACCTTGCGCGATCCGCGCCACCCATTTCCCAACATCGAACTCATCTCCCGGTGAGGCTTGAAGGACCTACGCGCCACACCCGCACCAACGAGCACTCGCCAAGTCCCCTCGAGCCCACTTTCTAAACCGAGCGAAACAGCGCCTGTCAAGGCTCTCAAGGGTCTCATCGTCGCCAGAGCGCACCCCCATCGAGAGCTCCTTGTCGGGCAGGTGCCTCAAAAGGTCGCTCGCTCGAGCACGCAGCCCATCGGCTCCGTTCGCTCGTGCCTCGGAGGCTTTCCTGCCAAGAGATCGCCGAGGACCTCGGCCAGGTACGGACGGGCATCTTTGTGCAGCATTGTCTTGTCCGAGTCGATAGCGCCTGAGTAGCGAACCTCTCCTTGTCGGTCGACGACCACCGAGTGCGTCGCGTATTCGGCGTCGAAAGCTCGCGCGAGCCGTCCCTCGGGATCGCTCAAGAGCGGAAAAGGATAGCCGCGGGCGCGCGCTTCCCGCGCGCTCTTTTCCGGACTCGCGCTCGCCTCAGCATCGACGAGGAAAATGCGTACGCCTTGTGGTTCAAACATCTCCCAGAGCTCCTTGAGCCGGGGCTCGTGAGCCGAGACACAAGGACAGTCTTCCGCGAAGAAAACAAACACGGTGAGCTCGCTCTGGCTGACTTCTCTCGAAAGGTCGCGGGCCCGACCATCGTCGCCCACGAGCGTGACCTGCTCAGGGAAACGCAGAGGCGCGCGGGGAGCACAGCCAAGAGAGCTCAGCGGAAAGGCGAGGAGGAATAAGGCGATAAGACAGTGCTGGCTCGCGCGAAGCACACGGCGAAAGGGCTCGAATCTCAAGGAATTCATCACAAAAAACTCCAAAGGAAAGCTCCATGGACTCCCGCTTGGGGAAGATGGTTCTGACCGAGACCGCGGAGCGGTGGGTCGAGGAACACTCCGAACAGAACCCGGGCCTCGTCATGGAGGGCTTGAGATCCCGAGAAGCTCAAACGCAGCTTCCGGCGTCCGCTGCTTGTCACAACCGCTCCGTCGACCTCGGCATCTCCCTCGAAGCTATACGTTCCTGAGAGGGAGAGGCCGAGCGCTTCTGAGAAGGAATGCCCCAAGGCGAGCAGCACACTGCCTTCCGGAGCGAGCGCCAATTCAACCGGCCCCACCTGACGGGCGGGGCGGAAAGCGACCCAGCCAGCCGCCGTCACGAGCCACGGACCAAAGCTCCGTTCGAGCCAAAGGCCGAGGCTCGCCTGAAACGCGCCGATCCCCGTCACATCGCTGCCGAGCGCAGTCTCACTCACTTCTGGCGCGCGTCCCGTAGGAGCGCTCACACTGGCGAGAAGTCCGATCCCGGGCCAGCGCCGATACTCTCGGTTGCGCAAGAGATCGTAACGGACGACGAAGCCCAAGTCTCCCAGACCACCGCCCACTTCGCTCACCCCATCCGCTCCGCGAAAGGAGAGCCAGAGCGGCGCGCTCAAGCCAACCTGCAGGCGAGGCACAACGCGCACAGTCCCGAGCAACGTCGTCTGGGTGTCGATCTGATAGGCGTCCCCGTCATTTCCGTAGAAGCGCGAGCGTCCGTCGAAGGAGCCGAGCCCCACGCTTCCCGCGAGCTGAACGCCGACCAGCGCTCTTTCGTGGAGTGCGAGACGGCCCGGAGCAATCGGCGCTGCCGCCGAGCAGCAGGCCTGCGCCCGAGCTGGGTCGGCGTGTCCTAGTCCAGCTAGAAGCGCTCCGAGGCTCGCGACACGTTTCAGGGTCATCGCACGGAGAGCGTCAGCGTCGCGCTATCCTCGAAAGCTCCGCTGATTTCGGTGCGCAGCTCCCAGGTCCCCGGCATGTTGAAGACGACCCCCTGAAACTCATAACAACCGTCCCCCAGAGCCTTCGAGGGGCTCGGTCCCGAGCTCCCATGCCCCATCGAAGGCATGAACGGGACCACCTCGAGCTCGAGCCCGAGCGCCGGCTCGCCGCTCCGCCGCTCGGTAACGCACACCGTGACCTCGTTGTCTCCTCGGCGGAACGAGGTGTTTGCAAAGTCGAGCTCAAGCTCACCGCTCTCCGAGGGGAAGGGCCCCAGGTCGACGACGTCAGTGGACACCGCGCAGCCCCAAGAGGCTACGCCCATGACTCCCAGAAAGTAGGCGTTTCGCAGCACTATCGTTCGCATCGGACGGCTCTCCCCTAGCGGATCTTCGGGCCCGATGCGCTGCGTCACTTTGTCGCAGGGGGCGCGTGCTCCCCTTCGCCCCGTGCTCCCCTTCGCCCCGTGCTCCCCTTCGCCCCTTCGCCCCCTCGCCCCCTCGCGCCATCGCCCCTTCGCGCCATCGCCCCTTCGCCCCGTGCTCCCCTTCGCCCCGCGCCCCCGCGGCTCGCGGGGGGGAGCCCCGAGGACGCGCTCTCGCCCTGCCTCGTTTTGAGGGGTCGCTTGCGTGTAGGGACAGTTCGCTTGACGGGCGCCCTGCGACGCGAGGAGCAGAGCGGCAGGCGGGGGGGGGAGCCCCGAGGACGCGCTCTCGCCCTGCCTCGTTTTGAGGGGTCGCTTGCGTGTAGGGACAGTTCGCTTGACGGGCGCCCTGCGACGCGAGGAGCAGAGCGGCAGGCGGGGAGTGCAGGGGAAGGCTGCGCGGAGCTGAGCCGCAGGGGATTCAGTCGTCCTTGAGGATGAGGGTGCTGAGGTCGATGCCGACAGCTTCGAGGACGGTGGTCTGGAGCTTGGTGAGCTCTTGGATGCCGCGGAGGCCGAGGTCGACCATGTTGTCCATGTCGCTGCGCGGCACGGCGCGCCCTTCGGCGGTGCCCTGAAGCTCGACGATTTCGCCACGCGCCGTAGCTACAACGTTCAGATCGACGCGCGCCGTCGAGTCCTCGGCGTAACAGAGGTCGAGACAATATTCGCCGTCGACGTGACCGACGCTCACCGCCGCCACCTGGTCGACCAGAAAACTGCGCTTCAGAGAGCCACGCTCGATCAGCTTGTGGGCCGCGAGGGCCAGCGCGACGAAGCCTCCGGTGACCGAGGCCGTGCGAGTCCCGCCGTCTGCTTCGAGCACGTCACAGTCGACGGTGATCGAACGCTCGCCGAGCAGGGAGAGATCGACGGCGGCGCGCAGGCTTCGTCCGATCAGGCGCTCGATCTCTTTGGTGCGACCACTGACCTGCCCTTTTCGCCCGTCGCGTTTCTCGCGGCGCGTGGGGTTCGAGCGAGGGTGCATCTGGTACTCGGCGGTGATCCAGCCCTTACCGCGGCCCTTGAGCCAGTCGGGCACACTGTCTTCGATCGAAGCGGTGCAGAGGACGCGCGTATTTCCGGCGCGATAGAGGACAGAGCCCTCGCTCATGGTGTGGAAGCCGGGTTCGATGGTGACGGGTCGAGTGCGGCTCTTGTCGAGGCCTCTGCGTTTATCTTCGGTCATGAGAGGGGGCGCTTATAGTGCATCGCGCGCGGGCGAGCCAATCGCGCCCGCTTGTGTCATCCTCGCTCTCCGAAAGTCCCGCCCATGACGCCCGCCCCTGAACAGACTTTGCTCGTCAGTGAGCGTTTTGTTTCCCTGCAGGGCGAGGGCGTCTCTCAAGGCCAACCCGCCGCTTTTCTGCGCCTCGGCCGCTGCAATCTGACGTGTACGTTCTGCGATACGCCCTACACCTGGGACTTCGAAAACTACTCCTACGACGAGGAGCTCTCGGAGGTCATCCAGGACGAGCTCGTCGCTTGGGTGCTGCGGGAGAGCCCCGGACGGCTCATCGTTACCGGCGGCGAACCTCTCATCCAGCAGAAACAACTCGCGATTTTCTTCGCGACGCTCGACCGCGCGCGACAAGAGACCGGTGGTCTCTTGGAGTTCATCGAGATCGAGACGAACGGCACGGTCAAACCCCGTCCCGAGCTCGAGGCCCGCGTGAATCAGTGGAACGTGAGCCCGAAGCTCAAAAACTCCGGTGAGCCGAGGGAACGCGCCGTAAGGCCCGATGCCCTCGGCCGCTTCGCCGAGCTCGATGGCGCCTACTTCAAGTTCGTTGTCCGGGACGAAGCGGACGCCGAGGAGGCGCTCGGGCTCGTCCGCTCGCTCTCCCTCCCGACTCACAAAGTGCTCTTCATGCCCGAAGCCCGCGACGCCAGCGATCTCAAGGAGCGCGGTCCGCGCGTCGCTGAGCTCGCGCTCCGGGCGCGCGTCCGTTACTCCGGCCGCATGCACCTCGAGCTCTTCGGGGGCGGACGCGGCGTCTGACCCGATCTCGAGCGCCTAGATCGGCCCAGCGCCCCAGACGAAGAGCGCATTTTGGACCCGGGTCTCGAGGGGTTCGAGGGAGCGAGGACGAGGCCGCCCGTCCCCACGGGCCAGAGCGCTCCGGGTCCAATTCCAGAGCAACGTGGCCGCCAGCGGGTCCACCTTTTCTCGCGGCTGGCTGCAGGCCGGATCCCAGTCACGGCGACAAAGGCGCGGCTCTTTGCCCTCTTCGCCGGTGAGCCGGTAGGGGCCGAGGATCGTCGCATAACGCCCCCGCCGCACCGCCACGTGCGCTCGGCTGCGGGCGAGCAGATCGGGACGGGCGCTCGGGAGAAGCACGAGGCCGTCGTCACTCGGCTTCTGTCCGAGGAGAGCCGCGATCGTCGCGTGAACGTCTTCGGGGCCGTAGAGGCCTTTGACCTGCGTGCCACCGAACTCGGACTGTGGGTATTTGATGAGGAGGGGGACCGAGAGGTACTCGGGATCGAGGGGAGCCTCCTCCGAGAAGGGGATGTTCGGCCGCAGCCCTGAGCCCACGTCGCCCATCAGCACGATCAGGCTGTCGTCCCAGAGACCCTGCCGACGGAGCGCGGCGAACGTCTCGCGCAAGGCGCGGTTGTGGTCGCGCAGGGCGGCGTTCGACATCGCCAGCAGCCGGGCCCAATCATCCTCTGGCATCACCCGGTCGCCGCGATGGCGCCGCGCGCGGATGTGGGCGAGTTGGATCGCGGCGCGGCGCGGCTCGAGTTCTCCGCCGTACTCGGGGGGAGGCAGGAGCTGAGCCGCTTCGCGGGAAATGTCGAAGGGCGGATGAGCGCCACGCAAGTGGACGACGGCAAAAAGCGGGCCCTTCTGACTGGAGCGCTCCGAGAGCCACTTCGAAAAGAGGGTCAGTGGTTCGTCCGCTGGCCGATCTTCGGTCGGCGAGACCTCTTCGGTCCGTTCGAAGCCGCGCCCGAGGCCGAAGGCGCTGAACGTGGTCGGGACCGCCGTGAAGAAGGCCGCTCGGCCGGACGCGGCGCTGAGCTGCTCGGCGAGAGTGGAGAGCGTCTGATCGAGGCGATCTTCGTTCTCGATGAGGCGATGGATCCAAGGAGGTGCGCCTGTCATCAGCGATGCGAGCACACCTCGGGCGCTTGTCGTCGTCGTCCGGTAGCTCGGATAAGAAACCGCCTCACCAGCGAGTTCACTCATCACCGGCAGCCCGTTCGCTGCCGCGCTCACCGGCTCGTGGAGTGACGAGAGCCCCCCGAGAACGAAGACGAAAGCTCGGGCCGCGCGTTTCGCCACCGCTTCCGCCACCGGTTCCGCCTCGACCATCGGGCGGGAGAGCGCGAGGCGCGAGCCTTTTCCGGCTCGAATCGCGCGGAGCTCGATCTCGACGAACTCACCGGAAACGCCGAGCGCCCCGGAGTCGATCGGGGTCCAACCCGGTTTGTCGCCGCGCTCGAAGGTGCGCTCCGCGAGCAAGCGGGCAGACTCGCCGTCCCGCCGCAAGATCATCTGGACCTCACCATCCCCGCTGCCCCACATGGCCGCTTCGGTCGTGATGCGCGCCTTTGGATCGGCGATCCAAACAGGACAGCGCAGGGCCATCCCCTCACGAAGCACAAATGCCTGGCGCCGCGCCTCTCCGAAGGTCAGCTCATCCTCGATCTCGTTCGCGCCGAGGGGCTCTTCACTGGCGCCGCCGAGGTCCTCCGCCGCCAGGCGAACCCAGCCGATCTCAACGCCGGGCGGCGCGCCCTTCTTTCGGCTGAGAGACACGCTGAGCGTGTGGCGACCGCGGCTGAGCGCCATCGGGACCGTCCGGATCTGGACCGCGCGCGGTGGGCCATCCGGCACCTTCACAGCCCCCATCCGCGAGCCGTCCACGCTCAAGGCGATCCGATCGGAGCCGGCGTTCGAAACGAGCAGCGTCGCGCCGACCCGAGGCATGGCCTCCGGCAGCCAGAACTCGAACTCAGCGGTCTCCTTCAAACGACGGAGCGCGCGCCCGGCTCGTGTGACAACTTCCGCTCCCTCATCGCTCCGGCCTCGCGCGGTCCGGGGCTCGAGCGCTGCAAGGTCGACGACGAAGCCCTGTTTGATGATGCTGCAGTCGCTCGCGCGCTCGGCGAGCAGATGTTTCTGCTCCGAACCGGCAATCCTGATCTCGGACGGACCCGCCTCGACTGTGGGCGTGGGTTTCGGTTCCGTCTCCGCCGGCGCCTTCTCCGCGCTCTTGCACCCCAGCGCGAACAGAGCCCCAAGGAGCAGGCCCGCGGTCCCGAGAATTCTAGTCGAGCTCTTCGAGGCTCGCGGGAGAACCATCGGGTCGGACGAAGTGAGGGTCGGCTTCAAAATGGACGCGGGTCGTCTGGGCGACTTGGACGGTCGCCTGGATGCTTCGCTCTGTACCGCCGCTGCGAATCTGGATGGCATGGTCACCGGGTAGGACCGGGACTCGCCGGAGCGGGCCGCGTCCGAGAAAGATGCTGTCCACATAGATCAGCTCCCGCTCGCTGGTCACCACCTCAATGAGTCCTTTGCCGGGATAAGAGAGTCCTTCCGGCATCGGACCCGTCTCCACGACCGGTGCGCGCTCTTTTTCCGGGACAGCCGGAGCGGCAGCGACCGGAGAGCTCGGCCCCGTCGAACTGGGGGTCGGCGCTGATTTTTCGGTGGAACCGAGAGTTCCAAGGTCAGGGACGCGGGGCGCCGTCTTTGCGAGACGGGGCGCGAGCGCCACCAGGGAGCTCGTCGAGACGAGATAGGCGAGGCCGAGCGCAGCGAGCGCCGCGAGAGGACCAAGGAGGCGGCGATGACCCCCACCAGAAGCTCGCGGGGCGCGAGGAGGAGGAACTACGTCCGAGGCCCTCCGGCCCAGGCGGACCGGCTCCGAGGCGCTGCGAGGTAAAGATGGCCGCGGGGGCGCCCCGCGACGAAGAGCCGCGCGGACCGAATTGAGCAGCTCTCGGGGACGACGACGCGCGTCGGGGGCGAGGGGCTGCTCCTCTCCGAGGTCAGTCGGCAGATCGATGGGGGGCTCGTCGCCTTCGGCATCATATTCGGCGTCCGCCGGGGCCGGGGCCGCGCCGCGCGTCCCCGGCGCACCGAAATGAAGCTCCGGTTCCGAATCGAGCTCGGGGCGCACATCACTCACGGAGCTCGAGAACGCGGGCGGCGGGGTGAAGCGCGGCCTCTCGATATGGCGCACGACCAGGTCGAGGTCCGCCTCAGCCGAATCGACATCGTCGAGATCGAAGCGAAAGCGCGCGGGCGCGGAACCCGAAGAAGAACTCATGGGAAAACGAAAGGAACGCCGAACCGTCGGCTCCATCCGTTCGCTATCATGAGCGCGTCTCGCTGGGCGAGTTTTTGGCCAGAAGGGGACCGCGCCCGCTCAAAAGTGGGCGCTTGCTCGGACGGAGAGCGCGCGCCCGAGCGGGCGTCTTACTGGGCGGGCGCCCGTTGGAGCTCGGCGAGCTCCGTCGTCCCCGAAAAAACACGCGCCGCTGGGCCGGTCAGCTCCGTGATGAAATCTCGATCCACCCGGACCATGACCTTCCCACCGGGGAGCTGCACCGTGACCTCTTCGTCGAAAGGAACAAGTCCCTGGTCTGCCGCCACGACGACCGAACCCACCGCGCCCGTGCCGCAGGCGAGCGTCCGGCCCACACCGCGCTCCCAAACATGGACGTCGAGAGCCAGCGGGCCCCTTTGGGTCACGATTTCGACGTTCGTGCCCGCGGGGAATCTTCCGCTCACGAGCGGCCCGAGGCGATCGAGTTTTTCGTCCGAGATCGCGTCTCTGAAGCAGATAGCGTGGGGATTGCCCATCGAGACCATGCGAAACAGATACTTTTCCCCCTCGAAATCGATCTCGAAGCTGTCTGCGAGGCGCCCCTGCCCCATGCCCGTGCGCACCATCCCCACGTCGGGATTTTCCGTATCAACGACGACCGAAGTCGTACGGGGCCCCGCGTCCGTCTCGACCACAAAGCCCGCGGCGCGCGGATCGCTGTCATGGACGATCGCGAGCGCGACGCAGCGCAGTCCATTGCCGCACATCTCCGGGCGCGAGCCATCGGCGTTCAAGACGGTCATACGCGCGCGCGCGCCGTCCTGGCCGGGGCTCACGATCAGCACACCATCCCCGCCGACGCCGTAGTGGCGATCACAGAGCCGGACCGCGTCGGCGGGCGTGAGGGCCTCCGGGTGTTCCGCGAACACAACCAAGAAGTCGTTTCCGATGCCCTGGTACTTGGTGAACTTGAGGCTCATAGGCCCAACGAGGCTACCACCTGGTTCCGATCGACGCCCAGGATCTGAACCACCTTTTCGCGGGAGCTCGCGCCTCGCGAAAGGACTACGGAGCGCTTGGGGACTTTGAGCTGGCGCGCCAGAAACTCGAGGAGCTCCGCGTTCGCGGCTCCGTCGACCGGGGGCGCACCGAGCGCCACCTCGAGAAGATCGAGCCCATCGGGCCCCTTTCGAATCCCTGTCACGCGCGTCCGCGACCCGCGCGGCTTGGCCCAGATCCTGAGCTCAACGCCATCCGCTCGCTCGATGATCACACCCTCTTCGTCCCACGGGCCAGGGGCCGCGTCGAGCGCGCAGCTCCGCCCTTGTTCTTCGGCCCTTTGCCCAGACGGAGCAGAGCGGGGCTCGGGGAAGGCGAACTTTGCGCTATAGAAGCCGCCCATGAGCGATCCCCAGAGCGACCTCGTCTTCCTCACTGGCTTCATGGGAACGGGGAAGAGCACCATCGGGCGGCGGCTCGCCGAGCGGCTCAGCGCCACTTTCGTCGATCTGGACGCGCGCCTGGCGGCCGACTTCGGCAAACCCATCGCCCAGGTCTTCGCGGAGCTCGGGGAGAGCACCTTCCGGTCTCGTGAGAAAGCCACCCTCCTTCGCCTCATCGACGAGAGCCGCGGCCCCGTGGTGTTCAGCCTCGGCGGAGGAGCTCTCCTCGATCGCGAGCTCCGGCTCCGCGTGCTCGACGCCGGAACCGTCCTTTGCCTCACCGCGAGCCCTGACGAAATCCTGCGCCGGACCCGCGGCGACGCCAGCATTCGGCCGCTCCTCGCCGCCCCCGACCCGAAAGCGCGCGTCCTTGAGCTGCTTGAGGCCCGCGCTTCCGCCTACGCGGAGTGTCACGCAACCCTCTCGACAGATGGAAAAAATCCGGCGGAGCTCGTTGAGCTCGCACTGAAAGTGCTCGCGCGGAAGACCATCGCCGTCGCTTCCGGCCTCGACTCCTATCAAGTCGAGGTCGGCGCCGGCTTGATCGGTGAGCGCCTCGGCGCGCAGGTGAAGAGCGCGACGGGAATCGTGCTCGTGACGGACGAGAACGTCGGGCCTCTCTACGAAGAAGGCGCGCGGCGCGCGCTCGAGGGCCACGGCCCCTCCGTGAAAATCGTCAGGCTCAAGCCAGGCGAAGAATACAAGACGGTCCAGAGCATGGAGGCGATCTGGAACGCCGCCTACGAAGCGGAGCTCGATCGAAAGGGGCTCTTCGTCGGACTCGGAGGCGGCGTCGTCACGGACATGACGGGCTTCGCCGCCGCGACCTGGGTGCGCGGGGTGCGCTGGGTCGGCATTCCGACGACGCTCCTGTCGATGGTGGACGCATCGGTGGGCGGGAAAACAGCCGTGGATTTTGGGCTCGCGAAGAACGCGGTCGGAGCTTTCTGGCAACCTTCGAGCGTCCTCTGCGACGTCACCGCGCTCCGCACCGAGAGCGAGCGAGCGTACATCGGGGCGCTGAGTGAGGTCGTCAAGACAGCTCTGATCGGAGACCCTGATCTGCTCACGCTCCTCGAGGAGCGCGCCGACTTGGTCAAGGCCCGGGACGAAGCAACTTTGATTGAGGTCGTTCGCCGCTCAGTGCGCGTCAAGGCCCGCGTCGTCGGGCTCGACCCGCGCGAGAGCGGGCTGCGGGCAACCTTGAACCTCGGCCACACCCTCGGTCACGCGATGGAGTCCGCCGGCGGCTACTCCCGGTTTACTCACGGAGAAGCGGTCAGCCTCGGGCTGGTGGCGGCCCTCCGGCTCGGAGTTCTCCTCGGGCGCACTCCGCCTGCGCTCCGAGACCGCGTGGTCGCGCTGCTGGCCCGCCTCGGTCTGCCTCACAAGTTCGATAAGGAGCTGCTCGAGGCCTCCGTGCCCCTCCTCGGCCGGGACAAGAAGCGCGCCGGCACCAAGATCAACTTCATCTTCGCCCACGGCGCTGGGGACGTCCGCGTGGAACCAATCGAGCTCACCGAGCTCGCGGCAAGCTCCCCGAAGCTCGCCGATGGGGCTCACAGCTGAAAAACTGGCCCGCGGGCCCCTCACATTTCGGAAAATTGGTAAGCCCCGGGCAGAGTCGCTAAACTCCTAGATACCATGCGTCTTGGCGTCTCTTTGCCCACGGTTCTGGCCGGCTCTCTGCTCCTCGGCGGACTCGGCCTCGTAGGTGGTTGCGCCGAGAACCGCTCAAGCTTGTACATCGAAGCGGTCATGTACATCGACCCGCTCGGCTCCGAGTGCATCGCTGATCCAAGCGGTGACAGCGCGTTCTTGCCGGGCGGCACCGTCGACCTGCTGATTCGCTCGGACTACTACGCTCCGCTCCTCGTCGGGAACCAGCTTTACCCGGTCGGTAACGGTGCTCGACTCCGCACCGAGACCAACCGCATTCAGGTCGAGAGCGCCGACATCACCATCGAGCCCCTCTCTGGATCCGGAGGGACCTCCTTCCGGGTTCCCGTGTCCGCCACCGTGCACCCCGGAGATGATGACCCAGGGCAGGTCGGTGTGTTCGTGGAGCTCATTCCGAGAGGGGCGATCAGCGACGTAGGCAGCTATATCGTCCATATCACGCTGAACGGTCGGACTTTGGGCGGCACCCCGATCCAGTCCGGGGAGTGGCTCTATCCCGTGGAAGTCTGCGAAGGTTGCCTCCGCCGTTGCCCCGAAGATGCGGACGCGGAGATCACGTATCATCCTTGCGCGCGTCTCAACGGGGTCGACTACGCCGTGGATTGCCGCTTGTACCCGGGACAGGACTCCTGTCGCGGCTGCCCCGGATTCTAAGTTTACCGGCTCAGAAGATCACTCCGAACGGGAGCACGAACCACATCCCGTCGACGCGGAGGCCCGCCCAAATCGCGATCGTTTCTTCGCTCGGCGGCATATCACCGAGCGCAAACGTCTGGCTGTAGCCGAAGACGAGCGTGTGAACATGCGCATAGTGACCCTTGAGGTTCACGCTGCGAAGCCCCACGCCGAGGCTCCCCTCGAACCCGACAAGAGGCCCCTGCCCGCTCGTGGCGAGGAGCGGCCCGAAGGACAGGTCGAGCGCAACAGGATCGCTGAGCGGCAGGGTCAGAAGGGGCGCGAGAGAGGCCCGGAAATCCTTGAACCCGAGGGTCCCGACGCGCAGCCGCCCGCCGAGCCCGACCTCGCGAAACCGCTCCCGAAGGCCGACCACATCGAGCTCCAGTGCCCCGAGGAACTCGCCTCCGAAGCCGCTGTCCTGGCGCTCGATCGCCCCGCCGCCCAGGACCACGCCGACGTCCCATTGCGGGCTCGGCGCGCGCACGCGAAACGAATCGACGTCGGGGGGCGGCAAAACCGAGCGCCCCGGCGCGGTCGGTCGCGCCTCCTCTGCGAGAGCATGCAAAGCGCCGAGGAGCGACAGCGCGAAGACGACGAAGGCCGCGCTTCTCACATTCTTCTCAGCGCTCGTAGCGCGCGCTCGAACGCCCACTCTTCCGAAGCGCATAGACTTCCGCCGGCGCCTGTTCCGCCTCCGGCTCCGCGGCAGGGAGCGTAGCATCTCCTTCCGGTCGCACGCCGACGAGAGTGAGAGCCTGATCGACTCCGGCGAGGAGCTCCCTGAGCTTTTCTCTATAGCGCTCCTCGAGTTTCGCGAGCTCCCGCTCCTTTTCCTCGAGCTCGTGGGCGAGGCGCATCGCAGCCAGCACAAAAGACTGGTCAGAAGCCTGCCGGCCTCGGGGAATCACGGCACGCACCGCGTCATCGACGCGCTCCGCCAGCCTCTCGAGTTCCTCGGCACGTGCGGAGGAGACGACGCGGTACGTCTGCCCCCCCACCCTGAGATCAACCGGAACTCCGCTCACGAAAACCAAGCTACCATCGGCGCTCGCCCATGGAAATCCGCTAGAAGCGCCGCGATCGAAAATCTTTCATGGGCAAAGGGAAAGACACCCGAGGCCTCGCCAGCTCGAGTGACCTCACCCCCAGCCGAAGACGCCTCGCGAGTCCCCCCTTGGAAGCCTGACGTACCTGAAGAACTTGGGTATCCTACATAGACCTTGTCTCAGCCGCCCGTCGCTCTGGCGCGCGGGGTCCTCGAAACGACCCCTCTGCCTGAGTTTTTGATCCACGCTTTCGATCGTCAGTACGATGGAACGCTCGTCCTCCAGAGTAAAAACGGAGAGAAGAATGCGCTCATGTTCGTCCGCGGCGCTCCGGCGAAGGCGCGGCTGACCTCCACGAACATCTTCCTGAGCCAAGTGCTCGCCGACCTCGGCCTGGTTCGCCGTGAGCTCGCCGAGAGTACCCAGGCGGAGTGTGCTGCCCTCGGCCTCACCCACGGACAACTCCTGAAGCAGCGCGGCCTGATCGACGACGCCGGCCTCTACATCGCGGTCCGTGAGCAGCTCCAGCGCCAAGTGCTCGCGCTCTGTGACCTCCCCCCGGACACGGACTTCGGGTTCTTCGGGGAGAATTTCCTCGCTGGTTACGGGCCCGAGGGTCAGTGGCGGGTGAAACCTTTGCCGCTCATCTGGCGCGCCCTGGTGGACCACCTGCCCGCGGCCCGCGTGGCCCAAATCGCCGCGAAAATCCAGACGTTTCCCCTCAAGATGCGCGTCGAAGCGCCGGTTGCGCGCTACCACCTCAAGCCGAACGAGCTGAGCCTCGTCAACCTACTTCGGGCTCGGCCGCAGCCCCTCGAGTTCTTGACGGAGTGTGGGGTCGGGACTCCGGAGATGGTGCGACGGGTCGCCGTGGCCCTGCTCCTGTCTCGGCAGCTGGAGGGGATCAACGACGCGCGCGAGCCGGTCGGCCTGCGCGAACCTCCCGAGTCCCCGAGCAGTCTGATGCCGCCGCCGACCGACGTCGCCACGCGCAACGTGCCAGCGCCGCGGGACAAGATGAGTAGCTTGCCGACCTCTTGGCCGACGGTGACGCCCGCTCCCGAACGCGTCGATGCCAAACAGCTCGATGAGTTCCGGCGCGAGATCGAAGCTCTGACCGAGAATCCTCCGGCAACCTACTATGACGTGCTGGGTGTGCCCTTGAACGCGGACCCCAACACGGTCCGCGCCGAGTTTTTCCGCCTCGCCAAGCGCTGGCACCCGGACAAACTCCCCGACGAGCTCCAGTCCTATCGCTCGGCCGTGACCCAGATTTTCGCGCGCATGAGCGAAGCGCATCAGGTCCTCACCGACGCGTCCCGCAGGGCCGACTACGACCGGCGCCTCAACGAAGCTCCCGACTCCGAGCAGCGCAAGGTCACCCAGATCCTCGAGGCGGTGAGCGCCTTTCAGCGAGCAGAGGTCCTCTTCAAAAAGAAGGACTATCCGCGCGCCCTCGAAGAGGCCAAACGCGCCTTCGAGGGCGACAGCACACAAGCCGACCACGTCGCCCTCTACGCTCATCTGCTGAGCCTGCAGAACAGCGACAGCACCTATGCGCTCTCGCTGCTCGATCGGGCGGTCGAAATGGACAACAACAACGTCAAGGCGCTCTGGTACCGGGCCCAGCTCAACAAGAAGCTCGGACGCCAGGCCCAGGCGGTCCGGGACTACCGCACGATCGTCGAGCTCCGCCCCCATCACGTCGAGGCACAACGCGAGCTCCGGCTGTACGAGATGCGCCGGCGCACGGGCCCGAGCGGACCTGACAGCGCCCGCTCCAGCTCCCAGAGGCCCTCCCGCCTGAGCAATACGCCCCCCGAGTCCGGAAAAGGCGGGCTTTTTGGCCGTTTCTTGAAGAAGTGAGCGAACCCGGGCGAGCTTTTCGCCTCGCGGGCCCCCTCGTGTAGTCTCCGGCCCCGCATGAAAATCCTCTCTGGCGTCCAGTCCTCCGGCCGACTCCACCTCGGGAACTACTTCGGCGCGATCCGACAGTTCGTGCAATTGCAGGAGAAGGGCGACGCCTTCTACTTCATCGCCAATCTCCATTCGCTCACATCGGTCCAAGACCCGAAGTTGCTCCGCGAATACACCCTCGAGGCCGCCGTCGCTTACCTCGCCCTCGGCCTCGACCCCGATCGGGCGACCCTGTTTCGCCAGTCAGATGTCCCAGAGCACAGTGAGCTGTTCTGGATCTTGGGCAGTCAGATCCCCTTGAGTCACCTCGAGCGCGCCCACTCCTACAAGGACAAGATCCAAAAAGGGCTCAAGCCAAACTTCGGGCTCTTCTCCTATCCGGTGCTGATGGCGGCGGATATCCTGCTCTACGCGGCCGATCTGGTGCCGGTCGGAAAAGACCAGAGGCAACACGTCGAGTTCGCCCGCGACTGGGCGATCAGCTTCAATCAGCTCTATTGTCCCGGCTACGATCCCGCCGATCCGAACGGAGAGAAGAACGGAAAACCCGGCATCTTCCGGGTCCCCGACGCGCTCATCCAGCCCGAGATGGCCACGCTGCTTGGCGTCGACGGACAGAAGATGAGCAAGAGCTACAACAACACCATCGACCTCTTCGCTCCGGACAAAGTGATCCAAAAAGCCATCATGGGCATCAAGACGGACTCGGCGGGCATCGCCGATCCGAAGCCCACGGAAGGCAGCGCTGTTTATTGTCTGCTCAAGGCCCTCGCCCCTGTGGAGGAGATGGCGAAGTGGACTGAGAGTTTCGAGCGCGGCGGGGAAGGCTACGGCGTTTACAAGAAACGCCTGCTCGAGCTGTTCCACGAGACCTTCGATCCGGCGCGAGCGCGCCGCGAAGAGCTGCTCAAGGACCCGGGCGAGGTCGAGCGCATCTTGGCCAAAGGCGCCGCCAAGGCGCGCGAAGTCGCCAGCGCGCAGATGGACACGGTCAAGCGCGCGGTCGGACTGAAATAGTCCCGAAGCTCCTCGCGTCAGCCGAGCTCGGCATGGTCGAGGCAACCCGTCTGCCGAAGCGCCTCGTAGACGCCGAGCGCAACCGCGTTCGCCAGGTTCAAGCTGCGCACAGCGCCGAGCGTCGGAATCGCCACCGTTTCTTCGGGATAAGCGTCGACCAATGCATCGGGCAAGCCGACGCTCTCTTTGCCGAAGACGAGATAGTCTCCAAGCTCGTACTTTACGTCCAAGAAACTCCGCGAGGACTTGCCCGTAAAGAGGAAGCGTCGCCCCTGTCCGGCGCGCGCCGCCTCAAATGCTGCGAAGCTCTCGTGAGAGGTCCAATCGACCAAGTGCCAGTAGTCGAGCCCTGCGCGGCGCACCGCTTTGTCGTCCGTCGAGAAGCCGAGCGGATGCACCAGATGCAGCCGACAACCGGTGGCCGCACAAAGGCGCGCTGCGTTCCCGGTGTTCGGCGGAATTTCGGGCTCGACGAGCACGACGTGAAAAGGCACCTCCCGTCGAGGCGCGCGCAATCGAGCGCTTCCAGGCACATTCATGGAGGGCCTCTCTTAGCGAAGATTACAAGCCCAGTCCCGAGTCGCACGAGCAAGGAGCCGGGCACAGCTCTCGGTCCGCCGCATGAAAGTTTGCGCTCAAAATGCTGGAGATCTCCGCCTCTCCAGCCATTTTCCGCGTGTTGACGGCCTCGCCATCCCCCACGTAGCCTTGCCCGACCAAGGGAGCTTGAATGCTGTGTCGCCCGAGAAAAGCTTTCGCCTCGCTCCTTCCCCGCGGGCGTTTCCGGGATCAGCGACTCGCCCGAGCCCTCAGCGTATTGACGCTCACCCTCGGCACGGACGCGCTCGGCGCCTCGATGGACTTTGCTCTCGAGCGCCTGGTCACGTCGGAGAGCGCGAGCTGTCAGGATCCGGGTGCCGCGGGAAATGGGGCCTTCTGCGCGCCGGACCAGGTCGCCTTCAAGAAGCTGATGCACCAGTACGGGATGGCGATCGCTCCGAACGGCGCCTACCCGGCCAAGACAACCGGTTACGCCGGCTTCGAGATCCTCGCCGAGCTGACGATCACGGGCATCGACTCGAGCTCCGACGCTATCCAGCGGGGCACCCGCGGCTCCCCCGATGCGGCGACCGGGCGCGACGCAGCTGAGAACGTACACCCCGCTTCCGCGCTCCCCCTCTACGCGCTTCGCCTCCGCAAGGGCTTCGGATTCGGCCTCGAGCTCGGAGGCACCCTCGGACTCCTCGGCGACACAAGCCTGATCACCGGTGGAGCCGATCTCCGCTTCGCTGCTCTCGAGGGCTTTCGGGAGGGAGTTCTCGGCTATTTCCCCGATGTCGCGGTGACGGGCTCCGTCCGCACCGTCACCGGCGCAAGTCAGGTCCAGCTCACGGTCGCTGGCGCTGAGGCCACCTTCTCCAAACCCTTCTCGATTGCGAAGACCGGAGAGCTCACGCCGTGGCTCGGCTACCAGTACCTCTGGACCTTCGGCAGCTCGGGCGTCGTGGACCTGACCCCGGAGAAGAGCGCTCTAGGCTCCAATGATTTTTATAACAATCGCTTCTTCGATGCCGTCTCCCTCCAAAGGCATCGACTGAACCTCGGCGTCAGCTACAAGTACGAAATCCTCGTCGTCGGAGCCCAGCTCGGCCTCGACCTCGGTAGCCCCGACGGGGACGCCGACTTAGCCGGTGAAATGAAACAATGGGCCCTGACACTTCAAGCTGGCGCGACATTCTGACCGCTCTCCGCCGCACGAGCCTCCGCCCTCGGAGCGGCTTCGCCCTTTTGATCGTGCTCTTCAGCGGAGCATGGAGCTCGAGCGCCTCTGCTCAAGCGGCGAAACCTCGCGCGCCGTCTCTTGAGCTCCCTGCGTCCCGGCAGAGCCTGGCTGTACGCGGAGCCTTCGGTCCTTCGGAAGTCCGTTTCTGGGCCTGTCCCCCGCGCGGTGCGTGCACTGAGCCCGCCTCCCCGCTCAAGGTCGCGCTCCCCGAAGGCCTCGCTCCTGAGCACCTCGAACGAAAGCCGCTCAAGGCCGGCGAGCTCCAGCTGCTGCGTTTGGTCGCGCGCGAGGGTGGACCCTTCGAGCTCCTCATCGCTCCCCCCGCCGTGGACTCGACGGGAGCCGCGAGCTCAGCCGCCGCTGCCGAGCCTCTCCCGACCGCCCTGCTCCAAGGTCCGCTCGGCAAGGACGAGTCCCTGCGAGCGCTCCCTGATGGAAAGCTGATCGTCGCCCGGAGTGTGCGCGCTTGCGACGATCCGAACGGACGCGAGCTGCTCGTCGACGTGCGCCGCTTCGACGAGACGAAGCGCGCCTTCGTCCGTGCCCGCCTCTCGCTCCTGGACGACGCCGAGCTGAACGCCGCAGAGCCCCTCGAGCTCTCCCCCGCCTCCTCCGAACTCCCGAGCCCCATCGCTCCTCTCGCCGGTTCGACGAGCGAAGCCCAATCTTGGATCTACGGACAAGGCACAGGAGAAATTCCCTGGGCCACCCTCAGCTTCGCGCCCGAAGCTGGAAGCAAGCTGCGCCTCGAGCTCGCCCCGGGCCCGGACACCGCGCTCCTGCTTCTCCTCGGCTCAAAGACGCATACGCTCAAAGTTCCCGCGTCGACGAGCCCGAGGGTCTACGAGCTGCCCTTGTCCGCGCTCTTGGCCCCCGAAGAAGGAAGCGAAACGCCCGCCTGTGCTCTTCTGACCACCGGAGCCGCGGGGGCCCCCGTCCGAAAGGTCTCCTTTTCGCGTGCGGATCGTTCTTACGGTAGCCCGGAGACGTGGGTCCGAGAGCTCTCGGGACAGGAGCCTGCCCTCTACCAAAAAGCTCTCACGACAGATCTCGCCGCCGCCGCGCGCGCGATCCAAGACGAGTTTCCCTCGCTCGACAGCGCCGGGCGCGCCCGGGCCATCGAGATCCTCTTGGATACGCCCGGCGAGCTCGCCCTCGGGCCCCTCGTGACCATCGCCGCCCTCGGCTCTGAGGTGGAGCGCGAACGAGCGGACAATGAGCTCGACGCCTACGACGCTGAGCGTGTCTTCGAAGCCGCAGCGGGCGAGTTCTCTCCGAAAAAGGGCCCGCGCGCGGCGAGTTTCGCCCGCGTGATGGCCCAGGCAGCCCCCGACAAAGCGCTGCTCCCGCTCGCTCGGAGCCTCGGCGAAACAGCCCGCAGCAAGACGAAGAATCCGAAGCGCCGCGAGGAAGAACTCGAGGTGCGCCGCACGATCCGGGCCGCGCTCCGCACCGCAGTGGCGAACGCGGAACACCCCGAGGAAATCGAGGAGCTCCTCAAGGACTCGCGCCAAAAAGTCGCCACTCGCCGCGAGCTCCTGCGCGCCGCCGGAGCCCATCGGAAAAAGCTCGGCTTCTCTCTCGCTCCCTTCCTCACGGAGCTCGCTTCCGGCTTCGAAGGAGAATACGTCCTCCTCGAGCTCCTCCTCGAGCTCGACACCGAGCTCGATCCGAAGCTCCGCTCTCGCATCGAAGGGCGCCTCGCCGGCCAAGCCGACGCCGACTGGCAGCCGGTTCACCTCTTCGCCTACCAAACCCGCCTCCTCGAGCTCCTCACCGAAAGGCCGCTCTCTCCCGAGACGAGAGCTCGCTTCCTCGCCGGCACCGAGAGCGCCCTCTCTTCTCCTTCTCGCGTCGTCCGCACCGGCGCGCTCCTCTTCTTGAGAGAGGTCGACCCAAGGAAGGCTCGCGCCGCCGAGGCTCGCGTCCTCGAGCTGCTCGATCGCGACGAGTGGCTCGAGGTGCGCGCGGAAGCGGCGATCACCTACGGCACGCTCAGCGCAGCGTTGCCCGAGGCGGACAAAGATCGCGCCGAAGAAGCGCTCGCCTCGCGCCTCCGCAAGAACAAAGAAGAGCTCAGCCTCGCGCGCGCACTCGTGCGCGCGCTCGCCAAGAGCGGCGGGCCGAGAGCCCGCGCCGAGCTCAGGAGCGCTCTCGAAAAGAAAGGTCCCGCTCAGCTGCGCGGCGACGCCGCCGAAGCTCTCGGTCGCTTGTGTGAGACGAGCGCCATCGATGAGCTCACGACACACGCTCTTGTGCTCTCTCGCCCAACGACGGAAGGCGACGTCACACTCGGCCTCGCTGCGGCGCGCGCGCTCGCTAGGCTCGCTCCCTCGGACCTCGAGAAGCGACTTCAACCTCTGCGCGAGAAGTCCGTGCCCGGTCCGATCCAAGGGCAACTCAGCGCCATCCTCGAGAGCACGCCGAACGCCTGCTCGAAGAAGTAGGCTCGCTCCTAGGGGACCATGTAGGTCGCCAAGAAATGCGCATGCGCTGCGCGAGCTCGGAGCGCAGCACGACATGGCCCCCGTGTTTCCGCGCGCGCTCGCGCTATGGTAGCCTCAGAGAAGCGGGTGGCGGAAGAAGTGGCCCCCGCGAGCTGAAGGACAACCTCGTGGCAGCATCATCAAACAGCGGAAGCATGGTCGCGACGATCGCGGCTATGCAGGACTACGATCGATACCGAGACCTCGCGTGGGAGGGCTCCTTCGAGCAGTACCTCCAGATCGTAAAACAGCGTCCGGAGGTCACGCGCAATGCCTTCCAGCGCATGTACGACATGGTGCTTTCGCACGGCAGCGAAGAGTACGTCGACAACAAGAAGAAAATTGTTCGCTACGGCTTCTTCTCCGATCCTCTCGGCGGCGGAAAAGACGCTGTCTATGGCCTCGACATCCCGCTCATGCGGCTCGTGAACGTGCTGAAAGCAGCGGCAAACGGCTACGGCCCCGAAAAGCGCGTCATCCTTCTGCACGGCCCGGTCGGCTCGAGCAAATCGACCATCGCTCGCCTCTTGAAGACGGGTGTCGAGCGCTACTCAGCGACGCCCGAAGGAGCTCTGTACACGTTCCGCTGGACGAACCTGGCGTCGACCGGCCTCGCCGGCAAGGATGTCGACGTCTTCGACTCCCCCATGCACGAAGAGCCTCTGCGCCTGATCCCCATCGAGTGGCGCGACCAGGCGATCAAGAGGCTCGGCCTCTCGAGCGATACATTCCAGGTGCGCGTCGAAGGAGAGCTCGACCCCGCCAGCCGCTTCATCTTCAAGGAGCTCCTCTCGAAATACGAGGGCAACTGGCAGAAGGTCATCGACAACCACATCCGGGTTCGTCGCTTGCTCCTGAGCGAAAAAGACCGCGTCGGTATCGGCACATTCCAGCCGAAAGACGAGAAGAACCAAGACTCCACCGAGCTCACCGGCGACATCAACTACCGCAAGATCGCCGAGTACGGCTCGGACTCGGATCCCCGCGCATTCAACTTCGACGGCGAGTTCAATATCGCCAACCGTGGCGTGGTCGAGTTCGTCGAAGTTCTGAAGCTCGATGTCGCGTTCCTCTATGACCTGCTCGGCGCGTCTCAGGAACACCGCATCAAGCCAAAGAAGTTCGCCCAGACGGACATCGACGAGGTCATCATCGGCCACACAAACGAGGCCGAATACAAGCGCCTGTTGAACAACGAGTTCATGGAGGCGCTCCGCGACCGAACCATCAAGATCGACATCCCCTACATCACACGCCTCTCCGACGAGAAGAAGATCTACGAAAAAGACTTCGATCAGCGCAAAGTGCGCGGAAAACACGTCGCCCCGCACACCCTCGAGGTCGCCGCGATGTGGGCCGTTCTGACGCGCCTCGAAGAGCCGAAGAAGCACAACCTCGAGCTGATCCAGAAGCTCCGCCTCTACGACGGGAAGGTTCTCCCCGGCTACACTCAGGATACGGTCAAAGAACTCCGCAAGGAGACGAAGCGCGAAGGCATGGAGGGCATCAGCCCCCGCTACGTGCAGGACAAGATCTCCAACGCCCTCGTGCGCGACGAAGAAGGCACCATCAACCCGTTCATGGTCATGAACGAGCTCGAGAAGGGCCTCCGGAATCATTCGCTCATCACGAACGAAGAAGACCGCAAGCGGTACAAGGAGCTGATCAGCGTCGTCAAGCAAGAGTACGAGCAGATCGTCAAGAACGAGGTCCAGAGGGCCATCAGCGCCGACGAAGACGCCATCGCCAAGCTGGCCGCGAACTACATCGACAACATCAAGGCTTACACGCTCAAAGAGCGCGTCAAGAACAAGTACACCGGCCAGGATGAAGAGCCCGATGAGCGCCTCATGCGGTCGATCGAAGAGAAGATCGACATCCCTGACAATCGCAAGGACGACTTCCGTCGCGAGATCATGAACTTCATCGGCGCCAAGGCTGTCGAAGGTCAGCGCTTCGATTGGCAGTCGAACGATCGCCTCAGGCGCGCCCTCGAGATGAAGCTCTTCGAAGACCAGAAGGACAGCATCAAGCTGAAGACTCTGGTGAGCGCGGTGGTCGATCGCGAAACTCAGGAGAAGATCGACATCATCAAGGGCCGCCTCATCAAGTACTTCGGCTACAACGAAGTCTCCGCCACCGACGTCCTGAACTACGTAGCGAGCATCTACGCCCGCGGCGACTGAAGAAGAGCGTCCCCCTCCGCCGCCCAGAGCGGCTCGAATGGCTCGCGCACCCCGCGGGCCGTTCTTTTTTGTTTTGGCCCCGGTCCATCACAAAAGCCTGAGTCCAAACGAGCCTTCAGCTCCCCTCACCGCCGATCGCTGCGCTGCGCTCGAACCCGTTTGCGGAACGATTGCGATGCCCTGCCCCCGGAAACGCGGAGCGGCTCCCCGGCAGGCGCGGCTCGCGGAGAAGTGGGCAGCAGCCGCTCCATAGCCGTCCCGGGTAGCTTGCATCTCAGCGAGAGAACTTCCGCCAGAGCAAACTTGAGCGCCCCTGAGCCAAGAGCGGGCACCGAAACGCTCTCTCAGCGCTCGCACCGCGAGCGATCTTGATTCACAATGGACTGATGGTGCAGCGAAAGGGGGCTCGCCGCGCGCTCGTGGCGCGTGCGCTCCTCGGACATATCTATCTCCTTATTTTTGCCGGGACGGCTCTCGGCGCCTGCGGCCTGACGACGCGGGACCCGAACGACCCTCAGGATTCATCAGGCGGCGGCTCCTCGGTCGCCACGGGCGGCTCCTCTGCGGGGGGGGGCGTCTCCACCGGAGGCGCCCCGTCCTCCGGCGGATCCGGAGATTTCGAAGACGGCGGTACCGTTGGGCACGGGGATTGGCTCGGTCGCGACTGCGATCCGCCCCCCTCCGACCAGCTCTCACTCGAAGCTCACGTCGTCCAGCCGTACAAATCGCGCATCTTCTACACCTGGACCACCGAGGACCAGGAGAAGGGGCTCCGCGAAGGTGACCCTCTCTACAGCGTCGGGGAAGTACCAGGCAAAGGCCGCGGTCGCGCCGCTGACGTCCTCTTCGATCGCGCCAAAGCCGACCCCGACTCTCTCTCCGGCCTCGTTGCTCCGTTCTTCGACACCTGCCGCTACGGCTGGCCGCATCCCTGGCCCACACGCTTCGGCGTCGGAGGGGAACAATACGGGGACAAGCTCATCCGCATCACGCTCAAGCCCCAGGCCTGGGTCGCAAGGCTCGACCCATCCGGCGAAATCTCCTCGGTCTACGATCAACAAGGGGCCCCTGTGCCGTTCGCCGAAGCAATGGCGCATCCCGAGCGCATCGGGGCCCTCTACTTCGTCTATTTCGGCGATCCGACGGTAGACGATTGGTGCGGATCTTTCGGCCCCGTCGGACCCGAGTCGTACAGGGAGTTCGTGCTCGGGAACGCAGACATGGTCGAGCGCTACGAAGTTGGTACGGAGGCGATCCTTTCCGAGCTGGACGACAGCGTCCGTTTCCTGAAAGAGTACCGCCGCTCACTCCGCGGCTGCACTGAGCCGAGCGCAGCCCGTTTCTTTGAGCTTACGGCCTGCGGCCTGTTGCACATTCCTTGGTACGCGGACGCCTATATTCGCTCCCTCGCGCTCCCAGGACCTGCTTATCTCCCGACCGACGAGAATCTCGCCGCGCTCATTGACTCGCTCGAGTCCGTGCGCTTCGAGCCAGAGCCGTTTGTCCTCGAAGAGGAGCCGTGACGGTTCTGCTGAAGAAAGACGCGGCGCTCGCTGAGCTCGCGAGGATGCGAGCCGAGCTCGGTGCAAACGAGGACACCTGCCTCATGTGCCGACTCGCCGCGGGAGCAGCGGTCCCTGAGCCGATCTTCGAGACCCGCGAGCTCTCCGTTGTACTCGACCGATTTGGCTCCCGGGAGGGACATCTCCTCGTCATCAGCAAGCGCCACGTCGAAGATCTGAGCGACCTCGGCGCCGAGGAATACCTGCGCGCGCAGCGGCTCGCCTTCGACGCTTCCCAGGTGCTCACGCGCGCCCTCGCTCCAAAACGCACGTTCATCGCCGCCCTCGGCGCGCCGCGTCAGGTGCCGATGAGCTTTCCCCATTTTCACCTGCACGTGATCCCGATCTACGAGGACGACGAGCGCGCTCGGCCGGCCCGCGTGTTCTCCTGGACCGAAGGGGTCGTCGTGTACTCAGACGACGAGGCGCGCGCTCTTTCGAAGAAACTGCGAGAGACCTGGCTCCGCGTCTTTTGACCCGCGGGCACCCGGAACCACTCAGCCAGGCGCATCTCAGTCGGGCTGCGCTCAACCGAGCGCGGCTCGACCGATTGCGGCTCAACCGAGCGCCGCTTCGTAGCTCTCGCTCTTGAAGCCGACGAGGGCGACGTCTCTTCCGAGCAGGAGCGGTCGCTTGATGAGCTTTCCGTGTCGAGAGAGCTCCAAAATGGCCTCTCTCTCGCTCATCGTCTTGAGGCGCTCCTTGTAATTCCCTTCGCGATAGAGCTGACCCGAGACGTTGAAGAGCTTTTGGACGTTGCCGTCGACAGCGTCGAGGGCCTTCTTGAGCTCCGCTTGGCTCGGCGGGTTCTTCGTGATGTCGACGAGCTTGACGCCAATATTTCGGTCCATGAGAAAGCTCAGGGCTTTCTTACAGGTGCTGCAGTTCGGATAGTGGTAAAATGTGAGATCGGACATAGAGCAGGGTCAAAGAAGGGCTGCCGCGAGTCGGAAAGGGGAGCGGCGAGCGCTCAAGACTCAGACGCGGGCTCAAACTCGAGAGCGACCGAGTTGATGCAATAGCGAAGACCGGTCGGCTCAGGTCCGTCTTCGAAGACGTGCCCGAGGTGCGCGTCACATTTCTGGCAGCGCACCTCCGTCCGTCGCATGCCGAAGCTCGTGTCGACGAGCTCCTTGATCACGCCGGGGACGGCCATGTTCCAGAAGCTCGGCCAGCCGCTCCCCGACTCGTACTTCTCTCCCGATCGAAACAGGGTCGTCTTGCAGCAAACGCAGCGATAGACGCCTTCTCGCTTCTCCCGGTACAGAGCGCCGGAGAAGGGCGGCTCCGTTCCGCAGAGCCGGGTGACGCGGTACGCCTCTTCGGAGAGCTCCGCGCGCCATTGTTCGTCCGCCGCAGGATCCGGAAGTTTTTCGGCCATGCCCCTAGCTTCTCACCGGGAACGAGCCGGGCAAAGCTAGCGTTCCCACGACTGGGCCACGGCACACTCAGCGGCACACTTGAGCCAGGACAACACTTCGGCGCATCTCGGCACACTTCTGGCCGCTCCCTAGCCAGGCGCGTCCGGGGGTGAATTCGGACGAAGATCCTCTCCTCGAGCCGAACCCCAGTCGAAGCTAAAAAGGCGGGGGCTTTCGCGTCTGACGCCAAAAGCTCTCACTTTCGCTCACTTTTGGGTTCCCCGAAGCTCCCCCCCCTGGCACACTTGGGCCACTTCCAATGGCACGCCTTCGCTTCATTGTCCCCTTGCTTCCCGCTCTGACTCTCTCCCTCGGCCTGGTGCGCCCCGCCGTGGCGGCCGACATCGATGCGAGCGACTTGGACGACGACCAGGCAGACGAGGAGAGCGCCCCGAGCGCGGTGGCGGAGCCGTCCGACGCGAGCGCTTCTGTTTCTCCGGTCACGACTTCACCAGTCGACCAGTGGGATCCGAATGACCTTCAATTCGAGCTCGGCGTGCGCGCCCGCATGCTCGTCGTTCCGAAGTTTCTGATCAACGCCTTCCAGGTCGAAGGCGGCCAGGACGTCGTCGTCGGGGGCATCGGCGCCGAAGGCGGCATCGCCAAGGGGAACTTCGAGGGCCTATTAGGCATCTGGTATGCCGGGTACAACGCTGGTCCGATGCCCTTCAAGGGCCCGACGGATCCACCCCAGGCTTGGGAGCTCATCAAGAGCAATCTGGGTATGCTCTATCTCACCGCAGATCTGATGCTGCGCGGGGAGATCACTCGCGGCTGGCATTGGTACTTCGGCGGCGGCGCCGGCATCGGCATCCTGACCGGAACTCTCCAGCGCAATGAAGCCCTTTGGGTGACGTCGCCGGACGGGCAGACCACGCTGGTTCCGTGCTCCGGGCCCATTCCCTTCCCGACCCAGGGTTGGGATCAGTGCCCCGACCCCATGAACGAAGATAACCGGTACGATCTGGCGTACGGCCTGAGCTCACCGTACTGGCCTGTCTACCCCTGGCTGACGATGCAGACCGGTGTCCGCTACCAGCCCACGCAGCATTTGATCACGCGCCTCGACCTCGGCATCGGCTCGAGCGGCTTCTGGTTCGGTCTCGCCGTGGACTATGGTCTGTGAGCGAGAACGGGGGGAGCGATTTCTGAGTGAGCGAGCGAATCGAAGAGGCTAGCGCGCGAGGTTCACCTCTCCCGGAGCGCTACCAATTGCTCCGAGAGCTCGGAGCGGGAGGGGGCGGCCGCGTGCTCTCCGCGCTCGACCGCGGCACAGGGCGTGAAGTCGCGCTCAAGGTCCTGAAAGCGAGCGCCGGACCTGAAGAGTCGAGCGCCCTGATCCGCGAGATTTCGGCTCTTTCAGGTCTCGAAGGCCTCGGTTTTCCGCGGGTGCTCATGGTCGGGCAGAGCTCCCAAGGACAGCCTTACCTCGTCCGCGAGCTGGTCCACGGCCGCACCTTTGATGAAGTCATCGAAGAGGCCCCCGAAGAGGCTCTCGCGCTCCTCCCCGCCGTCGCTGACGCGCTCACCGTCGTCCACCGCGCGTCCCTTCTCCACGGGGACATCAAGCCAGGCAACGTCATCGCCCGCGACGATGGCGGCGTCGCGCTCCTCGACCTCGGCCTCTCCACTCAATTCAAAGATGGCGGAGCTTCCGCTCGCGGCTGGACGCCCCGCTACGCAGCCCCTGAGCTCTTCCGCGGCGCGCCGCTCACCGCCGAGGCCGAGGTCTACTCCCTCGGGGCCATGCTGCGCGAAATCCTCCAGCGCATCCCCGAGGACGCCGCGCGCGGGCTTCAACCGATCGCCGACCGCGCTCTCTCCGCGCTCCCGAGCGCCCGCTACCCTTCGGCCGACGAGTTCTCCGAAGCTCTCAAGCTGCTCCTCGCCGGACGCACCAAAGCTCAGCCGCGCGCGCTGCCCGCGCCGGTCCTCGGGCTCGACGACACCGCCTCCTCCCTCAAACAACTCATCGTCAGCTCCCGACCCGGTTCGGTCATTCGCCTCGTCGGCCCCGAGGGTTCCGGACGCTCTACCTTACTCCGGCGCGTCGGTTGGGAGCTTGCACTCGAACAGCCTCGCGTTCGCTTCCTCGACTCCGAACTCCTCGAGACTGAAGCTGGGCGCGCGATCGCGCTCCTTCTCCTCGCGTCCACCCCCGGCGAAGGTAGCGTCGCGCTCGTCGATGGAGAACCGACAGAATCCGAGGCGCTCGACGGCGCGCTTCAGGCGGCGACAGAGAGCGGCGCTCGTGTGGTCCTGGTCGCAGATCGACCGAGCTCTGCCAAACACGCGCGGGACTTCATCGTGCCGCCCCTCGAACCGCGTATCGTGCGCGACTTGGTGCGGATGGGCCTGCCTGCGTTGCCCGAAGCGCTCCTGCCCGAGGTCATCGCGCTCACCGAAGCCAGGCCGCGCGCCCTCCGCACCCTCCTCCAAAAGAGCCAAGGACAGGCCCTCGCGAACGTGGAGGACCTGCGCGAGCTTTGGGAAGCGACTCCAGGCCCGCCCTCGAACGCCGCTGCCGAAGATCTCGAAGCCACAGTTCGAAGGGAGCTCGATCGCGGCCGTTTCGGCCGCCTTGAGCCGCTGCTCCGGGCTCTCGATGAGCACTCCCCTTCCGCCGCCTGGCTCCGCGCGCGCTACGAGCTCGCCGCGGGCTCAGCAAGCCGGGCCGTACAGCTTTGCGATGAGGGCCTCTCCGCCCGCGGGCTCAGCAAAGAAGAGCAAGCGCGCCTTCGCGTGACCAAGGGGCGCGCCCTGCTCGGCATCAATCGCCTGGCCGAGGCAGAGAAGGAGCTCGAAGGAGAAAGCGCCTATCCGCCCGATCTCCGCGCAGAAGCCCTCTCCTACCGCGCGCTCGCGCAAAGCCTCGCAGGGAATCATGAGCGCGCAGAGGAGCTGATGAACCAGGCGCTGGCGCTTCTGGACCAGGTGAGTCCCCGCTGCGCCGCGATCGCTCACTCTTCCGCCGCGACCCTCTCCTGGCGACGAGGGCGCCCCGACCTCGCGGCTGACGCCTACGAAAAGGCCGTCGCCTTCGCCTGTGAAGCGGGAGACGCCGGCGCGCTCGCCTCCGCTCAGGCCAATCTCGCCAGCCTCCGCAAGGAACAGGGAGCGATTGCCCCCTCGATCGAACTGTTCGAAGGCGCCATCGACGCTGGCCTTCGCTCGGGACGAACCGTCTCCGTCCAGCAAGCCCTCCTCAACCTCACAAACCTCGACATCTACCTCGGACGCCTCGAGCGGGCCAAATCGAACCTGGCGCGGCTCGATGAGCTCGGCGAGCTCACAGAAAGCCAACATGCGCAGCGTCTCGGCCTGACCGCCGATCTTTGGGCGAGGATGGGCCGCTTACCCGAAGCGCTCGCGGCCTATGAGCTATGCGAAGAGGCCTTCCGTCGTCTCGGTCGTAGTGCGGAAGCGGCCGAAGCAGCGCTCGAGTCCATTTTGGTCTGTCTCGCGCCGGTGACCGACCAGGAGAACGCTCTGCGGTTTACGCCCAGCGAACAAGAACTGGACAAGAAGCTCGAACGGGCCCGAGCCGATCTGGGAGGCCGAGAAACGCCCCTGCTCCGACTCGCCGAGGCTCGAACCCTGGCTCATTCAGGCGCAGAGGAGCGCGCGGAGCGCCGCGCCGAAGAGGCGCTCGAGCTCTCGCGCAGTCTCGGCCAAAGAGAGTGGGCCTGGCGTTCACTCAGCCTGCTCGCGGAGCTGCTCGCGGCGGCGGGAAGGCACACCCGGGCGGAGCGCGTCCGGGCGGAGGCGATCGAAATCCTAGAAGAGATCGGCGCGCGGCTCCCGCCCGATCTGCGGCAAGTGTATTGGAGCGATCCGCGCCGACGCGGACTGCGTGCCGCCCCCGAGCGAGCGCACGCACCTCGTTTCGTCACCGAGAACAAGAGCGCCGCCTCCTCCATCTCGAGCCATCTGACGGGCGTCGACGCCGTCTCCCGCATGAGCCAGACACCGCTCGAACGGCGCCTGGCCAAGATCTTGGCGATCAACAGCGATCTCGCCGCCGAGACGCGCTTCGATTTGCTCGCCACAAAGATCGTTCTCCACGCGACCGAGCTCCTCGAAGCCGAGAGCGGCTATCTCTTGCTCGGAACCAACGCAGACGACCTGACGGTCGCCGCCAGCCGCGCACCCCAAGGCAAGAGCCACAGAGAGTTCTCTCGCTCCATCGCCGCCCAAGTCCTCTCCCAAGGGACGCCCTTCTTCAGCGTCGACGCGAGCGCCGACCAAAGGCTCGTCAAGATTGAGTCGGTGCACCAAGCGGCGCTCGCCGCGGTCGCCTGCGTGCCGATCTTGTCTCCGAGCCGAGTTCCCCTCGGCGCCTTGTACGTGGAGTCGCGCGCGCGTGTGCAGGCGACCTTCGGCGAAGAAATCCCGACCCTGCTCGCCTTCGCCGACCAGGCAGCGATCGCCCTCGAGTCTGCTCGTCTCGTCCGAGAGCTCTCCGAGAAGAGCTCCGCCCTCGAGGAGAAAAACGCCCGCCTCCTCGAGGCTCAAGCCGCGCTCAAGTCCCTCCTCGCCGAACGCACCGAGCGACTTCAATCTGTCAGGAGCGAACTCAAGCGCACCCGCGACGAGCTCAGCCGTGGCGCCGCCTTCGCGGGGTTGGTCGGCGGCAGCGCCGCCATGCGGCGCGTTTATTCGCTCATCGAGCGCGTTCAGAAGACGGACGTGCCAGTGCTCATCACGGGAGAAAGCGGGACCGGCAAAGAGGTCGTCGCCCGCGCCATCCACGAAGGGTCCCGGCGCGCCAAGGCGAAAATGCTCGCTGTGAACTGCGGCGCGATCCCCGAGAGCATCCTCGAGAGCGAGCTCTTCGGTCACGTCCGGGGCGCCTTCACCGGCGCCGACCGCGACCGCAAGGGTCTCTTCCAAGAGGCGCGGGGCGGAACTCTCTTCCTCGACGAGATCGGCGAGACTCCTCTCAAGATGCAGGCGGGGCTGCTTCGCGTGCTCCAGGAGAGCAAGGTGCGCGCCGTGGGCTCCGCCGAGGAGGTCCCCGTCGACGTCCGCGTCATTTTCGCGACGAACCGTGAGCTCTCCGAAGCGGTCGCCGCCGGGAAGTTCCGCGATGATCTGCTCTACCGAATCCAGGTCGTCGAGGTCCATCTCCCGCCGCTCCGGGAGCGCACCGAAGACATCCCGCTCCTCGTGGACCACTTCCTCGCCCGCGCCGCCGCCAAGTTTGGGGGAGAAAAGCGACACCTCGCCCGTGACGCCATGGCGGCGCTGCTCGCGTTCCACTGGCCCGGAAACGTCCGCCAGCTCGAAAATGTCCTGACCAACGCGTGGATTTTATCGGACGGCGCCGTCATCCACGCAGAGGACCTGAATCTGCCGACGGTGCGCCCGAGCGCCCCTCGCGCTCCCCGAAAGCCAGCTCCCAAACAACGGGTGAGCAGCGAGCATTTTACCGAGCGCGACCGAGACGAGCGCGCACGCATCCTCGAGGCCCTCGATCGCACGGGCTGGAACCGCGCCCGCGCGGCCCAAGTGCTCGGGATGCCCCGGCGCACCTTCTATCGCCGCCTCCAGCACTACGGCCTTCAGTAAGGAACCCACCTCTCAGGTACCGCAGAGGGACGTCTCAGGTACGGCAGAGGGACATCTCAGGTACGGCAGAGGGCGCGCCTATCCCGTCCTCTCCTACTGGTAGCGCTGCCTCGGATACACGCGCCCCTCCTACTACGCATCTCACGATCGCGCGTTCTCTGAAAGAGCTCCCGGAACAGCGAACCCCTTTCGAAAAGCCGCTACCGGAAGAGCATCGAGCTCTTCTCGCGGACACGATCGCGCGCACTGAACACTCACTCTCTATCGCGGCGCGCTCCTCACCCCTGACCACAAAGGAAAAAGATCCTGACGCTCGATCCGACGCGAAATCGACGTGTTGTGATATACTCCGATGTTCAAGGGGATTTTCGCCCTGGCCCCCTCATCGTCCTGACCAAGGACACAAAAAACAACCACCTTTCCTGAGCCGTTTTCGGCCGGACGCTTTCATCGTTTCATCCCTGACCGTAAGGCTCTTCGAACACCATGATGACCAAAAAGCCCTGGACTCGCATTCTTCTGACTGCGCTCCTCGTTTCCTTTCCCTTCGCATGCGGCGGAAGTGGGAGCGACGGAGGGAACGACGACGGAGACGACAAGACCGCGAGCGGCGGCTCGAAGGACGATGGCTCTGGTGGGAAGTCGAATGAGCCGGACGACTGCGTCGAGCCGTTCGCCGACGAGTGTAACCGCGCGTGCAGTACCCACTCGCCGTGCCCGGACGGGATGCATTGCTCATCCAAGGGCGTCTGTAAGGCCTACTGCGCCGAGGGTTTTGAGTGTCCCGAAGGCGAGAAGTGTTCGTTCGAGGGCCGCTGCGAAAGAGACAGCGACTTCGTTCCGACCAAACCTTGTGAGCCGCTCAGTTGCGAGGAGCTCGGCCATGAATGCGGTCAGGTGATCGACAACTGCGGCGAGCCCCGCGATTGCGAAAAGGAAGAAGACCTCTCCTGTGGCAAGAGTCGGCGCTGCCAGGCGGTCCCGGTCGAAGACGACGACGGGGAAGAGATCCTGCTGAACAAGTGCGTGGAGGGGGTCGCCGACTGTGAAGTGTGCGACGCCATCCCAGTGTGCGAAGACGAGGACTCTCCGACAACGCTCACCGGCCGCGTGATCACGCCCGGACGCGACGACGACGACACGGCGAACCAGGTCGGCGTCCCGAACGCCATCGTGTACATCCTCAGGGACGAAAACACCGACGATCTGCCCGACATCGTGAGCGGTCTGCCTGGTGATGGAAGTCCCGCTTGTGATCGTTGCGACGAGCAGGACCTCGGAGCCGTCCTCTCGGGCGCCGTGACCGATTCCTCCGGCTACTTCGAGCTCTCGTCGAATCTACCGGTCGGCCGTGACGTCATTCTCGTCGTCAAGGCGGGCAAGTTCCGCCGCGCCCAGAAGATCAAGATCGAAAAAGAATGCGACGACAACGCGCTCCCCGAGGAAGCTGCTGAAAACCCGGCGCGCCTCCCCCGTCACTCAAAAGATGGTCTCGCCGTGAACATTCCGCGCGTCGCTGTCGCGACTGGGTCCATCGACGCGATGGAGTGCGTCTTCCTCAAGATGGGTATTGAAGAGGACGAGTTCACGGATCCGTCCGGCGACGGCAAGATCCATCTCTACCGCGCCAATGGCGCCTGGCCCCCCGGCGGCCCTGCCGACAATTGCCTCGAGTGCGCCGCATGCACCAGGGGCACCTGCCGGAGTCAGTACTGCACGGAGAACGGAACGGACACCTGCGATCAGGCCTGCCAGCAAGCCTTCCTCGCCGCGTGCCAAGAGGACTTCGACATCACCCGTCTCGTGGGCGATCCTGAGAGGATCTCCAGCTATGATCTGACTGTCCTCGATTGCGAGGGATCAGGCTGGAGCATCAACGCGGGCGGCACGAGCGAACACCTCCGCCGCTACGTAAACCGCGGCGGACGCCTCTTCGCGAGCCACCTCAGCTTCAAGTGGTTGCGGAGCGCGAAGGACCCTGACGCGAACCTCGAGTACGATCCCGAAGAGCCCCTCGAGACGAGCCTCGATCCCGCGGCCACCTGGAATACTTCCTCCAGCACCAACGCCAACATCAACGCTGGCAAGGGCTGGATCTCCCTCGACCGCCCGAACGCGAGCCCGCGCATCGAGAACTTCGCCGAGTGGATGGAGGCTGAAGGCGTAACTTCTGAGGAAGAAGACTACTCCTTCGAGATCATCCAGCCTCGCTCGCAGGCGCTCGAACTCGGTCCCGCCACGGAAGAGTTCGTGCATTGCGACGACACCGGCGGCGTCACGCAAAACCGCTGCGCGAACCTCCGGACCCAGCAGTTCTCCTTCAATACGCCCTACGCGGCGCCCGAAGAGGAAGCCTGCGGGCGCGTCGCCTACAGCGGGTTCCACGTCGCCGCGACTTCCGGAACGCTCGACCTCGGCGACGCAGTCTTCCCGAGCTATTGTACAAACGCAGACGCGAACAATGGCGTTCTCACGAACCAAGAGAAGGTCCTTCTCTACATGCTGTTCGATCTCGGAGCTTGTGTCGGCAGCCCCCCGCCGCCGCCGCCCTGTGTGCCGCTCACGTGTAAGCCGAGCGACTGCGGCTTCCATTCCGACGGCTGCGGCGGCCTCCTCGATTGCGGCGAGTGCTCCATCCCGAAGTGATGCGACTGAAAACGGGCGTCTCGGAGTTCCGAGGCGCCCGTTCGGCATCGGAGGACGCCCGCCGCCGATCGAGCAAGGCGCGTCGCAAACGCGCCTCAGCCCCGCGACTCGAGATAGCGGCGCAGGTGCGCGGGAGCAGCGAGCGCCGCATTTTGGACCGGGCGATCGAAGATCGCTCGCATCCAAGACCCTCCGAGATCGAAGGCCACCGCGACCGTAACCAGACAGTAGTCTTCGCTGAAAGGACGCGCCGTCAGGTAGCCACGCACGTCACGAATCCCGTGGGGCCGCGTCGGGTCGAGCGCGAAGCGAAGCGCGTGCGAGCTCGTTCGATCGAGCCGCAGGGTATAGCGGGTCAAGACGGGAGCTTTGCCCTGGAGGAGCTCGACATCGAGCCTGTGCGTCGCGTCCGTATCCAGGGGCTCCGCTTCATGCGTCAGCGGGAGCGCCTCACGCAGATGATTCGCGTCGAGCAGCGTCGAGATCACCTGCTCCGCGGGGGCACGCACGATTTGGTAGGCGACGCCTCCCGTGTAGGTTCGACCATGGAAGCGAAATGAGAGATCGCGCCGTACGGTCCATCCCTCGCGCACCCGCTGCAGTTCCTCCTCTGAAAGCGGCTCGGGCTCAGGTAACTCAGCGGCCGGAAGCTCGGCCCACTCACTCGCCGCCAGGGTCCACGCGTCGTGCCCTCGGCCCTCCGCTTCGCTCCTCTGCGCGCTGAAGCTCGGCGCCCTCTCGTCAAAACTCGGCGCGAGCGACGCCGCTCGGTACTCCGCCGGCGAGACAGCCCTCGGCGCTCCGCCTTGGATCGTAGCTCCCCCACAGCCGGCCCCGAGAAGAGCCAGGACGAGAAGTGCGGAAAGGGGCCCTCGAAACACCACAGGTCAACATAGGTCCCTGAAAGTGCGTCACCAGCTCGAAACAAAAATGAATACGACCGCCGACAATCGGTGACAATTGCGGCGGTCTCTCTCGCTGCGCTCTGACTCGACGCAGGTTCAGCGCCCGCGCGTTCAGTGAAGTCTCAGCCGTTCGACAGGCGGCTTAAGCGGTCTCGGCCCAGTCGATGTCGAGGAGGTGACCCGAGCGGCGCGCCTTGGTCGCGAGATAACGGCGATTGTAGGCGTTCGGCGGGATGGCCAAGGGGAGACGCTCGCTCACGACAATGCCCTCGGCGGTCAGCTTCTGGACCTTGTCGGGGTTGTTCGTGAGCAGACGGATGCTCTCAACGCCCAATTTCTCGAGCATTGCCGCGGCGATGCCGTATTGGCGCAGATCGTCTGCAAAGCCGAGGGCGAGATTCGCCTCGACGGTGTCGAGACCGCTTTCCTGAAGTCCGTAAGCCTTGATCTTATTGGTCAGGCCGATGCCGCGCCCTTCTTGGCGCATGTAGAGCACGAGCCCGCGCTTGAGCCCTCCGACCATCGTCAGCGACTGCTCGAGCTGCTCGCGGCAATCACAACGCAAAGATCCGAGAACGTCGCCCGTGAGACATTCCGAATGCACCCGGGTGACGAGGTCCCGCGACTCAGCGACGTCTCCGCGCACCATGGCCAGGTGCTCCTTGTCGTCCTGGTTGTTCGAGAACACGTAGACCTTGAAGTGCCCAAAACGTGAGGGCAGGTCCGCGACGCTGGCGATTTCTACGATGGGGCGCTCCGGAGTCACTGTTTCCGTGGGCGATACTTTCAGGTTCATAGCCTCTCTCCGGACTCTCCACCGAGAAACCCGTGCATATCCGGGTGTGTTCCCGAGGATGGACCTTCTAGCGTATGCGAGCCGGATTTGCCCGAATTCGGCCAGACAAAGGCGAGCCTCTTCGAGCCGGCAGAATTTTTATCCGTAATTCTCGACACTTCAAGAACTCGGTCTCTCCCCCTCGGCCGGGCCCTCGCCCCCCGAAAGGCTCCCGCGGGCCCCGTTTCCTGGCTCTCCGCCTACCGGCGGCCCAGCCCGCCCATCGCGCGCCCGCCCGGGGCTCACTCGGTCGACGGAGCGCTCAGCTGGGGCGTGTCGCCGATCATGGCGGCCAGCCGCTTCTCGATCGTCTTCCTTCCGTAGCGCGCCGCCGCAAACTCGAGCCCGCGCTGGGAGAGCGCCTCCCAGCGCTCCGGATCGTCATGAAGCTCGACGATCGCCGCCGCGATCCCCTCCGGGTCGTCGCGCACGATGATGTTCTCGCCGTCGACGAGTCCGCTGCCCTCGACGCCGACCGAGGTCGTGATGCAGGGGACGCCGTAACCGAGACTCGCCGCGACTTTCCCCTTGAGCCCGGCGCCATATCGAAGAGGCGCAACGGTGGCGCAAACCTGCCCGTGGAGGTCCGTGAGGTCAGGAATGTAACCGAGCGGGTGCACCGTATCGCTGGCCCAGGCGAGGACCTCCGCGGGCATCGAGCTGCCAGCGATCCAAAAGGGTAAATCCGGGCGCTTTTCGAGCACCTTCGGCCAAACCTCTGCGAGGAAATAGCGCACCGCGTCGATGTTCGGGCGATGGCGAAACCCGCCCACAAAGAGCACACCACTGCGCCCCTCGAAGCCTCGCGTGCGGCCCGGAATGTCGCGGATCAGCGGAAGAATCTCGATTTTGGCCTCGGGGACCTCCTTCGCCAAAATCTCCCTCTCGACTTCGCTCAAGACGAGCGTCGTGTCCGCTCCGCGCACCGCGAGAAGTTCACGCCACTTCGTGTCCTTCGCCTTCCACTTGTAAAAGACGTTCGACAGAAGCTCCGCCTCCCGCTCTTCGCGCAGGTAGTGCAGATCTACCGTGTTGAAGATCAGCTTCGCTTGGGGCGCAAACTTGCGGATCGCGCGCAAGAACCGGGCGAGAACGCGACCGCGGTGCACGACGATGACGTCGAACTTGCGCCCGTGCTTTCGGAGATAGCTCCCGAGGCTCAAGTTCCGCGGCGCATGCAAACATTCGATCCCTTGGCGCTCGAGGTCCTCGGTGTAAAGACCGTCCCGCTGGGCGATGTTCGGAAGCGGAACACCGCGCGGAATGAGCTTGACCGGCACGAAGGTCACTTCGTGACCGAGCCCTCGAAAGATCGAGAGCATGTTCGCCAAATCAAGGGAGCCGGAATCCTGATCCGGGCGTGGCGTGCCGCGGTTGACGACCAAGATCCGCTTCGGACGCTCTCCGTCCAGAGCCTGCGTGCCTGTAGCGGCAAGGGCTCTCTCCGTGGCTGGACCTGACGTCATCGGCCCAGCCGTATAGCGGGGCCTTTCCTCCTGTCCATAGAATCATCGCACCGCCGAGCCTCTCTGCGCGAGGAGCGTTACGCCCGCTCCGCCAGGCTCAAATTTCGCCATCCGACAGCACGAACTCCCCGAGCAAAACCTCCACTGGCCCGCTGGCTCCCGCGCGCTTCACCACAAAACGCGCGCCTTCGAGCGCCGCTTCACCATCGTGGAAAAAAACGAACTCGTACCTGCGCCCGAGGGTGCCACGCGCAGGCTCAACCAACGCCGCAATGTGCATCCCATCCGCGAGCACCAGCTCACAGCTCTCAGCGCGACTCTCCGCCGTTTCCTCCAGCGTCACGACGACGCGGTAAAGATGCGAAAAGTGCTCTCCGCCGAGCGCATCGAGCTCCCGAGTGTCCGTCTTGTCGGCGACCTCGATTGTCACAAGATCACCAAACCAAGTTCCACGGCGCCCGAGGAGCTCTTCCAGCACCTCGCGCTGCCCGTCCATCGCTCGAGGCTCGTCCCCCACGTCCTCTTCTTCGTTTTCCGTCGCCGCGACGTCCTCGGCGTTGTCCGTCTGCCCTGCGCTCCCGTCGCTCTCGATCGGCTCTCCCGCCGCGTCCCGCGACGGATCGTCTGGGTCCGCCTCCCCTCGCGTTTCCGCGACGTTCATTCCATCTCCCGCCGGATCCGCCTCGGATGAGTCCGAAACTTCGTCAGGCTCTTCGACCGGCGCAAACATATCAGAAGCTTGATAGCCACCGATGGCGCAGCCACTCACCGAAGCGATCACCCAGGTTGCGCTGAGTGCGCAAGAAATCCGACGGAGCATGAGCTTGAAAGAAGAGCGTCGAGTCATGCCCCCTGTGTCGGCCGGCCCATCGCCCCGTTGCCCACCTTCCCGCTTTTTCTTTTGGCCCCGGCCCGCGACCCTCAGCTTCCCTCAACAGAGCCTTCGTCTTCCCTCGACTCCTCGAGCTTCCTCAAGCGCCGCGCGCGCTCGACCAAAAAGCTCGAGACCTTCCTCCACATCCCCACAAGCTTTCGAGCGCGCGCCTCCGTCCCGCTCGCTCCAAAAAACCCAACGCCTCCTCTCCGAAAGTTTTTTCGAGCGCGCGCCTCCGTCCCGCTCGCTCCAAAAAGCCCAACGCTCCTCGTGAACGCGCTTCTCCCCGAAAATGCGACCGGGGCGGAGGTCCGAATTCCTTCGGACCTCCGCCCCTCCCGTTTGTTGCGACTCTCTCACTCTCACTCAACTGAATGATCTCAACCGAGCTCCGCCCGGTCTCCATCTTTGCAGTCGCGCCTGAGCGCTGTGTCGGACGGCCGCCGCGCTCGTTGCCGACAAAACTTCTCCTGTCCCGACTTTTTTCTGTGGGGGAAGGGACGCCGATGTCTCGTTGACACCACTCGGCCCCCGGGAGCGACAGTTTGGCAAAGGCTCGTCGCGTCGGGGCGCGCGAGTCCTCGGAACTTTCCGGGATTTCGAGGAGCTCCGGTAAGGGCGTGTCTCGGCACGATCGGTGCTTAGGGGACCCCGATGGTTCGGCGCTGGCGCGCTTTTTCGGTACTCTTTGTCGGCTGTGTGAGCGCTCCCATGGGCTGCGCGCTCAGTCCTGCTGCCGGCGAGCTCAGTGAGGAGGACCTCCGACGGGCTGGCGCGTCACTTCAGGCAGCGCCGGCGAAAGAACTCTGGGTCGTGGTGGTCGACGACGCGCCCACTTCAGAAGGCGACGCGCTTCGAGCCGCGCTCGCGGCCGAGCTCGGCGGCTCTCTCGACCGAGCGCGGAGCTGCTCTGATGCACCGACGGCAGCCGCGCCGGTGGACATCCAGGTCCTCTTGATTCCCTCTTCGCACCCCGAGCGGGCTCTCCATGGCCGGAGTCACCGTGAGCTCCGTCTGAGGCAGGAGGCTCTCTCGAGCGCTACGGGGCGTCTTTGGGAGGAAGGGGTCGCGCGGGCCATCTTGAGCCTACGTGCGGATGCCCTCGCACCGAATGGAATGGTCGCTGCTGCGAACCATTGGGACGATCTCTTGCTCGGCCGAAGAGCACCGCGGGACGAGGCCGACCTGACGCTTCGTTCGGACGTCGAGCCCGATCGCCTCGTGCGCATGCTCTTTGCGACGACTCGGGACGATGCAGAGATGAACTTCGAACGGCTGCCGACGTTCGGGTCCACGCTTCCGATCAATTGGGAGCTCCTCGTGTACGAAGCCGTCTCCTGCGAAGAGAGTGACCCGGAACAGAAAGCGCCGGCGCTCGCCGCCTTCGTCGTCCCCACGAGCACAGCTTGTGGTTCTCGGCTCTTCTTTCGGAGCGCCGGCTGCGACGAGACTGAGCCCTGTGAAAAGGCCTTCTGAGGCGAAGCTCCGGATGCGCGCGGAGCCTCGCTCCGGTCTTCCAAGGAGGCGTCGAGCTCACTCAAAGGCTCGGCTGGACCCACTCGGAGGTCGCGCGCCGGGGCAATATGGAGCTCATCGCGGCGCCGTGGTGGGCTGACTCGATATGGTGAGCTCACTCAAAGGCTCGGCTGGGCGAAGGCGGAAGTGATGGACCGGGGCCCCAAAAGAGCACCGAGTCGAATGGGAGCTCCCGGGAGCGCTCCCCGAGGCGCGTGAGGCGACGACCCATCGGGGCGCACTTCAGCGCGCGAGCTCAACGAGCGGAACGTACCTTTCGAGGTCCGAGCGATAATGGAGCCAAAGGCCACCTCGGGTTTCGCGCTGGAGCCTCTCCCAATCGGTCGGGCTCTCGATGTCATGAGCCACGAGGCGCAAATTGCGCCCGGGGAGCATCGATAACAGGGTCCAATCTGACGCGGCCGCGTGGCGCTCAGGGACCTGATACACGGAGTAGCCCGGCCGTTTCGACATCTCGGCGTCGAAGACGACGTGCACTTCGGTGTCCCGCACGTCTTCGGGAATCGCTTCGCGCATGAGACGCACGTGTTTCGCGGCCAGCTCACCGCTTTCGACCATGAGCGCCACCTTCGACCAAACACTGCTCAGCAAGAGGAGGGTTGTCGTCCCGCCGAACGTCGCGAGCACGCGTCTCCCCGGCGCTTTCAGTCGCTCGGCGAGCGCTTCATAACAAGCCCCCCAAGCGAGCCCAAAAGGCAGAAGCGCCATCGCCAGGTACATCTCGCTCAGCCTTGTGACGAGCAGTTCAGGAGTCAGCGAGAGCGGCACACAGACGAGCGAAGCCCCCAAGAGGCGCGCCGCGCGCGTGTCGGATGCTCCGCGGTAGAGAGTCCAGCCGCCCCACTGCGCGCCGAGTAAGATCACCGCGGACCAGCCCAGCTCGAAGAGACTCAGGCTCGGATTGGCCCGCGTGAAGAGAGTCGCCGTGTTCCCAAAAAAGCCGAGACCCGCCGCCGTCAGGCCGAGGTTCTTCGCGATCAGCAGGGGAGAGATCACGCTGCCTCTCGAAGCCGCGGCGTCGTCACCCAACCCGCCGAGCGACGCCGGGTAGAGCGCGTAACGGAGCGCGAGGAGACAAATGGCCCATGTGAGAAGCGCGGCTCCAACCGCGAGCGCATTCTTTCGCTGCGATGCCGGGTCCCGATCGAGAGGCAGCGCCCAGAGAGCAAAAGGCAGAACCGCTGTCATGCAGAGGATGTATTCCTTCTGCAGGAAGGAGAGGGTGAGTGCGCCGAGCGCGAGGGTGAGGATTCTGCGCGGCCGATCCGGGAAGTGGACCGCGTAGGCAACCGGACCCCAAAGAGCCACCGCAGAGAGGACCGTACTGAGTCCATCAACACTCGCGACTCCTGCCACGCCGGCGGGGTGCAGCGCCACAACGAGCGCTGTCAGCGTAGAGCCGCTCCACCCCAGGAAGCGCCGCGCAATCACGATGGCGAGCGTGAAGTGAGCGATGTGAGCGAGAAGGCTCGCGCCGTGGATGACGGCGTGGAGTCGCGGCTGCAGTAAGTCGTCACCGGTTCCGGCGAGCGCCGCCGCGAGCCAATAGCAGAGGGACTGCAGCGGGCGGATCCTCAGTGTCTGGCGCGTCTCAGTGATGAGTTCGGTGAAGGACTGACGCCCGATCCAGATGTCGTAGAGCGGGGGGCCAAAGTCATCCGCCGCGGGCAGCACTCCCCACACCTTCGCGTAGGCGAGGAGCGCAAGGAAAGTGACGCCGAGGGCGATCCAGAACGACGCGCGCAGGCTGGTTCGGCACGCCGGAACCGTCGCCGGGCCCGGGTCACGCTCGCCTCTCGACGGTTTTCGGAGGGACGGTTGCACGCTCTTTTGCCCCAAGGGTTGCCCGCGTACCATAGGTCCTTTCGGGGCAGAAGGAGGCTCTGCGCTCACGGGTCGGATCGAGGAGACGACCGACGAGCGCGTGGGGAGAGGAGGCAAGCGGTGGCGACGGAGCGAGAGAAGATGTTAGCGGGGGAGCTCTACGACGCGCTCGATGAACCAGGGCGGCGCGCGCTCTTGGAGGAGCTTCTCGGCCGCGGAGGCGACACCGCTTGGATCGAGCCGCCATTTTTCTGCGACTACGGCTCGAACATCGAGCTCGGCGAGCGGGTCTTCTTCAACTTCAACTGCGTGGTGCTGGACGTTTGCCTCGTCGAAATCGGAAGCTTCACGCTGTTTGGCCCCGCCGTGCAGATCTACACCGCGACGCATCCCATGAGCGCCGCCGAACGCCGACGCGGTCTCGAGAGCGGGCGGCCCGTGATCATTGGCAGCGACGTCTGGGTCGGCGGCGGCGCCATCATCCTGCCCGGTGTGACCATCGGCGATCGCGCCGTGATTGGCGCGGGAAGCGTCGTCACGAAGGACATTCCCGCGGGCGTCTTCGCCGCCGGAAGCCCATGCCAAGTCCTTCGAACGATCGACGAGTGACGTGCGCTCCGCCGAAATGGACGGGATTTTCCCTCTGGGCGGCGCGGCGATGGTGCGGTCCCCCGAGGCGGCGCGTGGAGGTGAAGGCTCGGCTGGGCCCGAGGTGGAGGTGATGGGCCGGGGCCAAAACCTCACGCTTTGGGAGGAGGCGGTTTCTACGCTGCCGCGCTCGCAGAAGGCGGGGAAATTTGGCTCGGGATCAAGGGCCCTCTGGTCCGGTCGGACGGGCGTGCTATTCGGCTCGCCCCGTGGCCCGTTTTATCGACGAACTCAAGCGTACTCATTCCTGTGGCGCGCTCCGCGCTTCGCATGCCGATCAAGAGGTCGTGCTCTTTGGCTGGGTGGCGAATCGCCGCGATCACGGGAACCTCGTCTTCGTCGATCTCCGCGACCGCGAAGGCGTGACTCAGATCGTCTTTGACCCCGAGGCTTCGAAAGAGGCCCACGCGCTGGCTCAGGCCCTGCGCAGTGAGTGGGTCATTGGTATCCGCGGCAAGGTCAAGCTGCGCGGCGAACAGTTCAGCCAGAAGGAGGGCAAAATGGTCAGCGCGCGGAACCCGAACCTCCCGACAGGCGAGATCGAAGTCGAGGTGCTCGAGCTCGGTGTCTTCAACAAGTCGGAGACCCCGCCCTTCGAGATCACCGATCGCTGCGATACCGGCGAAGAGGTCCGCCTCACCTATCGCTACCTCGATCTGCGGCGCGGGCCGCTCCAGGCCGCGCTCAAGGCTCGCCACACCATCGCCCAAGCGACGCGCAACTTCCTCTCGGATAACGGCTGCCTCGAGGTCGAGACGCCTTTCCTCGTGAAGTACACGCCCGGCGGCGCCCGAAACTTCCTCGTGCCAAGCCGCGTGCACTCGGGGAAATTCTACGCGCTCGCGGAGAGCCCCCAGCTCTTCAAGCAGCTCCTCATGTGCGCCGGTTACGAGCGTTATTTCCAGATCGTTCGCTGCTTCCGCGACGAGGACAGCCGCCTCGATCGACAGCCCGAGTTCACCCAGATCGATATCGAGATGAGCTTCATCAACCAAGATGATCTCTTCACGGTCATCGAAGGGCTCGTCGGCGCCATCTGGAAGGCGACCCTCGGGATCGATCTCGCGGAGCAGTATCCGGGTGGTCCCGATCATCCCGCCGGCTTCCCGAAGTTCCCGCGCATGCGCTTCGAGGATTCGATGCGCTACTACGGAAACGACAAGCCCGACCTGCGCTTCGACATGAAGCACACGGACATCACCGAGCTCGTCGTCGAGCACAAGGGCGGCGGCGTCCCCTTCTGGGAGCCGATCGCTCAGAAGTTCGCAGACGGAACGTATCGCGCTGATCTGCCGGCGGAGATCGTCAAGGTGCTCGTCGTTCCGGCGAGCGCGAACCTGAGCCGGAAGGACGGCGACGAGCTCGAGAAGCTGGCGAAGAGCATGGGCGCGGGCGGACTGGCTCGGGCGAAGGTCGGAGCGGGTGGCGAGTGGACCCAGTCGCCGCTCAACAAGATGATGACCGTGGAGCTCCGCGACGCGATCAACCGCGCTTCAGGGGCCCAGGAAGGCGACCTCATCATCTTCCAGAGCGGGAAGGCGCAGCTCGTCCACACCGTAATGGCAAATTTGCGGGTTTATCTCGGCAAGCGCCTCGGGCTCATCCCGGAGGTCGGCCACGGCGGCAACTTCAACTTCCTCTGGGTCGTCGATCCGCCCCTCTTCGAGTACGACGAGGAGACGAAGAGCTGGGCCGCGGCGCACCACGCCTTCACCCGGCCCCACGATGACTGCGTCGATCTGATCGACAAAGATCCAGGCAAGGTCCTCTGTTACCGTTACGATCTCGTGCTCAACGGCTTCGAGATCGGCGGCGGCTCGATCCGTCTCCACGATCCGGCTGTCCAGGCGAAGGTCTTCGCCGCGCTCGGAATCGACGGCGACGAGGCTCGTCAGAAGTTCGGGTTCTTGCTCGATGCTCTGAAGTTCGGTGCCCCGCCCCACGGCGGCATCGCCCTCGGCATGGATCGGCTCGTCATGTTGCTCACCGGCCGCGAGAGCTTGCGCGACGTGATCGCCTTCCCGAAGACACAAAAGGCTGTGGACTTGATGAGTGACGCGCCGACCGCCGTCACCAATCAACAGCTGCGCGACCTTCACATTCGCACCGTCGAAGAGAGCTGAGAGGCTCCCGGAAGTAATTTTCCGGCAGCTTTGGAAGAAAGGGCTTTCAGACAACCCATCGCAGCTTTTGCGATGGGTTGTGGTTCGCCTGGGCCAAGTCGTGAGTTAGGCTCGCGTGCAGTATGGCTGAACCTAACAAGCCGACGCGCGGCGGGCGCGCGTCGCGCTCGAAGAACGCGAAGACGAAGCAAAACGCGGACAAGCGTCCCGAGACGACGTCCCTCGCTAATCTCGAGTCAGCTCCTCATCAAGGGGAGCTCCGCGGCGTTCCTAAGTCGAGCCCGCCCCCGCGGCTCGGCCCCGGCGCCCCGACGCGCGCTTCGTCTGCGCCGCCCCCTCCGCCTCACCGAGTCTCCCCGTCGAGCCCTCCGCCCGCCGAGTCCGTCGTGGCGCGGTCTTCGTCGAGCCCTCCGCCGCCGCCTCGCGCGAGTGAGAGCAGGGCGATCCAAGGTGGCGCTCCCGACAGTGAGCCTTCTGTGAACGGCGCGCCGAACCGGCCGGCCCCGATACAGGTCAAGCTGACCCCTCCGCCTCCGCCGACCCGCGTCTCGGCCGGCCCTCCCCCGCCCCCGAAGCGCCCGACGGCCGGCCCCTCCGCGCGCCCCTCGGCCCTCGTTCCTCCGCCCCCGCCCAGCGGAAAAGGCGGCCTTTCGGTGCCGGTTCCTCCGCCTGCTCGCGTTCCCCCGCCGCCGCCTCTGCCTTCGATGCAGGCGCGCGCCGCTTCCGATACCGAACCGGCGCCTGTGCCCCCCGCGCCGCCTGCACCTCCCGCGCCCCTCGCCGCGCGAGCGGAGCCGCCTGCACCTCCCGCGCCGCCCGCGCCCCCCGCCGCGCGAGCGGAGCCGCCTGCACCTCCCGCGCCGCCCGCCGCGGCACAGGCGCTCGCGCGCCCCGAGCCTCCGCCGCTCCCCTCGACCAGTGCGCCCGTCCCACGCTCCGAACCCCCTCCGTCCAAGAGCGGCTCGGCCTTCGTCCGCCCTTCAGCGCCCACACCACCGCCCGAAGGTGTGCAGGCCTTCGTGCGCCCCTCAGCGCCCACGCCCTCTCCGGCTGACGTGCAGGAGTTCCTGCACTCGGCGACTCCGCCCCCCGCCGAAGCGCAGCCTCTCGCACGTCCCGCTCCGCCTCCACTGCCCGAGGTACAGAACGTCGCGCGACCGGAGCCCCTCGCGCGGCCCGCCGCCGCCCTCGACTCGGGAGGAGTCGCTCCCGGCGCGACGCCCTCAGTCACCGACATCGACCTCATCACCGCCGTCCAGAACCCGATTCCGGTTCCGCCTCCCGCGCCCCGAGGCGCCACTCTCGATGCCCCGCCGCCGCCGAAGGCCCGCGTCTCGACGCACCCGAGAGCTCCAGAGCTCGAACGAGCCGAGGCGGCCGCTCGCGATCTCCTCACGCACATCGAAGCCCAGGTCGCCGTGGAGAAAGATCCTTTGCGGCTCGGGCGACTGCACTTTGAGTGGGGCCGGCTCCTCGAGGTTCCGCTCTTCGATTTTGTCGGCGCGCGCTCTCACTATCAAAAAGCCTTCGAGCTCATTCCAGCCCACGACGGAGTCATCGAGGCACTCGTCCGCGTGGCCTCACTCGGGGGCGATCCCGCTCTCACCCTTCGCTACCTCGAAAGCGCCATCAAAAATACGAGGCTCCCGGCCGAGCGCGCCGCGAAGCTCCTCGAAAAGGGTCAGCTGCTCGAGGATCGGATGGGCAGGGCCGAGGAGGCGCGCCGCGCCTACGAGCTCGCAAGCGAGCTCGCGCCGCACGACGCCGGAGTCCTGCGCGCTCTCGCGCGCCGTTTGCGCTCTGAAAAGGCCTGGGAAGAGCTCGATGGGCTCCTCTCGAGTCAGGTCGAGCTCGCCGGAGCAGATCCGTTCCTGCGCGCCGCTCGGCTCGCGCGCCGCGCTCGCCTCGCTGAGGTGAAGCGACAGAACCGAAGCCTCGCTGCCGAGCTCTACGAGCTCTCCTTCCAAGCAGCGCCCGACGCCTCCGCCGCTCTCGCGCACCTCGAGCGGCTCCACGCGATCGAAGACCACCCCGCGGCCCTTGCTCAGACCCTGTCGCGCAAGACAGGCCTGATTGGCGATCCTGCGGCGCGCGCCGCCGCTCTCGAGTGGCGCGCGTCGATCGAAGGAGACGACCTCGGCGATCCGGAGGCCGCGCTGCAGAGCCTCGAGCTCGCGATCCAGGTCGCGCCCGGTGATCGGGAGCTCTTGCGCCGGCTCGCCGACCAGTATCTCCGCGCCGGCCGCGTCACTGAGGCTCTTTCGGCGCTCGAGCGTCTCGACGCTCTTCTTACGGATCCGAGGGAGCAGTGCGCGGTTCGGCTCCGCGCCGCGCGGCTCGTCGAACAAGAGCTCAAAGATCAGCGCCTCGCCGTCACCTGGTACGAACGCGCTCGCAGCGCGCAGCCCGAGAGCGCTGCAGCCAATCTTCCGCTCGTTCGTCTCTACAAGCAGGTCGGCGCTTATGGCCCCCTCGTCGAAGTCTTGCTCGGCGAAGAGAACGTCTCGACGGATCCGGCGCGGCGCGCCGCGCTCCTCCACGAAGTCGCCGAGATCTACGAGACGCGCCTCGGCTCCGCTCAAGAAGCGCGCACCTACCACGCGCGCGCTCTCGCGGTTCTTCCGGGCTACGCCCCGAGCGAACGCGCCCTCGCGCGGCTCTACGCCGACGCGCGCATGACACCTGAGCTCATCGAGCTCTACGAGCGCGCCGCCGAACAGACGAGCGACCAGGGCATCCGCCACCGCTATCTCTTCAAGATCGCCTCGCTCTACGAAGATTGGCTCGGCGAACATCAGAAGGCCCTGCTCACCTACAAGCGCATCTTGTCCGACGCGCCGACGAACTCCGGAGCTCTCTTCGGAGCCCAGACGGCGGCCGAGCGAGCAGGCGACTACCCCGCGCTCATTCTGCTGCTCCAAACGGAGGCAGAGCAGTCGGGCGAGCTCGCCCAGAAGACAGCCCTGCTCCTGCGCGCCGCTGACACGGCGCGGGACAAACTCGGCGACCTCGGTCAGGCTCAAGTCCTCTACGAGCGCGTGCTCGCGGTCGACTCGAGATCGCGTCCGGCCATCTCAGGTCTCGTGCGGGTGTTCGAGGCGGGCGGGCGAACGGAGGAGATGCTCGAAGCGCGCAGGCGCGAGGTCGAGCTCGTCACGGATAGCGCCATCAAGGCTCAGATCCTGTTCGAGATCGCGGACGTCTTCGAAACTCAGGTCGGCTCGCTCGATCGCGCCGTCGCGCACCTCAAGCGCGCCGTCGCCGCCGATCGGAATCATTTCGCGGCCCGCGAGCGGCTCGCCGAGCTCTTGTCGCGCACCGGACAGTTCGAAGATCTCGCGAAACACCTCGCAGACGACGCCGCGCGCGTCACCGAACCGGACCTCAAGGCGAGCCTCCTCTCGCGGCTCGGTCGACTCTACGAAAATGTCCTCAATCGCCCCGAGGAAGCGCTCGCTTCTTACACAGAAGCAGCTCGCCTCAAGCCCACCTTGCGCACGGCGGTCGACGGTGAGCTTCGGCTGCTCGCCAAACTCGGCAAGCTCAAGGAGTTCGCGGAAGGGCTCGCGCGCGACGCGAAACTGACCGTCGAGCCGCGCATCACCCTCTGGGAGTCGCTGATGGCCGGTGAGGTCTTGTGTGACGAGCTCGGGGACGCTTCGAAGGCCGTCGAACCCGTCGAACAGCTGCTCGAGCGCTTCCCGCGTCATCCGCTCGCTCTCTTGATGCTCGAAGAGGCCTACGCCGAGCTCGGTCAGACGGACTCTTTGCGCCGCGTCCTCCACGAACAGATCGCTCAGTTCGGGCCTGCTGAACAAGTCGGCGCGCTCCGTGAGCTCCTGCGCCTCGCCCCCGAGGAGCAGAAGATGCACTACGTGAGCGCTCTGCTCGATCGTCAGCCCGCCGATCGCTCAGGGCTCCTCCACAAGGAGCGCGCGGCTCTGCTCGATCGCGACCTGTCAGCCCTGGCTCAGGCGGACTCGGTTCTCGCTGACGGCAGCGGTCAGCCTCTCGCAGCCGCACAACATCGAGTCCGGCTCGGCGAGTTCCTCGAACACCACGATCCGGCTCAAGCGCTCGCCGCCTTCCGCTCCGCTCTCGAGCTCGATCCGGAGAGCTTCGGTGCGGCGCGCGGTTACGGTCGCGTCGCGGAAAGACTCGGCGACGCCGGTCTCCTCACCGAGGCAGCCGACCTCGAAGCCCGGGTCACCGGTGACAAGAAGCGCGCCTCCTGGCTGCTCGTGCGAGCGGCGAAGGCGCTCGAGGAGCGCGGCCAGGTCACCCAAAGCGTCGCGTTGCTCGAGCGCGCCCTCGAACAGAACCCGAACGATCGGGACGCGGCGGATCATCTCGGCTATTTCCTCGCGCGCATCGGCGATCCGGGACGCCTCGTCACGAGCCTCTCCGCCGCGGCTCAGGCGGCGACGGACCCCGAGGCGATTGTCTCCCACTGGATGACCGTCGCTCGCGTCTACGAGGAACATCACCAAAACCGCGGTGCAGCCATCGCGGCGCTCACTCGCATCGAGAAGCTCATGCCCGATCATCTGGGCGGAGTCATTGCGCTCGGTGAGCTCTACCTGCGCGATCGTCAGTTTGCGCCCGCCGCTCAAAAGCTCGAGCGGGCCATCGCGCTCACCACCGATCGCGAAGATCGCATCCGCCTCGAGGTCGAGCTCGCTGGACTTTACCTCGAACACCTCGGAAGAAAGGCGGACGCACGCAGACTGCTCGACGCCGTCCTCAAGCGCGACCCGCACCATCGCGGAGCGCTGCAGCGCCTGCTGGCGCTCCAGATCGAGAGTCGCGATCCCGGGGCCTACGATACGGCGCAGAAATGGGTCGAAATCGCAGAAGGCAACGAGCGTGTGGTGGCGCTCACGCAGTTCGGTCGCCTCGAGCGCGACCGAGGTCGCCCCGCCGAAGCGCGCGACGTGTTCTTGTCGGCGCTCGCCCTCGCAGGCGCGAGCCCCGAAGGTCCTCTCGGCGATCTCTATGGCCTCATCACCAGCCGCGACGAAGGGGAACTCCGGCGTATGGCGAGCGCTCTCTCGGCGCACGCTCGTTCCCCCCAGTTCGCACCCAAAGACCGGGCGGAGAGCGCCTACCAGGCTGGCTTGATTTGGCTCGACCGCGTCGGCGACCTCGTGAGCGCGGAGCGGTCCTTCGAAGAGTGTCTCGCCCTCGATCGAGGACACGTCCTCGCCCGAGAGGCCCTCGTGACGACATCTGAACGAGCTCACAACCTCCCGAGCGCGACGCTCCGCTGCCAAGAACTCGTCCAAACGGACAGCTTGCGCAAAGAGAGCTGGCTCCTTTTGCGGAGGCTCTTTTTGGAGACCGGTCGCTCCTCCGAGAGTGTCCTCACCCAAGGCCCGCTCGCTCTCCTCGGAGCCGCAAGTGAGGCAGACATGGCCGAGTGGTCCCGGCGTATTGCCCGCCCCGCGCTCGTCGCGCCGGGCTCCGCTCGCGATGCTCTCACCACGGTCATGGATCCGATTGTCGAGCAGGGCGGCGAAGCCCTCTGGCTCCTCAATCAGCTCTCCGGACTCGGCCCGAAGGTGTTCCGCGGCGGACTCGAGGCCGCCGGTCTCTCGAGCCGCGACCGCATCGGACCGAAGACGGGTCATCCCCTGCGAGCGCCTCTCGACAAGGTGATGCGCGCGTTTGGTTTGACCGAGCTCGACCTCTACCCCGAACAGAGCAACTCGATCACGCCGCGCCTGGTACTGACCGATCCTCTCGGCATCATCGTTCCGATGGGACTATTGAACCTCCGCGACGCCGATCAGGTGTTTTTGCTCGGAGAGCTCGTCGCTGGCGTCTCTCTCGGCATCCCGCTCGCCTTTGCGCTCTCGGAGGACGAAGTGCTCCGGACCTTGGTCGCTGCGGCGCGCCAGCTCGATCCGTCCTATCTCCTGCCGGGCGTCACTCCAGGACCGGAGCTCGACGAACTCACGCGGCGCGTGAAAAAAGCTCCCTCTTGGCTCTCCAAAGGACGCTTCGAGGATCGGGTGCGCTCCTTCTTGCGCGAGCCGGGTCCGGACGCGCGGCTCCTGCTGCGGTCGGTGAGGCGCAGCGCGCGCCTGGCGGCGCTCCTGCTCGCCGACGATCTCTCGCCGATTGAGTTGCTCCACCAGAGCGGCGGAGCAGCCCTCCGCGTAGCGAGCTCCGATGTCGAAGCTGTCACTCGGGACCTTCTCGCCGACTGGGTGAGCGCCCGCGCCAGTGACGCGCGTCGCCGCATGGGTCTCATCTGATCGGGGGCGGGCACCGGGTACGCTCGGGAGCGCGCGCGTTCCCGAGCGGGAGCGGGCACGACCGGGAGCGGGGCGGGCGCGTTCGGGCGAGCGGCGGGCGCGTTCGGGAGTGGGGCGGGCGCGTTCGGGCGCGCGGCGGGCGCGTTCGGGCGAGCGCGGCGGGCGAGCGCGGCGGCGAAACGATTGCGGCGCGTCCGATCAGTCGGTCGGCGCGCGCCGCATCTTCTTGATCTCGCTTCGCCGATCTTTGGCCGCGAGGCGTCTCTCTCGAGAGGCGCGCGTCGGCTTCGTCTCTACGCGCCGGCGAGGAGGAAAACGGATCTCGGCGAGGAGGGCGCCCAGCCGCACGAGGACGCGCTCGCGATTCATTTCCTGAGAGCGCGTCTCGTCCGCTGAGAGCACGAGCTCTCCGCTCTTCGTCACATAGCCGGAGAACTTCTCCCGGAGCCGGTTCTTCTGGCCCACGGTCAGAGCCTGACTCGTCTCGAACGCAAAGCGCAGGACAACCTTCGTCGAGACCTTGTTGACGTTCTGGCCGCCGGGACCGCTCGAGCGCACTGCGCTGAGCTCAATCTCCGACTCAGGGATCGAGATGCCTCCTAGCAAATAGCTCGCGCCGACCATCGCGGGCGGAGGTCTAGCGCACCTTATTCCGAGACGCCCTCCGGCAGCATCACCTCGAGATGATCACCCGTTTTATCGGGAGCCATCTTCACGACAAACAGCCGACGCACCGGCAGGGTCTCGTCAGGGTCTTCCCCGAATCCCCAGAGCCCGATGCGGATCTCGAGCTGGTCTCCGGGGCGAAGCGGCTTGATCGAACCGGCGGGGAAACGGCGCTTGTAGATCTCGGTCTTGTGGGGCGTGAGCGTGATCACCTTGCTGTCACCGCGCTCATCGACGCGCAGCTCTTCCTCCGGCCGGCGCACCCGACCCGAAAGCGCCATCGGCCCGTTTTCTCCGGCGATGAGCACGTAGGGTTCAGGACTCTCGACCTCGAGCTCGACCTCGACGACGCGCCCGCCGGGGACCTTGAGGACCTTCGCTGTGGGGCGAAACCTCGCCTTCAAGATCTCCACCCAAATCCCTTCAGGGCTCACATGGTAGACGAGATCGTGACTCTTCGGCGGAGGACCGAGGTCCGCTCCTGGAGCACTCGCGCTCGCTCCCGGCGCAGGCGGGGGGCGCACGGGCTGGGGAGCCGGACGCGGGCCGTCTTCTGCTTCTGGACGCGGCGCCTCGGCGACCGGCCGAGCTTCGCTCTGCGCATAGCTGTCCCCAGCGCTCGGAATCTTCGTCTCCTCAGAGGCGGAACCTTTTCCGCAGCCGAGAGCGACTAAAGAGAGACCAAACGCCAAGCCCGCGAGCGCTCTCGGTCCTCTGCTTGTCCGGAGAGAGACGGGCACGCGTTCTGAAGATTCTAACATCGCAAGCGAGAGGGTACCGGATCTCTCGCCCCCAACGAAGATGGAGCGCTCCGTGATCGTGGGACCGGCCGCGCGCCCCAGGGAGAACGGCCGCGTGCCCCAGGGAGAACGGCCGCGTGCCCCAGGGAGAAGCGGCCGCACCGTGAAGCGGCCGCGGCCCAGGGAGAACGGCCGCGCCCCAGAAACAGCGGCGGCCGCACGAAAGCGGCCGCCCGCCAGAACAAAAACGCCCACCGCTAGAACAAAAGCGCCAGCCCTAGAAAATGAAAGATGGGGACAATGTCACCCTCCCACGGTAACTCTGCGCCCCTGTGCTCCGCCTTCGGGAGCCAGTCGAGCGCTTCCTCTCCCCCCGCCTCCCGGGCTCATCCTGTCGACTTGATGGCGGAATCGTTGGACGATGCCCAGCGCTCATGGGAGCCCGTATTTTGGTTGTCGATGACAGCCTGACCATCCGCAACATCGTCCGCGCGATCCTCGAACGAAATGGCTACGAGCCGGTACTCGCCGAGGATGGCGTCGATGCGCTCGAGAAGCTCGCAGAGGCCCCCGTCGAGCTCGCTCTCGTGGACTTCGTGATGCCCCGCATGAACGGGTATCAGTTCTGTATGTCGCTCCGAAAGGACGAGCGACTCAAAGATTTGCCCGTCGTCTTGATGAGCGCGAAGAGCGATCGCATCCGAGGCAAGTTCGTTCAGCAGACCGGCGCCCTCGACGCGATCACAAAACCCTTCGACGCGCGTGGTCTGCTGGCAGTGGTCCAGAGCGCGATCGAGAAGAAGGAACGCCGGGACGCGGGCCTCGAAGGACCGGAGCGCATCGAGGAGTTCGCCTCAGCTCCCGAGAGCATGAGCTCCGACCCGAACGCGAGTGTTTCCTCCGCTCGCGTCGCCGAACACCTGACGAAGATCTTCTTGCCTGGACTCTCCCGAGAGTTGGGAAACGTCGATCCAAACGCGCTGACCCAAGTCTTCACCCAGTCGCTCACGCCCGAAGCGGGCGCCGAGCTCCTCACGCTGCTCGAAGACACCGATTTCGCGCAGTCGCGTCGCCACGAGCTCCTCACCGGCGCCCTCGAGAGCGTCTCCTTCGCAGACGTTCTCCAGCTGCTCGATCTGCAGAGAAAAACCGGCGCGCTCACCGTCTCGCGGAGCCGCTCCCGCGTGACCTTCTTTATGCACGGTGGGGCCCTCGATTTGGCCACCTACGCTGGGCTCCCCGAAGAGTTCCTGCTCGGGCGCTATCTCCTCAAGGCAGGAGTTGTTTCGCGTCCGGACCTCGAACGCGCGGTCGTGAGCGCTCGCGAGAAAGGCGAGCTGATCGGAGAGCACCTGGTCGCCCTCGAGCTGATCAGCGAGGCCGATCTGCGCGCTGCGCTCATCGCCCAAACTTCCGAGCTCGTCTACGAAGTGGTCCGCTGGACCGAAGGCCGCTTCCGCTTCGTCGCGCCGTTGAGTGATCCGCTCGCCGAACGGGCGCGCCTCGGGCTCCCGAGCGCGGGCCTGGTCATGGAAGGCTTCCGTCGCGTCGACGAGTGGCGCTTGATCGAAGGCACTTTCGACTTCGACGATGTGCTTGCGGTCGATCCGCTCGCTCTCGAAAAACTCGGTCCCTCCGATCTCGAAGGCCACGAGCGAAACGTCTTGGCCGCTCTCGACGGGGTCCGCACCATCGGTGAGGTGATCGATAGTCTCGAGTTTGGCTCCTTCGAGTCCTGTAAGATCTTGTACCGGCTCATGAACGCCCGCATCGTGAAGAGAAAATGACCAAGGTGCGCCCGGCCACCCCCGCCGACGCGCCCTGGGTCGATGCTCTCGCTCGCGCGGAGGGTCTCTCCGTTGAGCTCACCGCCGAGCTCGAAAGGCCTCAGGCTCGAGCCTGGGTCATCGATCCGGAGATCGGCTTCCTTACGGCGTGGCTCGTCGCCGATGAGCTTCAGATCCAGGACCTCTCGGTGCGCGCCTCCGAAAGGCGGAGAGGTCACGGGCGTCGTCTGCTCAGCGCCGCCGAGCTCTCCGCTCGCGCCGAAGGAGCCACCTCGATCACTCTCGAGCTCCGTGAGGGCAATCACGGGGCCCTTGCCCTCTACCTCGCCGCCGGCTTTGAGCAGGTCGGCAGTCGCCCTCGCTATTACGACAACGGCGAGACGGCCCTGCTCTTGACGCGCGTCCTCAAAGGCGCGCCCGTTCCCTGACCCGCCTCCTCAGAAGCGCGCCCGCTCTCTCCCGCGCACTCTCACAGCTTCGCTCTCATCCCCGAGGGGCTCGTCCGCTGCCTCACGCGCATTCTCTGCTCCCTCCTCGCAGGCGAGGCGCTCTGGGCCCGTTTGCGCTAAGACCCTGGGCCGAGATGCGGCGCGCGCTCCTGCTCACGGCAATCCTCAGTGGTCTCGGCTGCGACGACGATCCGAGGCCGCCCGAGTCTCCCGAGCCGAGCCCGAACGCCGCGCTCCTGCCCGCTCCACTCACCGGGAAGAGTCGCCCCGACAAGGACGAAGACGAAGGGCCCATTCCCGCGGTTCCCCTACCCCCCGACGAGGCGCTGCCCCTCGACACGACGACCCCGATCGTCGCGCTCCCGAGCTCGGGCGTCTCCTTCACTCTCCGCTTCTCTCCTCAGAACTGGCCGATCACGGCGCGTCTGCCGTCCGGTGAACATGAAAAACTCGACCTCACCCTCGACTTTGAGGTCTTGAGCTTTCCGAGCGGACTCGAGCGCATGCGCGTGAAGTTTCCGAAGGGCGGCTGGCTGCTCCCCGAAGGAACGGAGCTGCGCGCTCGGAGCGATCGGCTCGGACACATCCTCGTTTGGCCCGACGACCGCAGCTATCGCGTGGTCCCCGTGGGTGGCCTTCTCACGCTCCTCGTCGAGCGTCGCGTCGATGTGATGCCGCGCTTCGCGGTGCCCGAGGGCAGCGAAATCACGCCCAAGTCAACGAGCAAGCGCAAGGGTGAGCTCACGACCCCCGTCGGACAGCTCCACCTCGAGCCGCGCCCCGCTCCGGGCGCCGGTGAGCCTTCCGGCGAGCTCGTCTGCCGCTTCATGGCGGAGCTCGTGCGCGCCCGTGTGAGCGACCTCTGCCTGAAAGCGCCGCTCCCGAGCGCCGGCTGGTTCCGCTTCGCTCAGGGCTCTCGGGTTGCGCTCTCCCTCGAACACTACAGCTCGCGCTCCGATCTCGCCGAGAAGCGCATGCTCTTACCCCCTGAGCTCCCGATCTGGAAACCCGGCGAATATCCGCCCGGGGGCTTTGGTCCCTTCACCTTCGCGGCAGAACAGGGGCTCGAGAAAGAGCTCGGCTTCAGTCCCGACGACGGCAAGTCCCCCGATCGCATCGCCTTCGACAATGCCTGGGACCTGCCGCTCCTGCTCGTGATCGGTGACCGACCTTTCAAGTACCTCGCCCCCGGTGAGCGCTTCGTGAGAAGGAGTCGTGGTTCTTTCAGTTACCGTGCGCTCGGTCTGCTCGGCATCGCCGAAAACACGGGACAGCTCGCGCCGGGCTTCGAGGTGCGTCTTTCGGCGCAGCCGGAGACTTACGCGTTCGGTAAGGGCAAACCGGACGAAAGCGAGTAGTAGTCCTCGAGATCGTAGACCATCTCTGAGTACCCGCGGGCCTCGGCCTGAGCGCGGATGCACTCGATCGCGATTTCTAAGGCCTCAAAGCGCGTTCCGAGGCTGTAATAAGACTCCTCACGCTCCGGCGGTAGCGATTCCAAGCGCGCCGCGACGAGCTCACGATCTTCCTTCGCCATCTTCAGCTCCGGGGACGGCCCATCGTGGTTCCCGCGCGTGAGTAAATCGTAACCCACGCCGATCGGGTTGATCGCGAAGTAGGCCGCCTGGCCATAGAGCTGCCAGTCGTGGAAGTTCGGAGAGGGGACGCTCCACATGCCCGTGAAGTGCCGTCGCACAACCTCACCGAAGTACGCGCCGATCGCTTGGGCGGTCAGATCGAGGATGGCGGGTTTTGCTTCGACCTGACTCCGCGCGATCGCGAGGTAGTGATCGACGATGGGCAGAGTATCCGACGTGTAGTCGGGGCGAATGCCGATCGCGCGGTCCACAAAATCGGTGAGCGACTGGCAAAGGTCGACAATCTGTTCGGGGACGCCGTCGAAAGGGTGGGACTCTGTCACGCCGTCCTTATAGCGAAAGCTCCGGTCCGCGCCCCCGTGAGCCGCTCGTGACCGGGCCCGGGGGACTCGACCTCCTTTCTCCTTGGCCACGAAATGGCGCTTTTTGGAGTTTGAGCGAGCATAACTTGCGCTTCCGGGGGAGGAGCCGCACTCTACCCGTCCGTCCCCTTGCTGGCGCCCGGAGTGTACGGCCGCCGCCCGACCCTTCATGCGTATCGCAGTCCTGAGCGACATCCACGCCAACTACGAGGCGCTGAGCGCCGTCCTCCAGGTCCTCGACGGGGAGGCGATCGATGTTTATTACTGTCTCGGGGACACGGTCGGCTACGGGGGCTCGCCGAACGAGTGCTGTGACATCATCCGCGGCCTCGCCAAACACACCATTCTCGGCAACCACGACGCCGCCGTCGCCGGGCGCATGGACTACTCGTACTACTACGAGGCCGCGCGCAACGCCCTCGACACTCATGCGTCGATGATCTCGCCGACCAACATGGCCTGGCTGAAGAGCCTTCCCTACAAGATCGAGCTGAACGACCAAGGGCTCCACCTCTGCCACGGCAGCCCGATCCGCCTGGAGGAGTTCGAGTACATCTTCGCCCCCGAGCAGGCCCGGGAGTGTCTCTCGATTTACAACGAGCTCGGCCATCTCACCCTGATCGGCCATTCGCACCTCTGTAAGGTTTTTGCCCTCACGCGCGACACCGTCGAGGAGCTCGCGCCGAACGACTTCACCCTGAGCCCCGACCGCAAGTACATCGTGAGCATCGGGTCCGTCGGTCAGCCCCGCGACTACGACAACCGCGCCAGCTTCGTCATCTTCGACTCCGAGTCGAAGCGCTTCGAGTTCCGCCGCGTCGAATACGACATCGAGACCGCCGCGGACAAAGTGCTCCGCATCCGGCTCGAGCGGAACTTCGCCCATCGCCTCTTCATCGGCGTCTAATCTCATCGCGCAAGAGCGCGCCACCGAAGCGCCCTCCCACGAACACGTCCGCCGTGGGGTCCCGGCCCGTTGTCCCTCGCGGATGCCGGCAGACCAGCCGTTCAGCGGACCAGCCGTTCAGCGGACCAGCCGTGCGCCCGCAGCTGTTCCCCCGCCGCCAAGCGCTCGAGAACACCAAAGACAAACTGATTTCTACGGTCCACCGCCCCCAGAGCTTCCTTTCTTCGCCGCCTTTTGGTCCCCCTTTTTCTTTTGGCCCCGGCCCATCACATCCCCCTTCCACTCAGCCGAGCCTTCGCCTGCCCTCACCTCCGCCACCTCGCGCGCGCCCCACCCCAGCCCCACCGCCCCCGCCCCTCCCAGAGGTTTGCCCCGCTGTCCGCGCCCCGCGCGCGCCCTCCGAGAGCTGGCTTTGCTCTCCGTGCCGCGCGCGCTCCGCGCCTCGCCTATCCCCGAGCGCACTACAAACTCCCGCTCCCGGACCCTCCGCGCGCCCCGAGTGACGCGCCTGTGACGAAACTGTGACCATCGCGCGCTCCCCGCGCGCGCTCCGCTGACGAAAGCTACACTCCCCCGCGCGCCCCATGGACGACACCTGGCCCTCTCGGCGCGCTCATGCGCTCTCCGCGCTCCCCGCGCGCTCATGCGCGCCCCGCGCGCCCCCCACCAGAACCCTTCCGTCCCCCACCAGAGACATCATGAGCTCTCCGTGAGCTCTGGCGCGCGCCTCCGGCCGCCGCCTTCAAGTAAAGTCCATCTTTCCCCCTGACCCGGCAGCATCCCTACCAAATACGCACCGGCGCTCCCGCGCCCCCCGGGCAGCCTGCGGCTGCCCTCCTCGAACCCACCGTGCTAGAATCCCTCCGCATCAGGCGGCGGCCTCCCCCTCGCTCGTCCTTCCGGACGGGCGACCGAAGATTTCGTCCCCTGTTCGAGATCGGTTCGATGGTCCCCGTGTGTTACTTTGATGCGCAGCTCCTCGGCGAGATGCGCTTCGGGAGCCTCTCTCCTCGATGAGGATCTTTGTCGCCCTTGGCGCCTTCTTGGGTTTGCTCGCCTCGACGCGCGTCGCGCAAGCGGGAAACCTCGACGCCTTCTATCTGTCCGGCGACGCGGCCCTGATCGGCGGCGCGATCACCGCCACGGCTCGCGGCGGCGGCTCCGCTTGGTACAACCCCGCTGGCCTCGGGCACCTCCGGGGCCTCCGGCTCGACGCTTCGGTGAACGGCTACACGCTGGATTTCGGCTCTTCGCCCGAGATCGTGAACTCCGACCCGAACGCGAAGCTCGAGAAGCTGAGCTCCCTCGACCTGACGGTCGTGCCGGCGGCCCTGACCTTGACGGGGCGCTTCGGGAACGTCGGCGTCGCGCTCGGCGTCTTCGTCCCGTCCCAGTCGACGACGATCCTGCGCTCGAAGGTGTCCGTCTCCGATGAAGATGGAGATCTGGCCTTCGCTTACGATCTCTACTCTCGCTACCAAGAGTATCACGTCGGCCCTTCTTTCGGCTGGGCTCCCACGGACGACCTGACGCTCGGCGCGTCCGCCCTCGTCACCTATCGAACCCTGCAACACATCGAGGACGCCTTCGTCTCCCTCGAGCCGGGCAATATCGCGGTCCTGAGCCACTACACGCGCGACTGGATCCAGGTCGGCCTGGAGCTCATCGTCGGCATGCAGTGGCGGGTCTCGTCGCGTCTGCGGATGGGCGCGGTTGTCCGAACGCCGGCGATCCGCCTGGGCCAAGATCTGCAAGAAGTCGAGGCCGAGGTGACCGCCGTGCGCGGCCTCCTTGACTCCGCTGTGAACTTCTCCGGAAACCTCGGGATCGAGGCCGCGGTCGTCGCCCCCGCCCGTCTCCACGCGGGGTTCGCCTACGACCTCGACAAATGGCGCTTCGCCATCGACGGCAGCCTGCAGGTGCCGATGAAAAACGACTCGCTGAGCCTCGATCTGCGCCCGGTCTTGAACATGAGGCTCGGAGCGACTCGCCAAATCAATGACCGTTTCGGCGTCGGCGGCGGAATCTTCACCGATCGAAGCCCTTCTCGGACGCCGACGACCTTCGGTCAGTCCCAGCTCGACTTTTATGGGCTGACCGCCGGGGTCACGACGGGTAAACTCTACAAGGTCATTTCACGGGGCGCGGAGGACTTGAAAGAGCCCCATGGCCTTTTGTTCCAAACTACGGTTGCGCTCAGTTATGCGCTCGGCGTCGGCACCATCGTGAGCGCCGAGGTCGCGGCAGGCCCAGGGGGGCTGCTGACCTATCGAGACGTCCCAGCCAACATCGTGGCCCACGAGATCAGCGTGCATCTCGCGTCAACCATCGCAGAGTGACGTCCCAAGAGCGCGCCTCGATTCCTAATCAGTAAAGAAAACGAATTTATGAGAAAAAAATGGGGTCCGAAGGATCCTTCGCCCAAAGACCAAATCCTCGAGGCGCTCGCGACGTTGAAGCGCCCCGCGCACCCGCGCGAGCTCGCTACGCGCCTCGCGCTCGATGAAGAAGAGCTCCCTGGTTTCCTCGAGCTGATCGATACGCTCCTCGAAACCGACCATCTTGAAATGCTCCCGGGCGGCCGCGTCCGGCTCGGACGCCGCGTCCCCGACGCCCCTCCTGCCGACAAAAAGCGGAGCAGCAGCGACCGATCGTGGGAGGGCACGATCTCGGTGAACCCGCGTGGGTTCGCCTTCGTGACCGCTCCTGGCCAAGATGACGTGTTCATCCCGCCGGACGGAATCTACGAAGCTGTCCACGGCGACACGGTCCTCGTCCAGATCGTTCGACGCACCGACAAAGGCCTGGAAGGCCGCGTCGAGCGCGTCACTGAACGCAGGAACCGCCGCGTCGCCGGCACCGTGCGCCTGCAGCGCAAGGGCGCCTGGTTTGAGCCCGACGACGGGCGCATCCGCAGTCCCATTGTCGTGCGCGGCGATCTCCAAGGAGCCCGCGACGGCGACGCTGTGGTGCTCGAGATCACGCGCTTCCCGAAGTTCGCGGAGGAGCTCTGTGAAGGCCAGCTCATCGCCGTGCTCGGCCCTCAAGGCGACGTGCGCACCGAGGTCCAGAAAATCCTGCTCGGCGCCGAGGTGAACGAACAACACAGCCCGGCCACCCTGGCGAACGCCGAAGAGATGGCGACGCGCCTCGCCAAGATCTCCCTCCACGGGCGGCGCGACCTCCGCCATGTCCCCCTTCCGACCATCGATCCCGAAGACGCCCGCGACCACGACGACGCGATCTGGGTCGAACGAAACGGCAAGGGATACCGCGTCTACGTGGCGATCGCCGACGTGAGCGAATACGTACAGCCCGGCTCGCCCCTCGACGACGAAGCGCGCACCCGCGGCTGCACGATCTACCTCCCGGATCGCGCGATCCCGATGCTGCCGCGGGCCCTCGCCGCTGACCTCTGTTCGCTCTTGCCCGCGGTGGATCGCTATTGTCTCGCCGTGATCGCCGAGCTCAATGAGCAGGGGCGCGTCGAGAGTTACGAGCTCACGGAAGCCGTGATGCGCTCCGCCGCGCGCCTGACCTATGACGGCGTCGCGCGCGCTCTCGGCTTCGACGATGAGTCGCCCTCCTCTCCCGTCGCCGAAGCGATGAAGTCGGACCTGATGGTGCTCGCGGAGCTCGCCACGAAGCTCCGCAAGCGCCGCATCGAGCGAGGAGCCCTCGATCTCGACCTCCCCGAACCCCGCGTCCGCCTCGACGACAAAACGGGAATGCCCGTGAGCGTCACGAAGCGCGCGACGCGCCCCGGCCTGAAGCGCGCCTATTCGCTCGTCGAAGAGATGATGCTCCTCGCGAACGATCTCGTCGCCGAGTGGCTCACGAAGCGTAAAGTCCCGACCATCTACCGCATCCACGCCGCGCCCGACCCCGCGAAGCTCGAGCGCCTCGCCGACGTAGGCGAAAAGCTCGGCATCAAGATCGACGTGAGCGCCCTCTCCGAGCCGAAGGCTCTCTCGGAGCTGCTCGCGAGCTTGAACGGCCACCCGCGCGCGGACGTGCTCTCGATGCTCCTTTTGCGCTCGCTCAAACAGGCCCAATACGACATCGACAACGTCGGACACTTCGGGCTCGCTTCGCCTTGTTATACGCACTTCACGAGCCCGATCCGCCGCTATCCCGATCTCTGCGTCCACCGCCAAGTGAAGGAGATCTTGCGCGGCGAGCCGATCGATCGGAGCGGCCCGGCCATCGAGCTGCTCCGCGCATCCGCTCGCGAGTCGAGCACCCGCGAGCGGGCCGCGATGGAAGTCGAGCGGGAGGTCACCGACCTCTACCGCGCGATGTACATGAAACAGTTCATCGGTGAGACCTTCGAGGGACGCGTGACGGGCGTCACGGGTTCGGGCGTCTACGTCCAGCTCGACGATCCTTTCGTTGATGTGCTCGTGAAGTTCGAACAGCTCGGACCGGACCGCTACGAGATCAGCGACGACGAGCTGTCTTTGGTCGGAGCTCGCTCGGGCGACACCGTGACCCTCGGCGATCGGCTGCGGGTGACGATCGAAGAGTCGCTAGTGCTGCGTCGAACCGTCTACGGACGCCGCGAACTTCGACCCGAAGAGATCGCGGAGATCGAAGAGAAGACCGAAGCGCGCCCCGGCCGGCCCATCGGACGCAGCCGGCCCCGCGGTGAGCTCTCGCCGCGCACCCCCGCCGCCCCGACGAGCCGCAGGCCGCGCGCTCCCTCGGAGTCCCGCACCTTCAAGCCCAGCCGCGCCAAGACAGAACCGAAGGCGAAGACTCGCTCCAAGTCCGAGAAGCTCCTCGCCCGCGGCAAAACGACGCCCGGAACTCCCTCGGAGAAGACCCTCGGTCGACGCACGAAGAAGGCCGCGACCACCCGCAGCACCACCAAGCGCCGCAAGTGAGACGCTTCTCTGAAGGCGCGGCCCGCCTCTCCCAGGTGGGCCACGCTGAGCTCGCGCGAGTTGGAGCTCCGCTCCTCAGAGCTTCAGGGCGCGCGCCGCGAGCACCCAGCCGAGCGAAATCTTGTCGATCTTGAGCTCGGCTGCGCCCGCTTCGGAGAGCACCGAGCGGAGGCGCGCGGGCGTCATCTTGTTCGGGTGGATGTGCTTGCGACTGAAGCCCTGAAGACGCGCCACCACCTCGAGCGCGGTCGCTTCCAGCACGCGGAGGCTTGTGGAATCGTAGTTCGGCGTCGTGAGGAAGAGCGCGCCCCCGGGACGGATCACCCGGAGGACTTCCTGGGTCCACGCGACCGGGTCCGAGGTGTGCTCGATGACTTCCATCGACACCACGAGATCGAACTCTCCGTCACCGTAGGGAAGCGGCCCCTCTGGCTCGACCACGTCGGCCCGCTCGATGCGCGCACCGTGGAGCTCCCGAGCGAGGGCGATGGCCCTCGGCTCGATGTCACAGATCGTGATCGCGCGGCCCTCCGTTGTGATGGAGCTGAGCTCAAAAAACGGACCCGAGCCGACGTTCAGGATGCGAGGACCGGGGCTCGCCTGAAGAGATGCCTCGAGCTCTCGCACGATCGGGCCGTGATAGAGGCTCCAGGGGAAGCGCATCTTCAGCGCGTGATTCGAGAAATAGTCCGAGTCCTCCACGTAGCAGAGCTCGAGTATGCGCTCGGGTCCTCCTTTTCACCATGAGCCGCTCAGGGAGCCTTCACCCGCGCGCCATTTCCTCGCGCTCGCCGTACAATCAGACAGCGCGCACCGAGCTTCCACCTCAACCGCGCCCCGTTTCCGCCTCTCATGTCGCGCAAGCTCAAACGTTCCTTCTACGCTCGAGACACCCTCGTCGTGGCGCGCGAGCTGATCGGTCATCACCTCGTCTACGTCCACGAAGGCCACAAGATGGTCGGGCGCATCGTCGAGACCGAAGCGTACCAGGGCCCTGAAGATCTTGCCGCGCACTCCGCCGGGGGCCATCGCAGTCCCCGCAACGAGGTCATGTTTGGACCTCCTGGATACGCCTATGTCTACTTCATCTATGGCGTGTGGCATTGTTTGAACTTCGTGACCCGGGAGCACGGCGTCCCTCACGCCGTCCTGCTCCGCGCTCTCGAGCCGGTCACGGAGCTCCCAGGAAAGACGAACGGCCCCGGCCTCCTCTGTCGAACGCTCGGCCTCGACAGGCGCCACAACGGCCTCGATCTGACCGGAGATGTCCTCTACGTCGAAGCGCCGAAAAACAAGCCACAGCCGCTGATCCAAACGAGCCCACGCGTCGGCATCGGCGACAAGGGCGAAGCGACCGTCCTCCCCTGGCGCTTCTTCGACACCCGCTCTCCTTTCGTCTCCGGCCGTCGCACGCGCCCGAGCGAACCCTGAGGAGACTCTTTTCGCGCCGACCGCGTTCACGCGCTCACAATTGAACGAATATGTCCGCGATCTCCGCCCGCGGAAAGCTCACCGGATCGGTGCCGTCCATCGTGATCGTCAGCGTTTCGCCCTCGAGCGAAACCTCGAACGGAGGATAGAACTGATGCACCTTCCCGCTCGCATCTTCGACGTAAACGACGGTGGTCGGTCGGACCTTGAGGACGCGGCCGTCCGTACGGGTCAGGAGAATCTCCTGACCGACGCTCGTGCTCGACTGGATCCCGAGCCGCTGTCCGAGCCGCGCCGCGATCGCCGCGTCGTTGTACGCGAGGAGCGACGAAGGCTCGATGGGCTGGCGAGTCTTCCCACAGCCCACAAGCAAGAGCGCCCCCAAAAGCAGCGTCCAGCCTATCCTCCCGCGACGTCGACTCAAAAGAACTCCCGCTTCACGGCCCCGGCTCATCCTAAGTGAGCATCCTCTCCCAGCGCTCCAGCGTGGCCAAGAGATACATTCTAGCACCGCTCCTTCGGCGTCGCACGAAGCGAGCTCCGCCAAAGAAAAACGCCGACCAGCTCGCGCGGGGAGCGAAGCGGTCGGCGCCGGGTTCAGTCGAAGGCTCGGCCGGACTCAGCCTCTCATTCGTTCCAGTTCTTGAACCCGTCCCAGTTCTTGAACTTCGTCTCCCAGATCCCGGTGTTGTTGAAGCGGCCGCCTTGTCCGAGGAAGTCGTTCTTTCGCGAGTTCTCGCCGCCGATATGCCAGCGCATCCAGGCGACGTTGGCGCTCGCGCCGTCCCAGGGTCCGGAACCGTGACCGCCGCCCTTCATCTTCGAGATCCAAACGGGCCCCTTATTGCCCGGGTTATTGTAGTCGCCCTCGGCGTTCGGAGCTTCTTGGCCCGTCTCACCGTAGATGATGCCGACGGGCATCGTGATGTTCACAAGCGCATCATGAGAGAACGACCCGCTGTTGTCCAAGAGCGCGGTCGTGACTCGCTTGTCGACGAGCGCCGTTGCCTCCGAGGAGAGCCCGCCCATGGAGTGACCAAACACGCCCACTCGATTCAGGATGAGGCGATCGTACATGGGGCTGTTCGGATCTTCGTTCTGATCTTCGAGCCAATCGATCGCCGCGGACATCAGCACCGCATCGCCCGTCGACTCGCGAATACCGACGATCACAAAGCCCTGCGAGGCCATGCGCGTGAGGAGCTGCAGATAATCGCGCGGAGGCGTACCGCCGCCCGGACCCCAGATCGCCACCGGATGTTTCGCGTTCGGCTCGTTCGTGATGTTGGTCGGGCGCACGAGAATGTGACCGCCGCCCGAGAAACTCAGGTCTTCCACCGTCGTGGCGAGGGGGCCGTTCTGGTCGATGTTGTCGCCAGCGAGCACGACCTTGATATCGCTCACACCGCCACCACTGCCGCCGCCGGAACCCGGCTCAGTCTCCGCACCACCAGCACCCGGCTGCGTCTCGCTTCCGCCGCTGCCGCCGCTCGCCTCTTCGCCGCCGCTCCCGGTGGGCTCACTGCCACCGGCACCCGGCTGTTCGATCGTCCCGCCCGCTCCCGGTGCACCACCTTGAGCCGGCTGTCCGCCCGCGCTCGCAATGACACCGCCCGCTCCCGGCTGCCCGACGGTCCCGCCCGCGCTGACCGCACCTCCAGAACCTCCACCGCCCGGCAGACCCGAAGTCTCAGCGCTCGAGCACGCGACCAGGAACGCCAAAATCAGAGATCCGCCGATGACTCGCTTCGCCCGCGCACGATGTGGTTTCGAGTCTTCCATGTCGCTGAGGGTAGCGTCGCGGGATTCAGCAACAGGAGGCGAAAAACCAACACTGGGCACCTGGATAAATCTGCCGAAAGCCGATTTTCGGCTGTCAAAGCGCTACCATTCCGCGAGGAACTGCTTCCACGCTCCCCTCGGAACGGAATCCAACTTCATCAGACTGCCCGAGCCCCCACTCATTTCGAGAGAGCCCCACCGGGCCTCTCCTTTGTTTTTTTGGCCCCGGCCCATCACATCCAGCTCAGCCCGACCGAGCCTTCACCTCTGCCCGCCTCGACCGATGAGCCCAACGCTTCGCCCGCCTCACGTGCAACTCCTCTCACCGCACGCAAACGAGAGACTCATCCCTCAGACGCGCGGCGCTCGCTTCGCCCTCTGCTCACTCGAAGCACGTCCGCGCGCCCGCTCGGCCCCCCATTGTTCGCACACCCGCCGCGCGCGCGCTCGCATTCGCTGCCTGCCCGCTCTCCATTGTTCTCATATTCTGCTGACCACCTGGTGCTTCCACCTCAAGGCGCGCCCCATTTTCTCATATTCTGCTGACTGCGCGACGTTCTCTCCTGAGCCCCGCTCTCCATTGTTCTCATATTCTGCTGACTCCCCGGCGCCGTTCGTCTCCGCTTCTCCCCGCGCGCTTCCTCCGAGCGGTCTCTGTCGTCGTCGCGCTCCTGAGCGCAACGCGACAGCTCCCGCGGCGCTCAGCCGCCTCCAAGCTCCACGCGGGGGTTTCCCCGCCCAGCTCAAATCCCCCCGCCCCCGCCTCACCTTGACCTTCCCCCCAACTTCCGCCATTTCCGCGCGCGGAAGCGTGGCCGAGTGGTCGAAGGCAGCGGTTTTGAAAACCGCCGTAGGGCAACCTACCGGGGGTTCGAATCCCTCCGCTTCCGCCAGCCCTTCGCCGTAGCGAAGCGAAGAAGAAGGGCTGGCGGCCTCGGAGGGGATAGCCCACAGGTTCGACCCGAAGTGGACGGAGTCCAGCCCGCTGGACGGAGTCCACTGAGAACCACGGCCCGAGCACCGCGAGGGAGCGGCGAGCCAAAAAGGCGAGCCGCAGTGACCCGAAGTGGACGGAGTCCAGCCCGCTGGACGGAGTCCACTGAGAACCACGGCCCGAGCACCGCGAGGGAGCGGCGAGCCAAAAAGGCGAGCCGCAGTGCATCCCTCCGCTTCCGCCAGCCCTTCGCCGTAGCGAAGCGAAGAAGAAGGGCTGGCGGCCCCGGAGGGGATAGCCCACAGGTTCGACCCGAAGTGGACAGAGTCCAGCCTGCTGGACGGAGTCCACTGAGGACCACGGCCCGAGCACCGCGAGGGAGCGGCGAGCCCATAGGCGAGCCGCAGTGAATCCCCTCGAGGGAGCTCCCGCTCTTTTTTTTCGTGCGTGTTTCGTCGGGGCAGCTACCTTGGCGGCGATTCCCCTTTTTCGCGGGTACTTTTATGGACGTAGGTTATCGGCATACTCAAGTTGGTTACGTAATCGTAGGCGCGTTTGTGGTCGCGATGGTCGGGCTCGTGGGGGTCTGGCTCTCGTCCCCCGCTCCTGCCTTAGCCCTCATCCCCATCGCGATTCTTGCCCTGTGCACGGCTCTGTTCCCGAGTCTCACGACCGAAGTGAAGGACGGACGAGTCCGCTGTTCCTTCGGCCCGGGGCTGATTCGCCGCACGATCCCGGTGAACGAAATCGTCAGCTCGAACGTCGTTCGAAATCCTTGGTACTACGGCTGGGGCCTGCACTGGATTCCCGGTGGCTCCCTGTGGAACGTCTCCGGCATGTCCGCCGTCGAGCTCAAGCTCAAGAACGGCAGAGTCTTCCGCATCGGCTCTGACGAGCCCGAGACCCTGAATCAGGCGATCCGAAGCGCTCTCCCGGCCGCTGCCTGACCTCTTTCCTTCATCGCCCGTGAAGCCCTCGCGCCGCTCCTGCTGAGCGCCCCGCGAGGGCTTCGCTTTTTTCACTTCCCACCCGAGACGTCGATGAACGCGCCCGTCGTAAACGACGCCTCGTCCGATAGGAGAAAGAGGATGGCCCGCGCGACTTCCTCGGGGCGTCCGCCTCTCTGCATCGGAATCTTCGACTTGAGTCGCTCGACGCGTCTGGGCTCGCCACCGGCGGCGTGAATCTCGGTGTCGATGATGCCCGGGCGCACCGCGTTCACCCGGATCCCTTCGTCGGCGACCTCCTGCGCCAGACCCACCGTGAAAGTGTCGATCGCTCCCTTCGCCGCGGCGTAGTCGACGTACTCGCCCGGCGAGCCCCAACGCGAAGCCGCCGACGATACGTTCACGATCGCACCCCCTTGTCCGCCGCGCTTCGTCGACATGCGCCGCACAGCCTCCCGCGCACAAAGAAACGACCCGATCACGTTCGTCCGAAGAATCCTCTCGAGGCGCGCCGCGTCCACCGACTCGACGCGCATCTGCTTCTCGAGAATGCCCGCGTTGTTGACGAGCCCGACAATCGTTCCAAACGATTCCGCTGCGCGAAAGAGCTCTGCGACCTCTCCCTCTTCCGCCACGTCCGCCTGCACGGCGATCGCCCTCCGACCGAGGGCTTCGATCGTGCGCACCACCTTCTCCGCGGCTTCCTTGTTCTTCCGATAATTGACGCACACGCCGTAGCCGCGCTCCGCGGCGAGCACCGCCGTCGCCGCCCCAATACCCCGGCTTCCGCCCGTCACGATCACAACTCGACTCATCTGCGCCGATTCTGCGCTTCGCTCTCACGCGCGTCCACGCGTCTCTTGCTCGGCCGCGCGATTCACCGCCTTGCAGGGCGACACTGCGTCACCGCATCGTCAAAGTCTCAAGCTCGACAGCGACCACTTCGACGCTCGAGCGAATCGGCCACGCACACTTCTCCCGCATAACGTGCGCGCTCGCCTAAGCCGTGCCGACGTGGCACGGTCCGCTCCCCTTTCGAGAAGCCTAGCGGAGCTGAGTTCAGGCGAAGGCTCGTTTCATCCGCCGCGGAATCTTCCCTCTCCCGCAGGGCGACAAATGATCGCCCGAGATCCGATTCTCTGTAATGTCGCTGCCGCTCGACACCTGACTCTTCATGGGGCCTCGCGCAAAGCCCACCTGGCTCCCGCTCCCCTTCGAAGAATCAGACATGTTACGTTTCAACACTCTCCTCCGTCAGGCTGCCCGCGCGGAGCGCGCCGGCTTCACCATGCTGCGCCTCGGACTCGTCATTGTCCTCGTTTGGATCGGCGCCCTCAAAGCCGCGCCTTATGAGGCCGACGGAATTGTTCCCTTCGTCGCCAACAGCCCCGTGATGAGCTTTTTTTACGTCGAAGACGCACCTGCCTATCGCTCGTACATGAACCCGGAGGGCGTGCTCAACCCCGAAAACCGCGCCTGGCAGGAGGCGAACGGGACCTACACGTTCTCCTACCTCCTGGGCGCGGTGATCGTGACTCTCGGGCTGCTCGTGGCGGCGCACTTTGTCTGGCCCGTCGTCGGCGCCGTGGGGAGCTTTTTGGTGGTGGGCATGTCGCTCGTCACTCTCTCATTTCTCATCACGACTCCCGAGGTCTGGGTGCCCCCGCTCGGCGACGCGCATCACGGCTTCCCCTATCTCAGCGGACGCGGTCGTCTGGTCGTGAAGGATGTCATCATGTTGGGCGCCGCACTCCTGACCATGGCCGATTCCGCGCGCCTCGCCCTCACTCGAAGCGATCAGGCGCGCATCGCTCGCGGCTCTCAGCTTTCCATGCACTCGCGCAGCGCCCGCTTCGCTCGATGTAAGAGCACCGCCACATGACCAGGACTCATTCCCAAGAGATCGGCCACGTGTTCGCCCGCGTGGTCTTCGACCAAGCGGAGTTCGACCACCCGTCGCTGCAGCTCACCGAGGCGGTCGATACACCCGAGGGCCTGCACGTGCTCTTCAGCGAGGGCGACGAGCTCGTCCGCTCCACATTCTTCGCTCTCCAGCTCGTCCAATAGCTCGGCGTCGCTCAGGTGAGGTCGAGCCCGATCGTGCCTGCGTCGCCGATTGCGAGCTTCGTTCCGCACCAAGACCGTCAGAAGCCTCCGGCTGTCTTCGAGTTCGCGAGAAAGCGCTCGTGAGTGGGGAAGCACGAGGAAAGTCGTAAAAGCTTCCTGGACTACATCGAGTGCATCCTCCGCCAAGAGGCCCTCATAGCGAGCGACGGCCACGAGCGCCCCCCTCTGCTCTCGCACCAGGCGTGTCACCCACGACAGAAACCCAGCCTCGACAGCCTCGCTCATACCGCGACCATAACACCTGACGCCGGGGTCGCTACGCGTCCCCTGAGGTCCAGGGATAGTCCATCTGCCGCGCCGTCATCTTCGCCAGCTCTTCTCCCGCGAGACGCCCGACGCCGCCCCGCGCGACGACGGGCGCCGTCTTTGCGATCGTGAGAACCCGAAATGCTCTCGGATTCTCCGCCCGCTCGTTCAAACGCGACGCGGTCGAGAACACGCTTCCCCACCTGCTTGAGCTGCTTCGAGCGCCCACCCGACTACGAAAACGTACCGTGGGACCACTCTAGCTCATCGTTCAGTGTCGTAGGAGGAGTCATCGATCGGAACAGCCAATGACCCGACGAGACGAAATCCCCATTTGTCGCGAGACGCGTGGCGAAGGAGCCGTCACCCTCCCCAGGGGGGCCAGCTTGGAGCGCGCCGGGCCGCAAGAACGGACGCGCGAGAGCCTGACCCAAGCGTCGGGCTAAACCGACAATCTCTCTTTCCGCTCACGGAATTTCGAGAACTCGTCACGGAATGCCTCCTGTGGAAGCGATAACAGCCAAGAGGCGCACTCCATCTCGCCCTTTCGAGCCACTTTCCGCTCGGCGCGCTTGCGCGCGCTTTGGTCGCGCGGCATGGAGAACCTCGAGACCGTCATGAAGCGCCTTCCTTTCCTCTCCTCGGCCCTCTTCCTTCTCCTCGGTTTCGGCCCCCTCGCTTGTGGATCCGAGGGCGGACCTTCGGACCAGGCGGGCTCGGGCGGGGACGCAAGCCCTGGAGTCGGCGGAGACGTTGCGACGGGAGGTGTGAGCGAAAACACAGGAGGCGCTCCGGCGGGCAGCGGTGGCCTAACCTCGAGCGGCGGAAGCGCGGCGGGAGGAGCTTCGAGCGGCGACGGCGGAACCTCGACGGGCGGCGCTCTCACTCCATCAGGGGGCGCGCCGGGCACGGGCGGCGGCGACACAGCCGCGGGCGGTGGCGACACAGCCGCGGGCGGTGGCGACACAGCCGCGGGCGGCGACGGCCCCGTCGACACCTGTGATCCGAACCTTCGTAAGGCGAACCGCGACGCGACACGGAGCGCGATCACCGGCCTCTTCATCGACAAGAACCCCGCCGCGATCGACCAATATTGGGCAGACCCCTACCTGCAGCACAACCCCATCGCTCAGAGCGGCGTCGCGACGTTCAAGAGCCTGATGAGCTCCCTCGTCACCTCACAATCCTTCTCCTACACGCTCCACAGGACTCTCGCGGATTGTGAGCTGAGCGTTGTTCTCGGCACCTACTCACAAACGGGCGTCATCTTCGACATGTTCCGCGTCGAAGACGGAAAGCTCATCGAGCACTGGGACTCGGACTCGGGCCAAGCCTCCGGCGTGATGCCCATGCCGAGCGGAGACGTTCCTCATGATGAGACGGCGAACTCCGCCGAGAGCGAGCTCGTCGTCCGCGGCTTCATTGAAACCGTTCTCATCGGCGGCGACCGCGATGCCGCGGCTGACTACCTCGGCTCCGGGTACTTCGACCACCGCTCCGGCGCCGCCGTCGGCCCCGACTCCATCTTCCCGCACCTCGAAAGCATCACCTACGAGAAGATTCACCACCTGATCGCCGACGGGAACTACGTCTTCGTCCTCTCCGAAGGGAAACGCTCCGGCGCCGGTTATGGCTTCTACGACCTGTTCCGGATCGAAGATGGAAAGATCGTCGAACGCTGGGACTCGCGCCGTCAGGTTCCGAACTCCACGACGAGCGGGTTGCCCATCTTCTGATTTTGGCCCCGGTCCATCACATCCGCCGGGCCGGGGCCGAGCCTTCGTCTGAGCTCACCGCCTCCCGCTCGCTGCGCTCGCTCCCAAAGCAGAAACGCAGACCCGCGCGCGCCTCCCGCTCACCTCGAGCCAATGGCCCCTCAGCTCACCGACAGAGATCCGAGGAGCTCATCCAGCTGCGAGAAGGTCTCGCTCATCGCATCCTCCGCGCCGTGCTCCGCTTCGAGAGCTTCCTTCGAAGGATAGAGCTCGTGGACGACGACCAGCGTCTTGCCATCGCGCTCCTCGAAGGTCACCGTCGTGACCTGCGCATTTTCACTCTCCTCATTCGTCCAAACGAGCCGCGAAGGCGGAGTCACCTCGAGATAACGGCCGAAGAAGGCCGGGCCGTCCTTCTCCCCGAACACCAAGCGATATCCGCCACCGGCCCGCACATCGAGCTCACAGGAGTAGAGCTTCATGCCGAAAGACTTCGGCACCCACCACTTCTCGAAGAGCTCTGCCTTCGTCCACGCCTCGAAGACGAGCCGGGCCGGCGCATCAAAGGTCCGCCGCACCACGAACTCTCGCTCGCTCGTCCGCTCGATCGTCGTCTCGTTCTTTTTTGACATCGCTCGCTCTCCTTCAGTTATCGTTCCCTCTCCCTCCGCTTCATCTCTCCGATCACACAATCAAGCTCGTCGAAGCGCGCCGCCCAGAGCCGGCGATACCTCTCGATCCACTCCACCTCGTCCTCGAGCCGCCCCGGGCCGAGCCGACAGGTCCGCACCCGCCCGACCTTCTCCGTCGTCACGAGCCCAGCCCGCTCGAGGACCCCGACGTGCTTTTTCATGCCCGTCAGGGTCATCTGAAACCTCTCTGCGAGGTCCGTGATCGAGGCGTCCCCGCGGCCCAGCTGCTCCAAAACCCCGCGCCGGGTCGCGTCGGACAGCGCCGAAAACGAGACATCGAGCCGCTCTGCATCCTGAACCATTCGGTTCAGTGTTTATCCCAGTCTCGGACGGCGCGCAAGCGGCGCCTCCCAAGGTGCGCTTCTTCCCCTTATGCCGAGCGCTTCCAGCGCATTTCCTCCGCGCCCCGCGCGATGACGTCGTCGAGCGGCCGCCGGAGCGAGTGAGCCACCGCGGGACCGTAGCCGATGCGCACGACGAGGTCAGGACGACGACTCCCGAGACCCATCTCCGCAGCGAACTTCTTGCGGAGCAGAGGGACCTCGACCGGCTGGTTGATGAACGCTGTTGAAAGCCCGAGGCTCGTGGCGCGGAGCGCGAACCTCTCATAACAACGTCCCACCTCTACCTGAAAGCTGCGGCCTTCTCGAGCGCTCGAGAACACAATGATCCCGGCTGAGCTTCGGATCTGCTCCGCGTCTCGCTGGTTCTGACGCTCCGCGGTCGCCACCACGGGCATCATCGCTCGCCCGAGCCAGGCCGGAATGCTCGGGATTCCGAAGAGGCGACCGTAGAGACCATCACCCGTCCGAAGCGCGTCCCGATCGTTGAACCGGAGCCAATGACGCATCTCCCGCGCCCAAGGTGTGCTCGAGAACTGGGCTTCGTTCCCTGCGGCGACGAACTCGACGATCCTCTCGATCTCTTGGCGCGCGGTGAGGACATGGATGTCCACGCCGAAGCCCCGCGCCACACGCTCGAGCTCGACCCATTGCCCGGGCGTGAGCCCTTGTTTCGCGAAGCGCGCCCGCGTGCAGCGGCGCTCCGGGATCGCGAGAAAGAGATCCGAGGCCGCCGCCGAGACTCGCTCGAGGTCAACGCGGATGGACTCGGTCCTACTGTCGTAGTGCGCGTGGGCCTGAAGTCCCGCGGCGCGCGCCGCTTGTGCCAAGTTCTCCACCGCGCAGCCGAGACTCACGAAGAGATGATGGTCATCGGGATCCACCTCCTGACAGCGCCGCGCGAAATCGGGCCGGACTTTGATCTCTCGAGTGCCGAGCTCGAAGATCCAAGGTTGTGTGTTGTGGCTCGAAGCCGCCAGCGTCGCGTAGTGAACCAAAGGCGCGAAATCCGAGCGCGCTCCTTCTAGGTCGCGATGCCTCCAGATGTCGCGAACCGCCGTTGAATAGCTCATTGTCGTTCCCTCCCCTTCTCAGGAATGCCACTTTCAAGCGGAGCAACAAGCGTGCCCTGCACCCGCGTCACAAACCCCCGAATATCCTTCGATATGCGTCCGCCCGCAGCGAACCCTCCGCGCAGCGGCTGCGGCACCACTCTCCGAACACCGCAGAAGGTGCATTTCACGTCCTGTCAGGGATCAGAGTTGTTGCTCATTTGGCTCGGCGACCAAACGTCAAGTGTATCGACGGAGCACGGAAGCGACCACTTCCCCGCACCCGCACCTCATCCGCAACTGACAACATCCGCATCCCAAACCACGACATCCACTCGCGACGCGAAATGGAGGAGAGGGGGAACGCTCGGAAGTTGGATGTCGAAGGGCGCGAGCATCGAGTTCTCTTTGAGCTCAGCCGTCGCCGGTTGAAGAGGCCAGGGGACGTGGTGCACCTCGTTGCGAAGAAGTTTCCCGCTCGGACTCAGCGCATAGAGGCAGTACCTCTCGGTGAGCCAATGCTCGAGCGTTCCGAGCTTCGCCTCGTACTTGTCGCCGGTCGGACGATAAATGGCCTTGAAGGTGGAAGAGCCCTGAGCGCGGCGCGATTGATAGCGAAACTCGGGACCGACCCGCCGCAGCGAGATGTTCGCTTGGTGGTACGGCAGGTGAAAATAGCGGCGTGCCGCCCAGACAGCGACAGGATTGCTCGCGTCAAGGCTCAAGAACCAGACCCCCGCTTTGCCCTCCGCCTCTACGTAGATTCTCACGTTCAGCTCCGGGAACGCCGAGAGCCACGGCATGTCCACGATGGGTCGGCGCATCACTCCCTCCATCCGAAAGGGAACGACTCCGATCCAAGAGGTCCCGTCGAACTCCTGCACCTTGAGCCCCGGCGGAACCATCGGCTGCAGCAGCTCCACCGGCACCGGCCAATGCATGAAGAGCAAATCACACCAAGACTGCCGCCAGGACCACGCTCGCTCCGGCAATGGCCAAGGGCGATGATCGATGCGCGAAAAGGCAGGGTGCACTCTAAGAAGCTAGCTACGCCTCGTGCTCGGGGAAACTCAGTCGAGATCCTTGGTGCGTGGCGGGATCGCCTCCGACCTCGGAGCACCTCCACGCCGCGCCTGCCACAAACTTCGATCTACGGCCGCTTCGCGGTCGTTCTTCCCTCTAGCCACGCCGAATGATTCCGATAGTTTGCAGGCGATGAAATTCGCCGCTCTCTCCTCGACTCTTCTCCTTCTCTTTGGCGCAACCATCAGCGCCACCTCCCTCGTAGGCTGCGAAAGCGGCGATGACGGCGACGCAGGCCTCGGTGGCCTCGGCGGTAAGGGAGCGAGCCTCGGTGGCGATGGCAGCGGCGGCAAAGGGGACCCCAAGAACACGGGAGGCCTCGGCGGCGTGGGCTCCGGTTCGGGGGGCAAGTCGGGCTCCGGATCCGGTGGCAAAGCGAGCTCTTCGGGCGGCCAAAGTGCCTCGGGCGGCGGCTCCACGGATGAGACCGAAGAGTGCAACCTCCGCTACAACGGCTGCGAAGTGCCCGCGAAGGTGCGCGAACTTGCCGGAACCTATTCGCTCACCGCCGACGTCGTCAACTCCTGCGGGGAGCTCGGCATCATCGTTCCTTCGGGGACCCTGACTGTCACCGGAACACTCACGATCGACGAAACCCCGATCGTACGTCTCGAGCTCGATGACCTCGATGGAACTCTCGCCATCTCTCCCGACGACGAGGGCTTCTTGCCCCGAGACTTCTCGGGCCCGAGCGCCAGCGGACGCTGGTACGCTTACGCCCGAGAAGGGGTAGAAAACGGGCTCGGCTACGCGGAAGGATTCAATCTCCAGCTCAACGACGACCTCGAGTTCACAAACGTCGAGGACGGATCGTCTTCATACGCCGTCCGCGTCTATACGAAGCGCGGCTGCTCGATCGATTTTGCGCTCGTCGAGTGATCTCTCCCGAGAGCGGCGGGGCGACAGGGCTCCGCCGCCTCGCGAACTCTCATTCAGATTCGTTCTCGCGCCTCAAAACCTCAATTTGAGTCCGAATTTCCACTGTTCGCTATGGGCGAGGCCTTTCTCCGGATCCGCGCCATTCGAGTAGTCGAAGCCGAGACCCGCCTCCTCGTCCTCAGTCTTGAGGAGATAATAATTCGCGCTGAGCCTCACGAGGGGGTGAAGCTCCTCGGAGGGATCGAGCTCGTCGTACAGATCGCCACGAAGCGCCAAGTCGCCGATCAGCTCGAAGCGATGTCCGAAGAACCGAGCCGCGGGATACAGCACCGCCTGCACCCGAGCGACACCTCGCGCTGTCGCACCCGTCGGCCCAGAGTCCTCCGCCGTAAGCACTTGCTCATATTCAGCTCCGATCCAGGGAAGGTACTGGAAGTCAGCGAACCAAAGATCGGTGAGACGATCCGGCTTCCAGACGGCCACGATATTCTTCCCAGGAGAGCCGCGAAAGATCGACATCAAGTTCAGAGAAGCCACGAGCCCATTGCCTCCCCTGACCCAATCTCGCTTGTACTGAGCCTTCCCAGCGACAACGAGACCCACGTAGGTTCTCTCGAGCGGAAATGGCAGCCATTCGAGCGCGAGACCCGCCTCGAGGACGCTCCGCTTCGCCGCGTCCGAGGTGTTCAGGTGGTATTCGACGGACGGCCCGAGGGCCATGCGATCCTGGAGGTCGAGTAACCCCGCCAAATCAATCATCAGCGCGGCATCGATGTGTCCGACGAGCGGCTCTCCTGACGTCTGTGAGAGTGAAGCGAAGGCGGGTTGAGGTGTGCGCCGGGTGTCCATCGAGTCCCTGAAGGTGAGCGCGTCGAAGAACGCCCTCAGAGAACTCTCGCGTCCTGCGTCGCTCTCCGCGGGCTCTGAGTCGCGCTCCGCGGCCTCCGGCTCGCTCGCTTCACTCGCCGTTTCGCTCCGAGGCTCCTTGGGCACCGTCGCCTCACTGTCCGACCCGCTCCCGTCCCGCTTCGCTGAGCTCTCCTCAGGCTCCTCGAGGCTTAATCGGCCTGGAGGCGTGCCCTCAAGATCTGCTGCGCTCCGTTCGCCACTCGACGTCTCCGAGGGCTCTGAGTCGCGCGCCTCACGCGCTCTCTCGCTCGGCGGCTCCGAAATCGCTTCCGCTTGCGCCCTCCCAGACACCGCCAGAAAGGCCGCGATCGCTCCGAGACGACACCTCCAGGTCACTTTATCCCCGCCGCCTTCTTCACCAAGAAAACCGCATCGCCGACCTTCTTGAGCCGCTTGCATTCCCTCACGGAGATCTTCGCGTGCGGGTCATACTCCCGCGCGATCTTCTGTAGCCCGCGGGCGAGCGCCGCTTTCATGTAATCACCAAAGCCGAGCTCCTCTTTGAAGAGCTGGCTGTCGCGCACGCTCTCCTTCGGTAGGCCCCCAAGCGCCGCGATATGAGCGCGCACGTCATTCGCCAGCTGCTCTAGGTCTCTCCCACTCGCGACTTCCCCTCGTCGCCCTGCCGAACGCTCCCGAACCATCTCCCCTCCATTGTGCCTTCGGGATTCGCGCGCGATGGTCGGCTACGCGACGCATGCAACGCTCGTCCACTCATACCCAAATCGACTCCGACCACGAGACTACTCGAAAGATGATGCTAAGGTGCACCCCCAAGAGGGTCATGAGAGGCAAGCTGATCGCGCTCGGGGCCGTTTTCATCTGGAGTTTCGTTGCGCCCGCCTGCGGCGGCAATGAGCCCTATTCGTCCGACAAGCCAGACCCCAAGACAGAGAGCGGAGGTACCTCCCCGCGGGGCCCCTGCCCCTCGCCTCTACCGGCCGAGCAATGCAGGTACCGATGGGAATGCCGATCAGGTGCCTCCTGGGCGATGAAGAACCCCTTCGGCGAGAACTGTTATTGCAGGATGGAGCTGGTCGAAGAGTGCACATTCGGATGCAATGAGGAGACAGGTCGATGCCTCGCGGGGGGCGCCGGAGGCGAGGCCGGCTCGACCGGCGTTGACGAAGGCCCCGGCGGAGAAGGCGGTGCGCCGGTAGGTTCATGATCTCACGTCCCTCCGAACGTCTTCTTGTACTCGCTCGGGACGTCGAAGGGCGCGAATGCGCCTGCCATAGAGAGCGTGATGAGCAAAGCGAAGAGCGCACCTACCCCAAGCATCACGCTCAGCGCAGCTCGCGCGCCAAGGGGTTTCGAGCTCTCCAGCTGCCAATACAGCGCGCAGCCGAGGTGCGCGAAGAGAGAGACGACAGCCAGGAAGTAGTAAGGCGCGAAGAACCACTGGAACGGCGCAACGTGAAAGCCCGCCGCGGCGAAGTAGAAGTTCGTGTCGAGGCCGAAGACAGCGCGCCCGAATAAGACCGCGCTCACGTGCACGACGAGAAAGAACGCTAGGTAGAGGCCCGAGGCCGCCTGCAGCCAGGCCACGCGACCCACGCGCTCCGACCAGCCGCGCACCGTGAGCCAGACGCCCGAGGTCGCCTGCAATGTGACGCAGGCGAGGAGCAGAGCTTCCACGACAGGCTGCCGATAGACGCGCCGCAGCGTGCTCATGACCACCATGTGCAGAGGCACGCCCCCGAGCGACGCGAGATGATTCGCGATGTGAAGGAGAGCGTAAACGGTGAGGACCAGAGCGGAAGCTCTGTGAAGCGCGCGGAGCTGCATGAGAACTCGTTTCGAAGGCGCCTATCTCATCCAGGCAAACCGCCCAAACGTGGCGCGGAAGCGGCCACCGCGGTCCGCTTTCACCGCAAGCGCCCCGCGGCGAGCGCGGGGCACTCGATTCCATTCCACAATTCGCCTCAGCGACAGCCCGTCTGCTGACAGCTCGGGGCGTTGAGCTCGGAGTTGATCGCTGTCCGCCGCGAGACCGTGAACTGAGAGCAGGTCACCGAGCGCAGATCGTCGAGGATATCGACTTGCTCCACGCCGCACGACTCAGCCAGCTCAACAGTCGTGTCACAGGTCGAATAGGCATACATCAGCGTGGCCGAGAGAGGATTGTCGCCATTGCACCCAGAGCGCATGGATTCCTTCTTGAGCCGATATTGCTGGTCTTTCGCCGCCAGGCACGCGGCCTCCGCGGAGGCACAGGTCGACTGCACCTCTGCGTCCGTGAGGCCGCCACCTGGTTCCGTGGTCTTGTTCTGAGCTTGCCAACGGCACCACTTCTCAGGCGTGTCGACGACGGAGAAGAAGTAGTCGACGAAGGCGTTGCACATCGCCTTCTTCTCACCGTGTCCGAGAGCAAGCGTGGATTTGCTCTGATCGACATTGGAGTGGCCGGTGGGGCCCTCGGATCCGCAGCCCAGAAAGGCGAGGGACAAGGTCACTTGAGCAGCAAAACGGCGCGAAAAACTCTTCATCTCAGCTTCTCTTTCTCTCAATTTTTTACCAGTTCCGCCGCTCGCCCTTGCTCAAAGGCGTCGCGGCGGGGGCATCCAAGACTCTCGGAAAGGCAACGAGCCTTCGGCAAAAGATTTGTTCCTACTTCTCCACCGTGAGCCCAGTCAGACACATGGTTCCCGTTTGAGCGGCACCGGACGCAATGATGTAGATGCCGACGTGATCGATCGTCGCCGCGGGGGGCAAGGCCTCCCCCAAGTCCCCCCAGCAGTCCGTTCTGAATGCTTCGTAGGACAGCGCTTGACCCGAGGTCACCTCTCTCACGCATTAGTCCGTGGATCCCGTCGATACGTAGGCGCGCATTTCACCGCCGAGTCCCGACGTAGTGAAGGTCGGCGTGATGGACTTGAAGCCGCCTGAATATCCGGTCTTCGTTCCATTCACTCTTTGCGCCACGTTAAAAGCAATGCCCGTCACTGGCTGAACGCCATTGTGAGGCTGCGTCGCGGGCATGGAGACGTCCATGCACAGCGATTCTTCAAAGCAGGGCCCGACTCCCTCGCCTATGCACGCAGGATCCACAGTGGCGTCGAAGTCTCGATTCCAGCCGTAGCCACAGAACATCCCGTTATCGACGTAGCCATCGGAGACAGTGAACTCCGACGCGGTGCAGAAATTCGTGCCGCCGGTCCCTCCACCGCCGCTCCCCGAGCCACCACCGCTACCGCCTTTTCCTCCACTGCCACTCCCAGAACCGCCGGATGGCGCCCCACCCGACGAAGTTCCGCCGGATGGCGCCCCGCCCGACGAGGTTCCGCCGGTCTCCACCGCGCCGCCAGCGCCCTTCCCGCCGTCACCCTCGGGATCGCTACCTCCGGTCTCGCCAGGGTCCCCTCCCGTCTCCGAAGCGACCCCTCCTGACGAAGAGCCTCCAGCGTCCGCGCCGCCCGACGACTTTGCTCCACCTGTCGCCTTCGCGCCGCCCGTTCCTTTGGAGGACTTCTCCCCAGAAGCTGACTTTCCGCCGCTGCCTTCGGGGTCGTCTTCATCGACTTCATCGACTCCGCTCCCGCCCGTCCCATCGCGTCCGTCCGGAGCTAGGCCGGGGCTACACGATGACATGCTGATCAGAGCCGCTGGGACCCAGAGTCGGAGGACGCGACGCGTTTTCAAAGCACCTCACATTACCAGCGGTCCGAGGGGCCCGGCAAACCCTCCTCAATGCAGGCCCGAACGGCCAAACGGGGCCGATCGATGACCGGCCCCGTTTTCATGGTCACTTCCTGCGACGCCGTTACGGCTGCGCGAGACTCACGTAGACATCACCCGCGCTGCCCTTTGTGAAGAGGACAGCGTCTGCGCGGTGATCTGCGTTCACGTCACCGACGAGAGGCTTCTGACCGGAGGGGGAGAAGTTCGAGTGCCAGATGGTGCTGGCGGCGAACGAGCTACCCGTGGAGAGAGCCGCGTAAGCGGCGCCGCCCGGCACGAACGTGATGATGTCGTCGAGGCCATCACCGTTGACGTCAGCGACGTCCACCTGCTCGCCCGGCAACCCGAACCACCCATTCCAGAGCGTCAGCGCACCAAAGCTCGAGCCATTCGAGAGCGCCACGTGCACATCCGCCGTCGAATCCATCGCGAAGACAACGACGTCATCGAAGCCATCCCCGTTGACATCACCGATCAGCGGGACCTTGCTCCCGGATGCGATATTTCCGTGCCAGAGCGCCGCGCCGCCGAACGAGGAGCCGTTCGAGAGCTGCACCAAAGCGTCATTCGTCGACCCCTTGGTGAAGATCACGATGTCGTCCTTCCTGTCGCCATTGAAGTCGCCGGTCAGGAAGATCTCGCCGCTCAGGACGTGCCCGTTCCAGTTCACCGCGTTCCCAAACCCTGCGCCGCTCGAGAGCGCAACGTTCACTTGACCCGCGTTGTTCATGAGCGCCACCACGATGTCGTCCCTACCGTCGGCGTTGAAGTCGCCCACGCGAACCTGCTGCCCCGGGAGACCAAAGTTGCCGTGCCACACGCTCGACGCAGCGAAGGAGCTTCCGGTCGAGAGCGAAACCCAAACGTCCGCGCCGGCATCCATGACGAAGGTGACGATGTCGACCCGACCGTCCGCGTTGAAGTCCCCAAGGAGAGGCGTCTCATTGTAGGGCGCGAACCAGTCATGCCACTTCGTCTTCGCGGACGCGAACTTCGAAGCCTTCGCCTTCGGGTTGCAATTCGAGGAGTTCGCAAAAACAGCGCGGTGCGCCGCGCTGAGCGGACTGATCGGCGGCATGCCTTGAGTCGGGAAGTTCGTCTTCGTCATGATATTGTCGTAAGACCAAAGAGCAACGCCACAATATCCGGCCGAATCCTCAAGGCGCGGGAAACGTCGTCCGGACGCCTTGTTATGGCATGCTGAGCACGGCTGGCCGCCCATCGTCGCCGAATAGGAGCCGAGACGATCGAGCTCCTTGCCAGGCCCCACGTTCTGAGGCCAGCTGGCCGCGACAATTGGTCGGACCCAGTTTTTGGCGGTGGTATTGGCCACGTCCAGCGCGGTGCGGGGATGAATGATGAAGGCGTTTTCGCCCGCGTGGCAGGAGGTGCAAACGCCTTGACCATTGGTCGCCAACGCGGCTCCGCCCACGATCTTGGCTGAAGTCGGGATGGTGACCTGCTCATTGATCCCGATCGCGGCGCCGCTCTTGTTGTCCCAGAAACACGAGCGGCTCGTCGTGGTGCCCTGACAAATAATCCCGTAAAGATAGAAGGTCTGCGAGGCCTTATTGGTCCGACGCGGGAGCGCGATGCAAAGACCAGCCGGAGAAGCGCTCGTATATGTGAAGACCTCCGAGAGGCCGCCGACGTTATTCGGCGCAAGTGAGCACTTCCCGCTCACGCAGGCTCCACCGCCGTAGCATTGGTTGTCGTTAGCGCATGCGGCTCCCTGACGAACCCAGCTATTCGATGCGAGCGGCGGCGGATTCGGAACACCAGCTGCCGCACATTCGTTCCAGTAGGCTTGTCCTGAGTTGCTCGTTGCTAGCTTGAGCATGGGCGCGCCGTCGTCCGAGACCGCCGATGGACCTACACCCGTCTTATTGCGAAAGAACGCGCTCATGTCCTTGAGCACCGCGTTTTCTGGATCGACCGAACCGGCGATCAAGAAGTCGAGCTTGTCAGCCGCGTTGGAGAGGGCGACCTTCTCTGCTTCTACCGATCGAGCGGCGCCCTTTACCGGCGCTGCCGCTGCCTCCATCTCTTCGAAAACCGCCTGAACGTCAGGACCGGCGTCAAACAGGAGCTTCGCCGTGAGCTCCTTTTGGGCCTCGAGAACATTGGCGAGCGTCGCTTCTTTGCGCTGCCCGTCCGAGTAAAAGATCTGATCGTGTCCGATAGCGATAGGATAAGCTTTCGGCGACGCTTTCACCGCCTCTTGAGAGGTCTCTCCTACGTCAATGCTCGAATCCTCGAGATCGAACTCCTCCGGCCCTTCAGAGCAGGCGATGACCGATGCGACGCCTATGCCCGCAATGAGCGCGCACAGACTCTTGTACTGTGATTTTTTCATGATTCCCCTTTTCTCTTAGGCGCTGCTTCTCCCTTGGATCACCTCACGATTGTCATCGTGTGTGCTCCTCATGAGCGCCGGGCCACCGTCCCGTGCGCGCAACTTGGCGGTCAACTGGCTCAGGGGCCTGGCCGTTTTTAGCTCTCAGAAAGAGCTCGCATCAGTCTCAATCAGTCTTGAGAATCCCGCGTGACCCTGGAAGGCCCGACACGCAAACCTCAAGCGCCCTTGAGGTTCATGGACGTGACCCTAGTGACCTCACCCGCCGGGGGCCCGACCTTGAGCGCGCCATTTCGGCATGACGAAATTCTCCCGGTCTCAATCCCTGTTAGCCACTCTATTTCTTCACGCGCTGCTCACCCCCGCCTGCTCTTCAGGCCCTGGCGAAAGCGATGGACCCGCCGAGCAAGACCCTGCCGCTTCCGTTTCCGACCCCCTCGAGAGTCCCGGCAACGACGCCAAACCGAACGACGCGGACCAGGCGAACCAGGCGGACCAAGCGGACCAAGCGGACCAAGCAGGCGCACCGAAATCCCTCTGTCCCCAGCCCACCCGCGTGGAGGAAGACATTGAGGTACCGGGCTTCGTGTCGCCGTCCTTTCGCTACAAGGCGATTGACTACACCCTCGAAAGCGCCATCACGCACCGAACCACTGTCTGCAAAGATGAAAAGATTGATGTCACTGAGGTGCTCGTGCTCCATGGCACCGCGACCAATCGAATTGCGCAAACTCTCGAGCTCGATCTCGATCTGCGGCTGGCACTGTCGGATGGCGCGAGGCTCTCCGGCACCAAAGAAGCAATCAGGTCGTTACCTCCCGAAGGGACAGCCGACTTCACATTCCAATTCAAACTTCCGAGCGAAGTCAGCCTAGCGGGAGCGAAGATCGAACCCAAGAGCTCAAGCGACGCCGGTGAACATCATCGCGTCTCGATCCCTCTCGACACAGTCTTCAATCCCCCGTATCCGATTGTGATCGAGGAGCTGGCAACGCTTGAGGCAAAGACGTTGAGTGAGGATTCCCGCGATCAATGGAGCATTAAAGTGCTCAGCGCGACCGTAACCTTGGACACAGACTACGACGGCGGAGAGCACGCGCCCTACGGAAAGAAGTACATCGAGCTGATCGTCGACGCACACTTGCTCGCTACGAGCGTCAACAGCCTATTTTCGTACAACACCTTTGAGCTGAACGTTGGTGGCTTCTCCGTCTACGCGTCCGTCGAAGGAGGTGTCTTGCAGAAGAACCAACGCGAGACGAATATCATCCTCTTCGAAGTCGATGAAGACGTCACCGAGTTCGACTTCATCTACGACTTGGATAGTATCTATTCAGCTAACGATTCTCCTGACTACGGGACGACTCAAAGGACGATCTCGGTTCGGCTACCGACGCCAGCAACAGGCGAGTAACGGTAGCCCAAGGGGCAGACTGCCGGCGCTCATCTCCCGCAGGGAATGTGAGCGCCGCAGGACTATTCGGACGCGTTCACTGCCTGTCACGTTCGTCCGACGCACTAGCTGACCGGCGGGGCACCCGAACCCCCTCCCAACTTACGCCCAAGGTCGCCTGAGCGCGCTGAGTGACTCCGTCGCGAGTGAGCTCTTACAAACAGTCCTGGAAGCGTCGCCGGCATCGACGGAATCATCGCTCTCGACCGGCTGGGCTTGGAGAAGGTTTACGCCGGTCGACTGGACCTGATCCGATTTTCCGGACAGGTTGTTAAGCACTATGCCGCAAGGCGCGGCTTCTCACAAGTTTCAAATGCCACTGGGCTCAGGTAGCCGAGCGCAGAGTGCGCTCGTTTTCGATTGTAGTA
>Ga0207415_1000091_pt1 | contig 97966 bp, 79 predicted proteins | sample Passage237A_FD_187369 | JGI IMG/M metagenome (GOLD analysis project Ga0207415, IMG submission 187369) | Cellulose adapted compost microbial communities from Newby Island Compost Facility, Milpitas, CA, USA - Passage2 37A (SPAdes) (version 3) ... | reverse complement strand
GTTTTGCATTAGCCGAACGGCGTCACGCTTGAAGTCGTCGTTGTAGTTCTTTCTCTTCTTCGCCATGGTCCATTCTCCCGGAGCATTGTTGCTCCATTTTGTCTCCGGGAAATCGGATCAGGTCCAGGTTGTACCCCTACAGAAGGTTCTGGCAATTGCTTCGCTCGCGTCGGGCAGGTGGAGAACATTACGGGAACATCGCTGAGCCTCGTCTCGACATTTGCTGTGGGGGCCGAGGGCAGCTGGCGTTCCCTTTCGGTCCGGGAGTTTGGGTCGGATACACCCCTCTCCACGAACGCGGGGGATCTCGGTGTGTTTCGAGCGTGGGGACCTGACAGTGCGGAGCGATGTTTTCCGGGTGTGGTGTCGAACAAGATCTGGGTCTATTGCGCGAAAGGCGAGGAAGGGGTTCAAATCGAGCGATTCGAGGTGAACTCGAAGAGCATACGTTCGGTAGAAGTGACGGCCTTAGCACCTGCTGGGCTCAGGTTCCGATCTCCCTCTCTGGTGGGTAACAAAATCTTCGCTCAGGAGCTGGGCGAAGGCGACGAGTATCCTGAGGCTTGGAAGGCGCTCGATCTGCGAAGTGATCGAGTCGACTGGGAGCCCGTCGATGCGAGAGGCGAGCTGATCATGTCTTTGGGGGAGCGCGGCGCGATCTTCATTGATACGCCAGGGGACCCGGAGGACCTCTCGCTTCCATGCGCTCCCTGCTCCTTCACGGCCATCCAAGACGTGCGCGATCCTTCGAGCCCGGTTCTCACAGGGACTTTCGATGCGCCCCACGCTCCCAGCTATCCAGAGCGCCAAAGAACGTTTTGGCCAGCCCCCGACGGCAGCGGAGTCCTGACGCTCGAAGATGGAGTGTTGTTCTATGAGAACTTCTCCGCGCCCGGCGTACGTTTTCCTCTGACGGAGGTCGCCGAGGGGTCCTCGATCTACCTGCCACCGACCTGGGGGAACTAGTGGCAAGGAAGAGGGCAGTGCGACTCTTCATCCAGATCTCGACTGCCCTAGCTCTGATGGGCTTGCTTCTTATCTATCTCCGCTCCGACAACAAGCCCGCTTCTCTGAACCTTCCGCCCTTCGAAGAAGAGGTCTACCTCAGCGTGACTGCGAAGTGGGCACCGGATGATTGCGTGGACGTGACGGTCGTTACCAATCTGCCTCCGGGAACTTGGTATGAGGTGATTGCTCAACGAAAGCGGAGACCTGGCGCGCTCAAGCGATATGAGGTTCCAGACCAGATTTACTATCCAGAGTCGAGGGCGCTGTTCGAGAAAATTTCCGCGCGAATGGACCATCGACAAATGTTCTGCGGCCTCACGCGTGCTCGCAAACATGGCGGGAAGCAAGAGACCTATGGCCTTCTGATCGCCGTATCGCTGGGCCCGACCGCGTACTTTCTCCCGAACGTTCCGTATGAGCAGGCCTTCGAGGAGCAAGCACGTCGAATTGGTTATTACGGAATGAAGCTCCGAGGTCCGCTGGCTCGACCCCACGTGATCGTGGGTCGACAACGAGCCGCCGCCCGATCCAAAACCTTCATCCTAGAACCTCTGCCGATGCTTCCGGAGGAAGACGCGAGCGAGGACGAGGCAGGCGAGGAAGACGCGAGCGAGGATGAGGCAGGCGAAGCTGGTGAGGCGGATGAGAAGTGATCTTTCGCTGGGCGGTTCTGCGGCTCCGTCCGACTCGGCCCCGGCCCGCCTGACACGCCGGTCCTCGTTTGTGCCAAGTGTGCCGCGACAGTGTGCCATGGGGGCGGCGCTTCGGGGCCCTGAATCCGCGGAATCTATGGATTTTTACCTCCGCCGAAGTGGGCATGACTCTTGCGAAAGGAGGAATGCCATGTTCCAGATTTCTCGGCTCGCGCGTCACGGTTTCTCTGCGTCGTTGGTGCTCGTCTCGGTGCTCGCCTCTGCTTGTGGGCGGGACGTGGAAGGGCCACCTGGGAAGGACCCGAGCGACCCCAGCGATCCGAAGATCGGTTCGACCTCCTTCATTTCGTCCCCGCCGGGGTCGGCGGGACGCGGAGGGGTGCAGGGTGACGACGGCGACCTCAGCGCTGGCGCTGGAGGATCGACCAGCGCGCCGAACGATGGCGGCGCTGAAGGGCCTGGCGCGGATCCGGCCCGCGCCATCGCAGAAGCGGACATCATCAAGCTCGACGGCTCGAAACTCTACGCCCTCTCCCGCTACTCTGGTCTTACCATCATCGATATCAAAAATCCGGCAAAACTTGCCCTTCTGGGGAACTATAAGGCGAGCGGGACGCCCTTTGAAATGTACGTCGAAGGGGAGCGCGTCTATGTGATGTACAATGGCTACGGCTCGTACCTGTACGACGAAGAGACGGAGAGCTACAGCTACGAAGTCGTGAGCCGCATTGAGGCGCTCGACCTGTCGAACGCTGGCTCCCCGCGCCTCCTCGGCGCTCATGACGTGCCCGGCGAGCTCTCCGACTCGCGGAAGGTGGGCGACGTGCTTTATCTCGTGGCCTACGAGAACGGATATTGCTGGGGCTGCCTCGCCAACACTCCGAACACGAACGTTGTGTCCTTCAACGTGAGCAATCCGGACGAGTTCGCGCTCATTGACCAGCTCCGCATCGGCGCCGAGGAAGGCGCCTATTACGGCAAGAGGAGCATCGCGGTGACCGAGAAGCGCATCTACATCTCAGGTCAGGACTGGGGCGGTGAGGATCACGGCGTCGCCGACGTGGTGGATATCTCGGACCCCGATGGCGATCTGAAGCTCGGAGCGCGCTTCCGCTTGGCGGGACCTGTGCAGAGCCGCTGGCAGATGGACGAGCATGGCGGCATCTTCCGAACGGTCACTCAGCCGGGATCTGCTTGGGGTTCGACAGAAGCGCCACCGGTCATCGAGACCTTTGAGGTCGTCTCTTCGAACGAGGTGAACAAACTCGGGTCCCTGGAGGTGACGCTGCCGCGTCCGGAAGCGCTCCGTTCAGCGCGCTTCGACGGGGATCGCGCTTTCGCGATCACCTTCGAGAGAACTGACCCTCTCTTCACCTTCGACTTGAGCGATCCGTCAGCTCCCCGTCAGCTCGGTGAGCTCGAGATCCCCGGCTGGGTCTATCACATGGAGCCCCGCGGCGATCGCATCTACGCGCTCGGCTTCGAGGACGGTAACGAAGGCGGCGCGCTGCATGTCTCGCTTTTTGATGTCTCCGAGCTCAGCGAGCCCAAACAGCTCGCTCGCGTGAACTTCGGGGGACGCTGGGCGAATTTCGCCGAGGACCAGGACCGCATCCACAAAGCCTTCAACATCATGTCGGACGAAGGTCTGATCCTCGTGCCGTACGCGGGATGGGATTACGATGAAGGACAGAGCGAGTGCTCTTACGGGAGATACGAGAGCGGGATCCAGCTCGTCGACATGACGGAAGACAGTCTCGAGCTGCGCGGCGTCGCGCCTCAGGTCGGCGAAGCGCGCCGAGGCTTCATGGCGGAAGGAGCGCTGTTTGCGGTCTCGGACAACGCCGTGCAGACCTTCGACATCTCAGATCGCGATGAACCACAGGCGCTCGACATGCTCGAGACCGCGCGCAACATCGCGACCACGCGCGTCATGGGCGACACGATGCTCCGCTTCGGGTCGGACTGGTGGACCGGACGCACTGTCCTCGACTTCGTTTCTCTCACCGACGTCGACGTCGCTGAGCCGCTCGGAGAGCTCGATCTCTCGGCCGTCGCTCCCACGGGCGATACCTGCGAAAGGCAGTCCTATTGGGAGGGGAGCGTCTACGTTCACGGCGACTACGCTTACGTCCCGCAGCGCATCTACAGCTCAGTCGCGAGTCCCGACGGGAAGAGCTACCGGCAGTATCTGCGGTTTTACGTCGTGGATCTGAGCGACCGGAGTGCCCCGCAGGTGGTGCGAGCGTTCTCGGTCGCAGCGGATGACGGCGGCGAGGGGATTCTTGGTATCACGCTGACGGACAGCGCTTTGCTCGTCGGGCGTACGAAGGGTTACTACCGATACGACGATCAAGGAAATCCGGCCGAGACGCCGACATTTAGCTACGACGTCTTCTCTCTCTCGGATCCTGCTCGTCCGAAGCTGGTCTCTACGCTTGAGGTGCCGCATGCGCTCTCAGGCGGAGGGTTCGGATACAACATCTCCGGGTGTGTGGTCGACGTCGGATTCGGCTTCTGGCGCGGGTATGGTTACGGCGGTCAGGTGCTTGTCTCCGGCGATATCGTCGCGAGCCAACACGCCGTGCCTCTCGAAGACGGGTCGGGTCGCGTTCGCTACTATCTCGACCGCATCGACGTGAGTGACCCGGAAAATCCAAAGCTCCTCCCCGAGGTGAATATCCCGGGGAATGTGGTGGACTTTGACGCTGGCGCGGGGCGCATCGTCACGATCGACCATGACATTCGTTCGACGCAGCCGGGGCCTCGCGGTTGCGACTATGGGTGGCTCGAGAGCGGAGTGTGCACGCGTTACATTCGGAGCCTGAACACTCTCGAGCTCTCCGGCGACGTGGCGACGCTCCGGAGCCGCCTTGAGATCGACGGTGAAGACGAACGCGGCCATTTTGGTGCGGGCCAGATCGCGGTCGGAGGCGACCGTATCTTCGTCCAACGGACGACCCAGACGGGCGACGGCTACGATCAAGAAATGCAGATCTTCGCCCTGAGCGGGAGCGCTAGGCTCAGCGATTTGGGTTCAGTCGAGCTAGAACGGAACGGCTGGGGGAGCCTGTACGCGCGCGGAGGACGGGGCTTCTTCCACACGAGCGGCCGCATGCTCGAAATCGACGCGCGAGACCCGGACGAGCTCAAGACCAAGACCCACGACACGGGCAGCTACTATTGCAATAGCTTCGAGGTCACGGACACCCACGCTTATTGCGCGAGGGGCTACGAGGGCGTGTGGCAGATGGAGCTGCGGCCCTAATCACGTCGCAAGAGACCTTAGGCTTCGCTCTCGCCTGCTGCGATGGAGCGCAGGCGAGGGCTCCCGCTTTAGCTTGTGGGTTCGAGCTTGCCCCCTCGGAGCACGAGCTCGCGCGCGCCGAGTCTTTCGGCCGTGCCGGGCTCGTGGCTCACGATCAGCAAGATACATCCGGCTCGCACGCTCTCGTCGGCGATGCGTTCGACGAGTTTCTGAGAGTCTTGGTCAAGGCCCGTCCAAGGTTCATCGAGGAGTAGGAGGCGCGGGTTGTTACAGATGGCGCGCCCGAGGGCGACGCGCTGTTTCTGACCGCGGCTCATGGTTCCGAGGGGCCTCTCGGCGAACTTTCCGAGCCCAACCCTCTCGGCGATACGCTCGTAGTGGGAAGCGTCGAGGCCATGGAGGCGAAGGGTAAGCTCGATGTTAGCGCGGCCCGAGAGCTCGAGGTACGCGAAGGGCTCATGGGACAACCAGCCAAGCTGGGCTCGGACCTGGTGCTTGTCGAGAGGGTCCGAACCGGCCAGGAAGTGAACCTGTCCGCGGGTGGGCGAGAGGCGCGTTCCGAGGATGCTGAGCAGGGTGCTCTTGCCCGCTCCGTTGGGCCCCATGAGCACTGTCGTCTCGCCGCTCGAAAAGCGGGCATTGATGCCGCGCAGGACGGGCACTCCGCCGAAAGAGCGGCTGACGCTTTTGAACTCAACGTGTGTGAGGTCGCTCACTTATCTGTCTATAGACGGCGGATAGGCGAGCTGAAAGGACATTCCCCTGGGGCCGCAGCTCATGCGCCAATCGGGTTATGGTAGCCGTTGCACCGACACACCTCGGGCCCCCCGGCCCGGGGTGCTTGGGCGGGAGGGGTGATGGGTGCTACGCTCCCTTTTCGATGAACGCTCCGGCTCTGGCCCAAAGGCCCGCTCAGCTCGAGACCCTGCGCACCCTTCGGCGGGCCGTCGAGAAGGCGCTTGATGGAAAGCCGGCCGTCGTCGAGCTGGCGCTGACCGCGCTCCTCGCCCGCGGGCACATTCTTCTCGAAGACGTGCCCGGTGTCGGCAAGACGACGCTCGCGCGTGCCCTCGCTCAGGCCGTCGGCGGCGAGATGCGCCGGGTTCAGTTCACGAGCGACATGCTCCCGAGCGACGTGCTTGGCGTGAGCGTCTTTGACCAGGGCACGGGCCAGTTTGTTCTCCGGCGTGGACCCGTCTTCGCGAACATCCTCCTCGCGGACGAGATCAATCGCGCGAGCCCCCGGACCCAGTCGGCGCTCCTCGAGGCCATGAACGAGGGACAGGTCTCGATCGACGGAAAGAGCGAGCCATTGCCGGTTCCGTTCTTTGTCGTCGCGACCCAAAACCCCCAGGACTTCGCCGGGACCTTCCCGCTTCCCGAGTCTCAGCTCGATCGCTTCATGATGCGCATCGAGATCGGCTATCCGCCGCCGCACGTCGAGACGCGCTTGATGCTCGAACCCCAGACCGATCGCGTCGTGCAGGTCCCGCGCATTCTGGGACCCGAGGGGCTGCTCGAGCTTCAAGAGGCTGTCGAGGCTGTGCGCATCGAGGCGACCCTGGGGAACTATCTGCAGGGTCTGATCTCTGCGACGCGTTCGAGTCCGGCCCTTTCGATCGGTGCGTCGACGCGCGCGGGCATGAGCCTTTCGCGGGCGGCGCGAGCCCGCGCGCTGCTCGAGGGCCGCGACTACTGCATCCCCGACGACATCCACACGCTGGCCGTGCCGCTGCTCGCGCACCGAGTCCGTCTCGCTGCCCACGCGGAGGGTTACGTTCCGACCCGCGACGAGGCCGAAGCCGTCATCAAGGACATCGTCGGGCGCGTGCCGGTCCCGCTCTGATCGCCGGGAGCCGCCTCGAGGATCCATGGCGCGCGGTCCGGTACAGAAGGAGTACAGGTCGGACTCAGATCCCGGGTTCACCGAGGTCGTGCCGCGTTCGGTGCGCCCGAGCCCGAGCCCTTTGCGCCCGAAACTTCCCGCTGAAAGGGCCGCCCCGTCTCCCGCCTCCCCGGTTTGGGCGCTTCTTTCTCGGGTGGGCAGGCTCCTTCGCCCGCCCCGTCGCCTGCGTCTGACCCGCGAAGGGCGCTTTTATATTCTCATCACCTTCGGCGTCGGTTTCGTCGGCATCCTGACCGCGAACAACCTCCTTTACCTCCTGCTCGGGATGTTGCTCTCGCTCATCATCGTCTCAGGCGTGCTCAGCGAGGCGAGCCTGCGCGACATCCGCGTGACGCGCCGATTGCCTCAGCGCGCTCAAGTGGGAAGGCCACATCTCGTTGAGGTGCAGGTCTGGAACGACAAGAAGCGGATGCCCTCTTACGCGATCGAAGTCGAAGACTTGCGCGCGGGGCAGCCCGCCGACAAGCGCTGCTTCTTCTTGAAGGTGAGTCCGGGCTCGTCCCAGGTCGCGGCCTACCGTCGAGTCCCCGCTCGGCGCGGCATCGATCGCCACGTTGGCTTTCGCGTCGCGACCCGCTTCCCCTTCGGATTCTTCGAGAAATCCCGTACTTTTACCGAAGAAGGGGACCTCATCATCTACCCTGCGGTCGATACGGTTCGTCAGAGCGCTGGCACTGGTTCGGATCAAGGGGACGGTAGCTCCATTTCCCGGCGAGGTGGTGGCGACGACATCCTTGGCCTGCGCACGATGCGCGAAGGAGACGATCCCCGCGACATCTATTGGCGGCGCTCGGTGGGCATTGGACCGCCGGTGGTCATGGAGCGCGCGCGAGACGTCAGGCGTTTGGTTCGGATGCGCCTCGATAACCTGTACGACGGGGACAAACCTTCCGAGCAGTCGCTCAACCTCTTCGAGAAGCGCGTGCGCGACGTCGCCTCTCAGGCCGTGTTTCATCTGCGCCGCGGGGAGAGGGTGACGATCGACGCGAGCTCGGGCGTGTCCGCGCTCGCGACACCGACGACGGGTGCGGACCCGATCTTGCGGTTTTTGGCCCTGATCGACCTCGCGCCGGTCGGCGCGGAAAAGACGGCCCTCGGTCACCGCGCCTCGGTCACGGATTCGCCCGAACCGGCGCCGTTCGACCGACGTCAGTCGAGCGTCGTCGCGGCGATTCCGAACCTCTCACAGCCGGCGCGGCCCGGCCGCGGTTCGAGCGAGGAGGAGGTCGAATGAGGTTCGGCCTGGTGCACCGTCTGATGACGGACGCCCTCGCTTTGCTCGGGCTCTTCGCGCTCGTGGCGAGCGGTAAGCTGCACCCGGTCGCCACGGGGCTTGTGATCGTAGGTTTGATCGGAGGTTTCTTGCTCTCCGAGACGGCGAAACAGGGCCGCGTGATGAGGGCGGTGGGAGCGTTTTTGCCGCCTATCTTCCTCGCCGTGCAGTTGCTCCGACTTTTCCTGGGAGCGTCGCCGATTCCGATCGTCGTCGAGTTCGCGGCCTTGCTTCAGGTGGTCCGACTCGCGACCCGCCGCGGCGCAGCCCACGACCATCAGGTCATCCTGCTCGCCTTGTTGCACCTCATCGCGGGCACGGTGCTCGGCGGCGGGCTCACCTACGCGGCGGCTCTCGTCGGGTTCTTGATGCTCACGCCTGGCGCCCTCGTCCTGTCGCACCTGCGGCGTGAAGTCGAAGGAAACTATCGCCAAGGCGCGCGCGACCGAACGGGCATGCCCGTCGATGTGCCGCGCATCTTGCGCAGCCGCCGCGTCATCGATTCGCGCTTTCTGCTCTTTACCTGCTCCCTCGCGCTCCCGGTGTTTCTGACGACGGCGCTCTTGTTCCTCGCCTTTCCGCGGGTGGGCTTCGCCTGGCTTGTCGTCTCGCCGATCGAACCGTCGCGCGTTGTGGGCTTCTCTGATCGCGTCGATCTCGGCGGGGTCGGGACGATTCGCACCGACCCGACGCTCGTGATGCGAGTGTTGCCGGGGCCGCTGCCCGAAAATCCCCCGCATCGGAAGAATCTTTACCTCCGGGGAGCGGCGTTCGATCGCTACGACGGTCGCGCTTGGGAGCGCTCGGTGCGTGTACCTCATCAGAGGGAGATGGGCTCGCCTTTGATCCCGCTCACGCGTTATCCGCGCGCCTCCGACGAAATCTGGCGCATCGAGCTCGAGCCGATCCAGCCTGCGGTGGTCTTCCTCCCGGGCGAGGCGGTCGCCTTCGAGGTCGTCGAGGAGAATCGACGGCCCGGACGAGCGCGTCCGCTCATTCAAATCGGCCTGCACGGAGAGATCGAATACTCAGCCTCGGGCACCAGCGGGCTCGCTTATCAGGTCTTTTTGCCTGCGAAGGGGAGCCGACCGGGCGGCGGGGCTGAGCTGAGTCAGGCGCTCGCGGAGGCCTACCTTCAGCTGCCGTCGAACCTGAGCGGGCGAGTGCTCGACTTGGCTCATCAATGGGTGGAGGGCGAGCGGGACCCCGCGGCGATCGCCTTCAAGATCCAGGAGCGCTTGCGCGCGGAGTATCGGTACGACCTGAGCTCTCCTTCCGGGGGCACACCCGATCCGATCGATCACTTCCTCTTCGAATCGAAGGCAGGGCACTGTGAGTTCTATTCGACCGCGATGGTGCTTCTGCTCCGCACCCTCGGCATTCCGGCGCGCAATGTGACCGGCTTCGTTGGCGGGACGTACAACCGCTTCGGGAACTTCTACGCAGTGCGCCAAGGCGACGCGCACTCTTGGGTCGAGGTGTTCCTCCCAGACGTCGGCTGGCGCCGTTTCGATCCGACCCCCCCTTCCCTCTCTCAGGCTCTCGAGCGGCGTGATTCGACCTGGCTCACGATGCGGGAGCTCATGGAGGCCCTGGCCCAAGGCTGGGATCGGCACGTCGTGGGCTTCGACTTGAATCAGCAGATGGGTCTGCTCGGCAAGGTGCGCCAGGAGATCTCACGCGGTCGCTCTCTAGCCCGTGACCTGGCGCCGAGTCAGGCGAAGCTGAAGATGATCGTGGGGGTGATTGTGGGCATTGTTGCGCTCGGCGGGGTCATCTTCCTGATCCGGCGCAAGCGCCGGGCTCAGGGCGGCGAGAAGCCTGAGGTCATCAGCCTCCGCACGATCGATCTCTACAAGCGCCTCGAGCGGGTGCTCGACAGCCTCGGCCTCTCACGCCCCCTCACGACGCCTCCACTCCGGCACGCGCAGGCGATCGTGGGCGCGGGACATCCGCTTGGGGAAGAGATCCTCGCCCTCACGAACCTCTACGTGCGCACTCGCTTCGGCGGCGAACCCCTTACCAAGCGGGAGGAGCAGGACTTTCTGGCCCGGGTGACCGCGCTCAAGGCGAAAAATGCCGTCGAGCGGGCACAAGCCGAGCGCGCCGCGAGCGCGTGAAGTGCGGGACGGGGCGCCGTGGCTACATCCGGTCTCGCGTGACTCTTCCTCGCGTCCTCTTCGCTCAGCCGACCTTCGCGGCCGCCGCGCCGCTTGAGAACGAGCAACGGCCGCGCCGGGGCCTCACGAGTCTTTACGCCGCGTGACCGTGCCGCGCCGCAATGAGGTCGAGGTCGAGGCGCGTGACGGAGCGCGCGAGGCGCGTGCCCGGAGCGCCGCTCGGATCGCGGAGGAGCTCTGGCTCGAGCAGGCCGTCAGTGTCGTCGTAGAAGGCCACCGCGCGCGCGTCGCGTGCGTCGTCCTCCGAGATCCAGGCGCCGACATCCATGAGGACTCCCTCTTGGAGATCTTCGGCGGCACCGGTCCAGCGTTCAGCGCCGAGGACCCTTCCGTCGTGAGCGACAATTTGAACGATGACGCTCAGCGGGCCATGACCGTGACCCGTGAGCTCAACGCGCGCGACGTGAGAACTGACGGAGTCCGAGGTCTCCGCGATCAGAGAAAGCCAGCTTCGGCTCGCTCGCCTGGGCGCTGTGTGTTGAGCTTCCATCTGTTGTCTCCGAAGGTGTCTTAAGCACCCTCCGTGCCAATCGCTTTTGACCTGCCTTTCATAGGGGCCAACCCCTCACGAGCGCTCGGCATTCCCGCCGAAACACCTAAAGCGGCGCCGCGGAGCAAGTGCTTTTTGAGCGGCGCATTCGCCCCACTGTGCTGCCCTGAGCGATCGGACAGGGCGCCCGTGTCGTGGTCGCTCCGTGAAGTGTGTCACGGAGTGGCACGCACGAGGGCCTGAGCCCAGCGGCGCGAGGCTTCACAGTTCGCGGTCTCGCTCTGGGTACGCTCGTAAGGGCCCGCGGCGGCGACGACTTTTGCGCCCGAGGAGGCGACGGCGAACGGGAGCTGATTTTTCCCGACCAGACAGAAACTGGTCTCACCCTTGGCGAGGGTTTTCCCCGGCCCGCGACGGGCGCTCAGGGCAGTGACGAGCTCGTTCGCGTCCTTCGCCGTATCCATCACCCAGACGCCGGCCACAGCGCGCTCAGAGCCCCGGGAGAAGGCCGCGACGCGATCGCCGCCCCAGCCTGCGGCTGCGGCGGCTGCGGTCTTCCGGTCGACCCACTCTTCGAGCAGGAGTCGGAGCGATTGCTCGCCCCAGGTGTCGTGCAACGTGAGCTCGAAGCCGCTCTCTGGAGGAGCCGGCAGCGGGACACTCACGGGTCGCTCATCGGCGTCATACTTGTCGAGGTGTAGAATCTGCTCCGTCGAGCGCGGGAGATGGTTCCAGACGCGATCGACCTCGGCGAATCCGCCGCGCGCCCGGAGCGCGTGGACGAAGGCGATGCCGTCGACGTAGGGCGCGATCATGGAGCGGATGATGAGCTCCGGAACGGTCTTGGGTGCACCGGCGCCGCTCAGGGCGAGCTGGGTCTCGATGATGCCCGGCGGAATGTCGAGGGCGGTCTTGCCCTCCGGGCGGAGCAGCGAGTCGAACATGACGCTCGTGGCATCGCCCTCAGCGAGCGCCGAAATCGCGCTCTTCTCGTCACCGCGGTCGTCGCCGGCGGCCGTCAGTCGATCGAGATCGAAGCGCTGATCTTGCAGGGCGTGGACAAGCTCGTGGAGCAAGGTGGCCCGATCGAGGGTCTGCTCGAGACCGTCGACGACGAAGAGAACGTCTTGTTTCGGATCGTAGAGGCCCGCGAGCTCACTCTGCATGAGCGAGAGCCAGGTCTCCTTGAAGTGGAAGTCGCGGGGCAAGTCCGCGAGAGCCACGAGCATCTCCTCGGTCCCGGATTGCTCCCTTTCGGGGATGTTCTGCTCGAAGGTTTGTTCGAGGTGCTCTCGGAGCGCATCCCGCGAGACACGACGACCGGTGACGGGACGCGCTGGGGCGAGGCCACGCAGGGCGCTGATTTCTTCGAGCTCGGCTTTGAACTGCTCGGGAGCGTCCGCTGGCGTCTTGTCGTCGCTGGCAGGCTGGTCCTCGGCGGGCTCTTTCGGGGAGCCTTCGGCACGCGGCGCGGGCGCGGGGCTGGTCGCGCAGGCGCACGCGAGGAGCAGAGCAAAGGGAGAAACTCTCACGAACCGTCGCCCCTCAGCATGCGGATCGCCTTGGCTCGATCGGCTGAGCCGAAGACCGTCTGTCCGCTCACGAGAATGTTCGCGCCTGCCTCGATGAGCTGGGGCGCCGTTATATCGTCCACGCCCCCGTCCACTTCGATGTCGATGGCGAGCCCGAGCCGATCGATGCGTTCGCGCAAGGCTCGCACCTTCGGGAGCACCGACGGCAAGAATTTCTGACCGCTGAACCCCGGGTTCACGCTCATGAGCAAGACCTGGTCGACGAACTCCAGCAAGTAGTCGAGGGACTCGAGACCCGTCTGGGGGTTCAGGGTGATGGATGACTTCTTCCCGAAACTTCGGATGCGGGTGAGAGTTCGGGGCGCATGTAGGTCCGCCTCTACATGGATACCGATGACGTCGGCTCCCGCTTCGGCGAAACCTTCGATGTGCCGATCGGGTTCCACGATCATGAGGTGCACATCGAGGGGAAGCTTCGTGACGCCGCGCGCGGCGCGCACGAGCGGCTGGCCCCAGGTGATGTTGGGCGCGAAGCGGCCGTCAATGACGTCGAGGTGGATGATGTCGGCTCCGCCGCTCTCGACGTCGCGGATCTCGTCGCCGAGGCGCGCAAGGTCTGCACTCAGGACGGAAGGAGCGATGCGTACTCGGTTCATGGTCGGCCTCGGCCGGGAGATACACGAGCTGCCCTCGGTTGTCCTGTTCGGTCGCTTCGGGCTTGCCGTTTTTTGGGCGGGACCTACTCTCCCTGAAAAGGCGGACAGGCTCTCAGGATCATGATCACACGACCCCTCGGGAAACAGGATTTTCAGAACATCGTTCAGGTCATCGATCGTTGGTGGGGCGGCCCCACGACAACCCTCGCGCACCCGATCTTCTTCTACGAGCTTGGGTCTTTGGCGCGGGTCGTCGAACACGACGGGATCATGGTGGGCTTTCTGTTCGGCTTTGTGGCCCCCGGGCCGCCGAAGACCGGCTACGTCCATCTCATCGGGATCCACCCGGACTACCGCCGTCGCGGGGTAGGTAAGGTTCTCTACCAGAGCTTCGAGGAAGAGGCGCGGGCGGCGGGCTGTCGCCGGCTCAAGGCGATCACCACCCCGGGCAACGAGGTCTCTGTCGCGTTCCACAAGGCCCTCGGCTGGGATGCGCTCGAGGTTGAGGACTACGCGGGCCCGGCTCGGCCGCGGATCGTGTTCAGCAAGACGCTGTAAGGCGCGGCCCCGGGGTCGAAATTGGGGAGCGAGGCCACTCGGTAGGGAGATACAAAGGGCGACCATGGAGGAGCGAATGACGCACGGACACGTCTCTTCGGAGCCGGGTTCAAAAAAGCGGGTGACCGCGGCAGAGCTGCGGGAAATCGGCCTCTTTGGAGCGCTGTCGGAGCCGGTGCTCGAGGATCTGGCGGGCTCGCTCGAGGTGATCGAAGTGCCTCCCGGGACCTATCTCTTCCGCGAAGGTGACCTCGGAGACGCGATGTACGTCGTGCTCCAGGGCGACATCGAGATCGAGAAGCAGAGCAAGAACGGGAGCGAGGTGCGCGTGGCTGTGCTCGGACCTCGCGACTGGTTCGGTGAGATGAGCATCATCGACGTACAGAAGCGCTCGGCGACGGTGCTCGCCGCCTCCCCCGCCACTCTCATTCGCATCACACCGCGGGATCTCGATCGGCTCTATCGAACCGATGTGAAGACCTACGCGCTGATCATTTTGAACATGGCGCGCGAGATGAGCCGGCGACTGCGCGTGGCAGACGGCATGATGGCCGACATGGTCGCAAATCCCGACTCGTGGATTTGGCGCCGACCCTGAGCGGTCAGGCTTCCGCGCTCAGGGGAAGAGCCAGGGGGGCGCTTCCCCCGCGTCCTGATCGTCCTCACCCGAGGCGCCCCCCATGTCCCCGGCGCCACCCGTAGAGGTCCAGCCTCCTGACCCATCCGAGCCGCCGGACGCTGGGTAACCGCCGCTGCCCGCGGGGCTTCCTCCCCATCCAAGCCAACCACCCGAGCCCCAAAAGCCGCCCGAACCGGGCGCTGCGCCGGCGCCGCCTCCGCCAACACTCGCCTCGCCTGCGAGCCCGAGAGATCCTCCCGAGCCCGGACCACCGTTGGTTCCCCCTACTCCAGCCTTGGCACCACCGGATCCGGGCCGCCAAGGCGTAAGTGCGCCTCCTGCGCCGGGTACGAGGCCATCGTCATTCGACGGAGCGGAGTCGTCTCCTCCGGTGATCGGCGGGGGCTTCTTATCGTTCGTGGGGAGGTCGGCGATCGGATTCAAGCCACAGGAGAGGGCGATGCCGCCCGTCAGGCTCATCATCGTCCAGGCCCGAATCCTTCTCGCCTTCACTGCGCTCCCCCTCACTGTTTAACGGTCGGCCTCTCCGCCTTGTCCTCCGAGAAGCGGAGCCTCTCCGCCTCCTCCGAGAGAGTCAGGACCTCCGCCCGACGCAGGTGTACCATCTGACCCTGCTGCGCCCGCCTCAGAAACGCCGCCTGCCCCCGGGGCGCTACCGCCGGCCGACGAGCCGCCGCCAATGCCCCCGTCGTCGTGCGGAAGCTCGGGAATCGGCGAGAGCGCGCAGCCGACCGCCCACAGGCAGCCACCTGCTGCCACGAGGAGACCGAGGCCCCGCGCATTTTGCCTTCGCACCATCTTGCAAAAAACTCCCGCCCCCACTCGAAGGCGCATTCAGCGTAGCAAGAACATGGCCAATTCGCTCGCCTGAGTCCGCCCGTACAGCATCTTCGCCTGCAGCCCGTCCTTTTGGCCCCGGTCCATCACTTCCAGCTGAGCCCTCCCGAGCCTTCGCCTGAACGCACCCCCCACACATGAGCCCGACGTAGCCCCCCCGCGCGCTCCGCGCGCCGCCGGCGCTTCGCGCCTCCAGGCCCCCCGCGCGCTCCGCGCGCCTACGGCGCTTCGCGCCTCCAGCCCCCCCGCGCGCTCCGCGCGCCTACGGCGCTTCGCGCCTCCCAGCCCCCCCGCGCGCTCCGCGCGCCTACGGCGCTTCGCGCCTACGGCGCTTCGCGCCTCCCAGCCCCCCCGCGCGCTCCGCGCGCCTACGGCGCTTCGCGCCTACGGCTTGGCCCCGCCGCCTCCGAGCAGAACCTCGACCGGTCGCGTATCCTGGCCCCCGGCAGCCTCCTGGCCTCCGGTGGCGCTCCCGCCGCTCCCAGAGGGGGGATTGTCGCCGATCAGGCCGTCGTCGTCACTGCCCGACCCCGGGCCCGGCACGTCGAGTCCCCCGTTCCCGCCCTTCCCGGAATCGCCCTCGCCCCGCGTTGGAAGGTCCTGGATCGGCGAGAGGGCACAGCCGACAGCAGTCGCGCCTGCGAGAACTGCGATCCAAGGGAGACGCCGCGCCACCGTGCCAGTTTAACGCCTGGCACAAGGAGATTCCCACCGGTCACCTCAATTTTGCGGAAATGGACGAGAGCGGAGGAAGGACATCAAAGAAATCTCGTACAGAAAGATTTGGGCATCGAGCGAGCGGCCGGAATCGGAGCTCTCCGTGGCACAACGTGGCACAACTTCGGATCCGCTTGTCACACCGCCGCACCTCGAGCTCGTCCGAGCGGCGGTTCGATGAGCCGTGGCTCCGGGACTCTGAGAGCTCACCGCGAAGGGGGACTCTGAGAGCTCACCGCGAAGGGGGACTCTGAGAGCTCACCGCGAAGGCGCGCAGAAGCTCGTCTTGCGGCAGGCTTTGCTCAGAGCCTCGCTTGGTGCGCCGCGCGCGCTCGAGGAGCTTGAGGGCTTCCTCGGCGTCTCCTCTGCGCAAGGCCGCGGCCACCGCGTCGAGCTCCGCCGAGAGCAACCCGAGCACTTCGGCGATGGCGCTGCCGTTGGTCTCGAAGATATCTCGCCAGATCCCCTCGGCTCCTCCCGCGACGCGGGTCGCGGAGGCAAAACCGGGCCCGGCCGCGGCCGTCGCGTCGCGCTCAGCAGCGAGCGCCGCGAGGGCGCTCGCGTAGAGCTGGGGAACGTGGCTCGTGAGCGCGACGCTCTGGTCGTGAGCGCTCGCGTCGAGCTCAACAATGATCGCGCCGAGGCCTCGAGCGAGCTCGATGACCTTTGCTTGGGCACTTTTCGCAGCGTCGGGAGAGCAAAGGAGCCAGCGCTTATCGACGAAGAGGTCCGGTGAGGCATGGATAAGACCTCCCGCGGGGTGCCCGGCCATGGGATGCCCCGCGACGAACCGCTCGGCTCCGGGGTGCTTCTCCGCCGCGCGAACGATGAGCTCTTTCGTGGAGCCCGCGTCAGTAACAACAGCTCCACTGGAAAGGGCACGGGGCAGCTCGGCGATGATGGAGTGAACCGGGCAGGCCAGGACGATGAGCTCCGAAGCCTCGTAAGCGCGCGAAACAGCGCGCTCGTCGGACGCCGCGAGCCACTCGTCAGCGACGCGGTCTCGCTCAGAAGGCGTGTATTTTTGGCCTCCGTTCCGGTCGATCGCGACCACCCGCCGCGCGAGTCCGCGGGCTTTGGCTCCAAGAGCAATGGAGCCGCCGATCAAACCCGGACCGAAGATGGTGAGCTGTTCCACGCCGCTCGGGCATTTCCCACGAGGGGGCTCTTGTCCGCAAGCGCGCGGCAGGGAGCGGCCTGGCTCGCCTGGCCTCGCGGGAACGCAGCTTCGTTACGTCCCGGGAGAGGCGCCGCCCGAGGGGCGTCGGGTCGAGGGTTTTCGGGATGTTGGGTGAAGGGGCTGGCGAAATGAGAGGGTTTTTTGTGACCGCGTCCGGCCGAAACGTGAAGGGCGAAGCCGAGGTGGTGCGCGGGTTCACAGGGGCCCCACGGGCTCACATGGGCGTCGAGACGAAGGGGCCAAGGAGGGGCCCGAGGGCAAAAGGCAATGGAAAGAATTGCGCGAAGCCGACTCTCGGCGGTAGCCTGCCGAATAGGCGCTTGGTGCCGCCGCTCTGCGAGGGCAGAGCCTTTTCTTCGAACTCGATGGCCACTCTACCCGTAGGTCTCGGCGAGACGTTCGCCGACAAATACCGAATCGATCGCGTCATCGGTGAGGGTGGCATGGGTGTGGTCGTGCTTGCACATCACCTCGAGCTCGATCAGCCCGTCGCTATCAAATTTCTCCACGACTCGATGACCGACAGCGCCGAAGGCGCGGAGCGCTTTCGGCGCGAGGCGCGCGCGGCCGCTCGCATTCAGAGCGATCACGTGGCGCGCGTCTTCGATGTCGGAGTGCTCGACAATGGAACGCGCTTCATGGTCATGGAGTATCTCCATGGCCGCGACCTCGCGCGCGAGATTGCGAACATGGGTGTGCTCCCTGTCGCCTATGCGACTCGGATCATGCTCGAGACGCTCGAGGCGATCGTCGAAGCGCACCTCGCGGGAATCATCCATCGCGATCTGAAGCCCGCGAATATCTTCCTGACCCAGCGTCAGGACGGCCGTATTCGCGTGAAGGTCCTCGATTTCGGCATCTCGAAGTCGGTGGGCGTCTCCTCGGTCGCGGAGCTTTCACTGACGAAGACCTCCGCGTGGATTGGCTCTCCGCTCTACATGGCGCCCGAGCAGATGCAGTCGGCGCGCGACGTCGATCATCGCGCGGACATCTGGTCCCTTGGCGCCATCTTCTACGAAATCCTGACGGGGGCTCCGCCCTTCCAAGCCGAATCCCTACCTCAGCTCTGCACCATGCTCATGTCGAGCGACGCGGAGCCCGTTTCGCGTAAGCGCGTCGAGATCCCGCCTGCCCTCGAGGCGATCGTGATGCGTTGCTTATCGCGCGATCCGTCCGCTCGTTATCAATCGGCGAGGGCCGTCTTGGAAGACTTGCACGCCTTTGCGGCGACGATCTCCGGCGCGAGCGCGGGTGCGTTCTCCTTGGCGCCGCTGCCGAGCCAAAGGTCCGTCGAACCTCTCTCGGTGGACGTCGTGGTGAGTGTCCCCGGCCAGACCCAGATCCCCGCCACGAAGCCTTCGGCCGCTCCCCTCCCCTCTGCCGAGCGGATTTCCACAGGGACCGCGGTCTCCTGGGCAGACGCGCCGAAAGGCAGCCAAGCCAAGGGCCGAAGTTGGACAAAGCCCGCAGCGCTCGGGGCCGTTTTTGGCCTTTTGGCGGTGATCGGCGGCGGCGTCTACGCCCTATCCAGTCGCTCGGTGTCGGATGCGTCGGCGGAGGAGGCATTGGCCCCTGGTGCGCCCGCTTCGGCGCCGCTCGCTGACGCGAATGCTGAAGCGCTCCCGCCGCCCGAGGAGCCGAAAAGCGCTCCTGAGCCGGCACCCGAAAAGGGAGAACCTGCGTCCGAGGCCGCGGCCCCGAGCGAAGCGAGCCCGGCCTCCGAGGAGGAGAAGGCGGAACCGAAGAAAACGACCACGAAGCGGGCGACACGCGCGTCCGTGGCGGTCTCGCCCTCCCCGTCCCCGTCCGCTCCCGAGCCCGTGCCGAGTCCGGCGAGTACCGCGCCAGAGGAACCGAAGAAGGCGGCACCGCGAGCGGCCGACGACCTGTCGCAGTTCGGCGGCCGGCGCTAACGGCGCGCGCGGATCCTGCGAGACATCGCGAGCCTTTCGTGACTAGACTCGCCGCCATGTTGCGACCGAGGAGATGGCTGGTGTGCGGCGTCGTGGCTTCTATGTATTTCGGGGTGCCCCGAGCAGCCTCTGCCGCAGATGCGAGCGAGAAGGCGGCGGCGGAGGCGCTCTTTGACGAGGGTGTCGAGCTCCTGAAGCAGGGTGAGCTCGAGAAGGCCTGTCAGAAGCTCGAGTCGAGCCAGAAGATCGATCCGGGGGTCGGTACGCTGCTCTACCTCGCGGATTGTTATGAAAAGAGGAACCTGACAGCGAGCGCCTGGGCGACCTTCCGCGAAGCAGCGAGCACGGCGGAGGCCCGCGGAGACGACCGCGCGGATATCGCGAAAGAGCGGGCCGACCGGCTGAATCCCCGCCTGTCTCGGCTGAGCATCGTCATGGAAGTGGGCGAGGACGCGAAGACGCCGGGCCTCGAGATCTTTCGCGATGGCTTGTCGGTGCCGAAGGCGCTTTGGGGGACGGCGACGCCCGTCGATCCGGGAGAACACGTGATCCTGGTGCGTGCTCCGGGATACGAAGACGAAGAGGTGCGCGTGACGGTTCAAGGCGAGGCGGCCACCGCGACCTTGATTGTGCCGCGGCTGCGCAAGGCTCAGGCGACGGAAGAGGAGCTGGTGGAGCCCGAACGGGCGAGCGGAGGCACGGGCGTCGGCAATACCCAGCGTGCGCTCGGCATCGGACTCGGCGCCGCCGGAATCGTCGGTCTCGGAGTGGGGGCGGTGTTCGGAGGTCTCGCCATCGCGAAGAACAACGAGGCGCTCGATCCGAACGGCCTCGGCTGTACGGCCACCGCTTGTCCCACTGCGGCGGGCGTCGATGCGACCAACAGCGCGCTCACCTTTGCGACGGTCTCGGATGTCGGCTTCATCGCCGGCGGCGTGCTGGTGGCCGCAGGCGTGACGCTCTACCTGACGGCGCCGCGGGCAAGAGAGACGGTACGGCTGACGCCGATGGTCGGGGCGAACGGCGCTTCTTTCCAGCTCCAGGGGGTCTTCTAAATGCGATCTTTGGTTTGGCTCGGGACGGTGGGTCTTGTGGTAGCGGCGGTCGGCTGCGCCCAGATCATTGGGCTTGAAAAGCGCGACGACGGGAGCGGCTCGGACGGCTTCGGCGGAGAAGGGACGGGCGGCGGCCCGAGTGGGCCCGTGGATGAGAAAACGGGCAAGGTCACGAGCGACGAGTGCATCGAATATTGCGATGCGATGGAGACAAACTGCCCGGAAGGTACGGAGTTTCAGCAGTATATCGACCGCGACACCTGCATCAATAGCTGTAACGCGTTCGAACCGGGCGATCGAAAGGATCCGACCGGGAACACGCTGGCCTGCCGTTTGCGGTTAGCCAAGGCCGCCGCAAGCAGCAGCGGAGAGTTCTGCGGCAACGCTGGAGCGCTCGGTGGCGGCGAATGCGGAACGAATTGTGAGGCGTGGTGTTCACTGCTCGCCGCGGCCTGCCCCGACGAATACGAGGTGCTCTTGGACTGTGAAGCGGCGTGCAGCGGCTTGAAGGACTCGGGCAACCGGAGTTTCCCGAAGAGTTATCCGAGCGGGGCCGACCTACAATGCCGCGTGTACCACGTGGGCGCGGCCTTCGATAACCCCAAGGTGCACTGCGCTCACGCGAAATATCAGCCTACGTCGACCTGCATCGAAGAGGAGCGAACGCCGACGTGTGATGAATATTGTAGCACGGTGATGGCGAACTGCTCTGGGGATCGACGCGTCTACGATAGCCGGCGTGAGTGTCTGGCGGCCTGTGAGGCGTTCCCGATCGGAAAGAGCAGCGACTTGACCGAAAACACCGTAGGTTGCCGCATTTATCACTCGGGTGCCGCCGCCACCGCGCTCAACCATTGTTTCCACGCGAGCGCCGCAGGCGATGGTCATTGTGGGCTCGATGACGAGGGACCGGCGACCGGAAACTGCACCTCCTATTGCTTGCTCTATCGCAAGGGCTGCGGGGAGGATTTCGAAGCGGAGTTCAAGGATCTTGAGGAGTGCGCTCTCGAGTGCACCTCGGAATTCGCGGACCGGGGCGCGAAGAAGGACCAGGGCTATAGCGTGAGCACGGCGCGCGACGACGACAACCTAAAGTGCCGTGTGTACTACGCGGTCAAGGCGATCGCGGGAGACGCAGACGCTTGTGAAAAAGCTGCACCCAGCGGGACCTGCGACTAACGAACCGAGTCTTGTCGGGCGCCCTTTCGGGCGCCCGGTAGGAATCCCGGCTCGTCAAAGATGAAACCTCAAGCATGGGTGAGCGAAAGCTAACGGTCCTGTGCGCCGCCAAGCTGCATGAAAACCAGCTCGAGCGGCACCTCGAATTGCTCGAGCGCTCAGAGCGCGTCGGAAAGATCCTCGTCGTACGACAAAAGCCGCTCCCAGAGCGCCTCTCGAAGCTCGAGAACTTGAGCTTCGGCTCGGGACCATTGCCGAGGCGCGCCTACAGGATGGCGGAGACGGTGCGCGACGCAGTGGTGCGCGAGCGGGTCGACTGGGTGCTCGGGTTCAATCCCGTTCCGTGGGGCTCTCTCGCGCTCTTAGGCGCCGCGGGTACCCAGGCGAGGGTGGCGCTCAGCATGATCGGACGCGACGCCCTCCAGGTGCAGAAGCTCTGGGCCGCCCCGTTTCGTGAGGCGCTGCGCAGGGCGGACGCCGTGACGGTCACAGGCGAGAAGATGGGACGGGAGGTTGAAAGGTTCGGCGTGCGTCCCGAGCGGTTGCATGTTCTGCCGCATTCCGTGGACCTCCGGCGCTTTCGTCCGACCGCGGCGAGCGATCCAGCGCCCGTCTTTGACGTGATTTCTGTGGGACAGCTCATTCGCCGCAAGCGGATGGATATCCTGATCTCGGCGGTGGCGCTGGCGCGCGATCAAGGCGCGCCGGTGCGCCTTGCGATCTTGGGGCGCGGTCCCGACAAGGAGGCATTGGAGCGGCTGGCTCGTAAGCTCGGCGTCGAGAGTCTGGTGACGTTTCTGGACTATCGAGACGACGTTGAGGTGGCGCTGCGGGGCGCGCGAGCGTTTGCGCTTGTGAGTGAATGGGAGGGAGTTCCTTTTGCGCTCATGGAAGCGATGGCGACGGGCCTCGTCCCGATTGTGACGGATGTCGGTACAGTCAGTGACTGGGTCCGCCCGGGGCAGAACGGAGTCATCGTGCCGGTCCGCAACGCGCCAGCCGTGGCGCGAGCTTTCATCCGTCTCTTCCACGAAAACCTGGAAGACCGCGCGAGGATGGAGCGCTGCCTGCTCGCGGAGAGGGAACGACTGTCGATCGAGAGCGGCGTGCGAGTCTGGGAGAAGATCTTCGAGGACGCGGAGACTCAGGGGCGCTTGGAGTCGGCGCGTACGTAGACCTCGAGGTCACGCGCTCCGCGGTTTTGATAAACGGGACGGTAGGAACGAAGCTCTCGTTTGGCGAGAGTGCGTCGCAGCTTCTTGTCCCAGCGATTGGTCAAGATCACGACCTCAGGTTCGTAGGTGCGGAGGGCGTCCGTCACGTCCGCGTTCTTCAAGTGGCCCGTTTGCCAGCGCTTCGATGAAGTGACGGCGAGGTTCGGTGGCACCGGGATTCCGAGGCGATAGGCGTACGTCTGATTCGACGTGACGGCCCATTTCGCGTGGGGTGCGTGCTCGAGGACGGCCCTCTCGGTGGCGAGGAAGGCCGCGGGGAGCTGATAGTCGCGGAGGGCGGGAGCGATGCGGGCGGCGCCGCTTTGGGCGCCCCAGGCGACGAAGGTGAGGGCAGCGGAGGCGAGCGCGGCGCGGCTAGCTCTGAGGAGCTCGGGCGAAGGAGCAGAGAACGAAGAGCCTGTGAGCTTGCCGATTCCGAGACCGGCGAGCACGGCAAGAGGTACTGTGATGATAAGGCGGTGGTGCTCCCAGATCGGCGCGTGGCTGGTGAGCGCCAGCGTGGAAAGAACTAGCCAAGCGAGGGCGAAATGTGCCGTCCGGGACCGGAAATGGAGCGCAGCGCCCAGCGCGCCCAGGGCGAGGAGAAATGCGTCTTGTCCGTAGAAGCTCCAAACAGACGAATAACGCATCTCGCGCGCGCCCTCGATATGCGCTCCAATCAGGCTCTCGAACAGGCCCTGTCCAAGAAATGGTCCAAACCAGAGAAGAAGGGCGGCGCTGCCGCCGAGGATGAACGGGAGAAGGGCGCGAGCCAGCGCCATTAGCTTTTCGCCGCGTCGCCAGAAGAGGAGCAGAAATGCCGGCAAGATCGGCAAAATGATCAGCTTCACGGCGAGACCGAAGCCGAGCACGAAGCCGGCCAGGGCCCTCTTGGCTCGGCGCGGAGCACGATTTCGAGCGAGGAGGAACCACGCCAAGACGGCGAACGCGACGCTCGGCAGGGTGACCATGACCGGCACGCTGAAACGGACGAACCCCGCGCTCATGACGAGCGCCAAAGCACCCGAGAGGCCCGCGAGGTGCCCTGCGAGATTGCCGCGCGCCGCGCGACAGAGCTCATAAACAGACGCGAGAGTCAGGCTGGCGAGGAAGATGGAGATGAGCCGCGCGACCTCTGGGGTTTCTCCGCAGAGGCGTGTGAAGCCGGCAATGAGATACGTGTACCCGGGGGGCTGATCGCTCCAGATCTCGCTGTAAAGCGAGCGCCCTCGATTCACGAGCATCGCTTTCATAAGCGAAAAGCCTTCGTCGCGATCGAATTCGATAGCGGCGCGCGGGCCGCCCGGCCGGGCCAGCACGGCCGCGTAGGAGAGGGCGATGAGTCCTGCGACGAGCGGAGAGTTCCACAAGCGAGCGGCGGCCGTGCGCGTTGGACCGGGCGAGAGAAACGGCGCGCTCGGCAGACTCATGGGCAGTGAATTAGTCTGGGCAACGCCTATTGGAAAGAACACGCTGGTGCCCAAGGCACAAGCGCCTTTGCGCAGAAAGAGTTGACCTCAAAGCTGCTTCGGCTAGGCGGGGAGAAGTATGCGGAGTGGTTGGGTCAGCGCGTTCGCATCGCGCGCGCGTTCTCTGGGACTTGTGCCTCTTGTGCTCGCGTTCGGGATGATCGCCTTCGGGTATCAGGCGCGTATGGGGCTTGCTGATCAGGCGGGGCCCTATTGTCGCCACCTCGACGAGCACCTCTGGACGAAACAAGCCATCCGCATTTTGAAGACGGGGGACCTGAATCCTCACCGCTTCACGAAGCCGTCGGTGATGGTTTACTTGGACACGGCGAGCTTCGCTCTTGGCTACCTGAAGATCGGTATGAGCGGAGAGAACTTGCCGCCGCTCAAGGAGCTCCATGAAGGAGGCTATCCTTACTATACCAATCCCAAGGTAGTGCGGATGGCGCGCCAAGTGTACGCGCTCCTTTCCCTCGGGGCGCTGGCGATGGCGGCGCTGCTCGCGCGCCATCTCATGAAGAAACTGGATGAAGCGGCCCCGCCTCGGAGCGAAGCGCAAGCGGCCCGAGGCGAAGCATGGGTATCGCGCCCCGACGCCGTCGGCCTTTCCGCGTTCGGCGTGGGGCTCCTCTCGGAGTTCTATCTCCGCTATTCGCACCTCTATCTCGGCGTCGACATCCTCGGGTGCTTCTTCGCGCTGCTCGCGATTTCCTATTTCGTAATGGCGCCGGCCACCACGAGGCCCCCGACCTTCGCCATCGTAGCCGGGATACTCGGTGGCCTCTGTCTCGGCACGAAGTACAACCTCTACCCGATCGTCGCGCCCGCACTCTTGGCGATCGCGTTCCGACATCGTGATCGCCTGCTCTCCTCTTCTGTCCTCTTCTTTCTGGCCCTCGGGGTGACTTTTCTGGTCACGACACCTTACGCGCTCCTCGATTTGCCGAGCTTTGTAAGCTCGGCTGCGGCCGAAGCGCGTCACTATGCGCGTGGACACTCCGGCCATGACACGACGCCCGGCCTATCGACCTTCCTCGACTATGGCAAACCCGTCTTAGTGTCCTACGGCTTAGGCTTCGTGCTGCTCGCCCTCGGGGGCCTTTGGGGCTTGTTCCGAAAAGTTCCCAAGGAAACGGCGCTCATCGTGCTCTATCCCCTGCTGCTTTGGATTTACATGTCAGGGCAGCGCGTGATCTTCACGCGCAATTTGCTGATTCTCCAGCTAATGCTTCCCATCTTCGCGGTGCTCGGCGTGCTTGTGGCGGCGGCTCTCCTGCGTGACCTCGCCCAGAAGAGGGGTCTCGAGGAACGCTTTCAAGGGTTCGCTCTCCCGCTGGTGCTCAGCTTGGCGCTCCTGGTCGTGCCCTGGTCAAAGGTGATCGAAGGTTATGAGGGGCCTGGTGAGTCACGGGTGGAGCTCGCGGATTGGCTCTCACAGCGATCGGAGAGGGTGATCTTGATGCCGACTGAAGCGGAGTTCGATCCGCGCACCGTCGAGGACAAGGAGCTCGTCTCGTATGATGCGCGCGGGACTCGGATCTCTGACCTCCGAGGTAGAAACGGCGACGTGTTGATCGTGGCTCCAGTCTTCGAAAAGGGCCACAAGACGCTCAAGGGAGATCTGGGAGAACTGCTTTGGAGCGGGGGCAAGAACAGGGTCCGCTTGGACGTCGAGTATTTCTCCGGCAGCCGCGTCTCGAGCGGAAACCCGAAGCTCGTCGTCTATGGGGCTCGGGAGAAGTGAGCGAGAAGGCACCAACCTTTCTCAGTAGACGGCGCTCAAGGCCCTCCCCTTCGCGCACGCGGCTGCTCTGACGATGGGCGCTCTTCGCGACACGTGGGAGCTCGCGAGCGAGCTGCGGTTTTCGGATGAGGGAGTGTGTCCCAGCAAGGCGAGGCGGACCAGGAGCTCGGCGCCGGAGCGGCATCGCGGGGACCTAGGCCATGGTGACCCACCGTAGGCTCGCTGACCTGGAAGAAGGGTGTCACCACGGTGGCCGGGCGAAACTGGCGAGGCCAACGTGGGAGGCAAATGCCCCATGATTGAGGCTGGGCACCTCTTCTCTAGGCGTTCCCAACCCCACTGGGGCAGGCGGACGCTGAAGCTTTTGCGGCAAGACCGGAGGTGGGCGCCTTGAGGCGGTGACCCTCGACGGACATGAACAGGACCAACATGAAGGAATCTTCATGATATATGCCGTTGAGATGGGATCGTTGTTCCGTTAGTGCTCGGCCATGTTTCGAGAATTGGAAGGGTGGTGGCGAGCGGCTCGGTGGGTGCGCATCCTGCCACTGGTCCTTGCGGGGGCTCTTCTGGTCTTCGGCTACCAAGCGCGGATGCGCTTGGTCGATCAGGCGCTGCCTTATTGCCAACACATCGATGAGCACACCTGGACGCAGATCGCGATCCGGATGATGAAGACGGGGGACCTGAACCCGCACCGCTTCACCAAGCCTTCGGTGATGGTCTATCTCGACACGGCCGCGTTCTCGCTCGGCATGCTGAAGGCGGGTATGAGTGGAGCGAAGCTCCCCGCGCTCGAGACGCTCCACGAAGGTGGGTACCCCTACTATTCGTCTCCGGCGATGATTCGGACCGCGCGGCAGGTATACGCCATTCTGTCCATAATTCCTATGGCGCTAGCCGCGCTCATTGCCCGTCGAATTGCGGCCGATCTCCTCGGAAGATTCTCGCAGGACAGCGGTTCAGGGGATCAGCGCGCTCCTTTAGTCTCGGCGCCTGATCTCGTGGGGCTCACGACACTGGGTCTGGTGCTCCTGTCAGAGACTTATTTGAGATACTCGCACTGGTACCTTGGGGTTGATCTGATCGGGTGCGTCGGAGCTATGGCCACGATCGCCTATCTCCTGCTTCACCCTCCAGCTACGCGACCCATGACGTTCGCGGTGGTCGCAGGGATCTTGAGCGGGGTGTGTATCGGAACGAAGTACAACCTTTATCCGATCGCGGTGCCTGTAGCTGTGACGATCTTCTTCCGTTACAAAAGAGCTTGGTTCTCCACGTTTGTTGTTTTCGCGGCGGTGACCGTTCTGACCTTCCTCGTCACGACGCCCTACGCCCTCTTGGACTTACCAGCGTTCGTTAGGTCCGCGGCGGGTGAGGCGTATCATTACGCCACGGGACACGGAAAATACTCACGGGACCCGGGCCTTCCCGCTTTCCTCGCCTACGGGGCCTCTCTTCCGCAGAACTATGGCTGGGGTCTGGCTTTGGCCGCTCTCGTCGGAGTGGCGACCACGGCTCGATATCTGCCACGGAGCGCGGGAGTCGTCCTGAGCTATCCGCTCCTCTTGTGGATCTACATGGCAGGACAGCGCGCGTTTTTCTCACGAAACCTGCTCGTTCTTCAGCTCATTCTACCGATCTTCGCGGGCGTCGGCCTCTTGGTGCTCGTGACGCTGCTCCGTCGTCAGATTCTCGCCCGTGCGCCCGAGCGATGGCTGCCCCATAGCCGATCGCTCGCCCTCGGTATCCTCACCTTCTGTGTGATGCTGACGTGTCCCTGGTCTTCCGTGGCGAAGGGGTACAAGGGCCAGGGTGAATCTCGGAACGAAGCGGCGTCTTGGGTTCGGCAGCGGCCCGAGAAGGTGGTGCTTGTCGCCGAAGAGCTTGAGATGGACGTGCGGACGTTGGGGAAGTCGAAACGGGTCGTTTCCTTCTCGATGTTGGGAGCAACCTTCGGGTCCTTGAAGAAGGAATACCCGGGGGCTCTCGTGCTTGCGCCGGTGATCGTCCCTAAGGGTAAGTTTCAGGTTCCTGAGGCAGGCCGACTGAAGGTACTGGGGCAAAACGCCGTCAAGAAACGGAAACGCGGCGCGACCCGTATCCGAGCGGGCAATCCGAGGCTCATCATCGGCCGCCTTGGGCCGTCGGGTAACGAGGAAGAGTGAATCATCAGCATCCCTGAGACGAAGGACCTCGAGGCGCTCTGACGCGGCCCGGTCAGCGGAGAGGACGCCTCATGCGGAGTACGAGCCGTCGCAATCGGGGAAAGTGGTCGGCGACAAAAGCGGTCGCCGCCCTTCGAGGCAGACCAGCGCGGACGAAGCGGATCAGCTGCGCGAGGGAGATAGCCTCGTGGGCTGTGGCGAAGGTGAGCAGCTCAAGGGAAGCGAGGTGCTTCTCACGGAGGAGAGAGGAGTGCTTGCGGGCGAACGCCTTATGAGCCAAGAAGATGCGATTCCGTGAGCTGATCCGCTCGAGGTCATGCTCTTGGTGTTGCAGGTAGGTACGAGCGTCGATCTTGTAACCGGGGCCGAAGCGCTCTGTGAGGCGAACCCAGAGGTCATAATCTTGCCAAGCAGGCATGTTCGGGTCGAAGCCGCCTAGGGTTCGCAAATGGGCTGTGTAGGTAAGAACTTGGTTCCCAATCACGTTCTCGGACAAGAGGCGGTCGAGAAGGATCGGTCCCTCAAAGGCGTGGCGGACAAGGGGACCGTGTTGGCGGAGGAGAACGGAGGTCGTGGCGACGAAGGGAGCGTTTGAGCTCTGAAGCGCTTGCACGAGCGTCGTGACGTGGTCCGGAAGGAGCTCGTCGTCATCGTCAAGGCCGGCGATGAGTTCTCCCTGCGCACTTTCGATCGCATCGTTGCGCGCTCGGCATGCGCCACCCTGAGTTGGCCTTTGAAGGACTCGAAGCTGGTGGTGGTCCAAGTATGGACGGAGCGCCCCAACGGTCTCTGGGTCAGGTCCGTCGATTACGACCAGGATCTCGAGGTGAGGATAGTTCTGGGCAAGGGCGCTCTTGAGCGCGCGAGTGAGAAGCTCGGGACGACGGCGAGTCGGAATGAAAAGAGAGACGAGCGGCCCCATGCCTTACAGAGTGCCTCCCACTAAAGGCCCAGCTTGTCGAGTTTCTCGGCAATGATGGGCGCGAGCGACTTCGCGTAGGAGTTCGTGATGTGGGAACCCTGGCGAAACACGAGAACATTGCCGATAACTGGGGCGCAACGCTTCTTGGGACAAATGTAGTCCGTGAGGTCAATCACGTGGGCGCCCGTCAATTTTGCGGCGGCGGCCTTCTGCGCGGAGAGAGCGCTCCGTTCTAAGCCTTCCTGCCGCGAGAAGGCGCACTTCGTATAGTCCGTCTTATTTTTGAGGAGGCATTGGTAAACGGACTGCTTCGTAGGTGGCCTGGGGTTTGCGCCGATGGCGACCACCTTGATGCCGAGCTGGGTTAGCTCCGTCCAATAGGGAAGAATGTACTCAGGAGTTGAGGTGCCGTGTTGATTTGTGAAGACAACTTCCGGTGGCCTCTCGCGAAGTGCTGCCAAGACGTTCTCGTTGAACTGCTTGCAGTCCTTCGTCTGTTCGGGGTCCACGGAGAACGTGCAGGACGATTTCGTGGCAGTTTCGATCAGCCAGCCGCGGGCCTGTCCGATAGCGTCAAACGCATCGGCGTATTGAAGAATGAGAGAGTCACCGGCGAGGACGACGCGGCGTGAGCTTTGCGTGTCCCCGTACTTGCACCAGGTGATCTTGCTGCTCCCGTCCTTCGTTTGACATCGTCTGCCGTAGCTACTGGGGACATCGCGTCGAGCGTTCGCGGGGAGCGGGAGAAAAGGCGGGTATGCACGTTGAGGTTCTCCCGCCGGTGCTCGAGTTGGATGTTTGCCCAGCGCGAGCGCGCCTGCGTTTTCGGGCAGCACCATGATTTTCGCACCGCGAACCGAGACGGATACAGGTTCTGCCTGCGCGTGCCCTGGGGACGAGGTGCCACTGAGCGTCAATGTCAATCCGGCGACCACGGCGCTCAAGGACAGACTCGCCCCGATAGCTAAGGTGTATGGGGGGTGGGCAGCGAGAGCTTTCGCGAAGCGGACCGGCTGCTCGACGAGCCTGTAGCTCAGCGTGGCGGGAATGATGCTGAGGGCACAAAGCGCGAAACCCCAAGCGGGACCCTTCAGCTCGAGCCAGTCCTGGCCGACTACGATGAACGGCCAGTGCCAAAGGTAGGCGGAATAGGAGATTGCGCCGAGAAATTGGGCAGGGCGTAGCGCGAGACCTTTGGAGATGATGGAAGAGGGGCTTGTCTGTCCGCCGATGAGGGTCAGGGCTGCCCCAAGGGTCGGGAGAAGGGCATAAACGGAGGGCCAGGGGGTCTTCGCGTTGTAGAGGACGGCCGCCGAGAGGATCATGGCGAGACCTACCGCGGAGATGGCTGCTCCAAACCGCGCGGGAATGCGGCTCAAGGTGGTTCGCCCTAGAGCCACGTAAGCGCCGAGCGCGAGTTCCCAGAGGCGTGTGGTGGTCACGAAGAAGGACTTCGGATCGGTATCTTCGAGCGCCGAGTGAATGAGGCTGGGGGCGAAGACCGTGAGCAGAACTACGCCCAGGGTAAGTTTGAGCGGTCTCTTGAACCGAGTCGAAACCAAAAGACCGATCGCGATGAGCGCGGGCCAGATGAAGTAGAACTGCTCCTCGACAGACAGGGACCAAAAGTGCAGGAAGGGGGAGCGCCCCACGTCCTCGGCGAGGTAGTCGACGGAGCGCTCCGCGAAGCGCCAATTCACGAGGTATGCGGCCGCAAACACCGCGTCCAGGCCGAATTCGGTGAGCTCTCCGCTGGGCCCCCAGAGCGCGGTCGCGATCGTTGTGGCGACCAGCACGAGGGCCGCGGCAGGGAAGAGACGCTTGGCTCGTTTGGCGTAGAAGGAGAGGAAGTCGATGCGACCGGTCATTTCGCCCTCTCGAACCAAGAGCCCGGTGATCAAGAAGCCGGAGAGAACGAAGAAGACGTCAACACCCACGTAGCCGCCGTCGAGAGCGAGGTCGGCATGGAAGGCGAGGACGAGCAGTACTGCGATCGCTCGGAGACCCTGAATGTCAGGGCGAAAATCAGGAACGTGAGCGATAGGAGTGTCAGACATGGATGCTGCCGAGCCGCGCTCCAGAGGGGTGGCGGAGGTTCCCTAACGATACCCGCTCAGCCGATCCGCTTTCAAGGGCGCGCCTGGGGACGGGAACGCTCCTTTCGTGCAGAAAGCGCTTGCGGAGCGGGGTGAGTCTCCGGGCGAGCGCCGGTCGGCATGAAAGGGCAATCGCGCCGCCCTCGTCAGCTACATACTCGCGGCGGCCATGATCAAAGCCCCAGCTCTTCGAGCTTTTCAGAAATAATAGGCGCTAGCGACTGAGCGTAAGAGTTTGTGATGTGGGCTCCCTGCCTCAGGACGAGTACGTTCCCTATGACCGGTGGGCACAAGTCGCGAGGGCAGAAGTAGTCCGTCAAATCGATGAGATGCACGCCGGCTACCTCAGCCGCCGCTTTCTTCTGAGCGGGGAGCGCGCTGAGCTCGATTCCTTCTGCGCGCGGGAATGCACACGGCAGATAGTCCGATTGGTTCCTTAAAAGGCACTGATAAATGGATTGGTTCGCCGGAGGGTGAGGGTTGGCGCCGATGACAATGACCTTGAGCCCAAGGTTTACGAGCTCAGACCAATAGGGGCGAAGTGTCTCTGCGGTTGCGACCCCGTATTGGGTTGTGAAAATGCCTTCAGGGGGATTTTCGCGAAAGGCGCGCAGAATGTTCTCGTTGAACGCTCGGCAGTCGTCCGGCTTCGACGGGTCTTTCGAGAAGGGGCAGGACGATTTGGTAGCTGTTTCCACGCGCCAGCCACGGGCTTTCCCAATCGCGCCGAGTGCGTCAGCGTATTGGATCATGAGAGAGTCGCCGACAAGCACAAAGCGCCGCCGACTTTTCACATCACCGAACTCGCACCAATTCACGTGGCTGCTGCCGCGCCTGGTCTGGCAATCTCGCTCGTAAGCGCTGGGGACGTCTCTGCGCGCATTCTCCGGAGCGGGGTAGATGACGTCGTACTTGCTCTGCGGGATCCCATGTTCGGAGAGCTTCGGGCTCTTTCCGAGCGCGGGCGCACCAGCCTTGCGCGGCGTCACGATCAAGTTGCGCCCTCGGGCCGTCAGCTCAACAGCGCCGATAGTCGACGCTTTTTGCCCTGAGGCGCCTTCGTAAGCGAGGGCGAGTCCCGAGCTGACAGCGAGAAGGGAGAGCGTTGAGCAGAGTGAGACCGCAAATGCGGGTTGACTGGAAAGTGATTTCGCGGTGCGGAGGGGCTGCTCGACAAACAGATAGCTGAGCGTGGCGGGGAGAGCAGAGAGCGCGCAGAGACAAGCGCCCCAGGCCGGACCCTTGAGGCCAAACCAATCCTGGCCAACGACCAAAAGCGGCCAATGCCAGAGGTAGAGGGAATAGGAGACGTCTCCGACGAGGCGAAAGGGGCGGGCTCCCAGGATCTTGGAAATAGGTGAGGCGGGAGCTGCCTGGCCGCCTATCAGGGCCAGAGCCGTGCCCACCGTGGGCAGGAGGGTGAACGCGGAAGGCCAAGGGGTTTTTGCGTCGTAAACTGCGGCGGCGGAGACGACCATGCCTACGCCCAAGAGAGAGAAGGCTGGACCGAGCTTACGGGATAGCCCACCCATGGGGCGCTCCGCGAGCGCGAGATAAGCGCCGATCGACAGCTCCCAAAGTCTTGTCGTTGTGACGAAAAAGGACTCGGCCCCGGAGCTTACGAAGGCAGCGTAGACAAAGCTCGACGCTGCCACGAGGGAGAGGATGGCGGCGAGGGTAGAGACGCGTAGGAACTGGAAGCGGCGACTGACGCTGAGTCCCAGCGCGACCAAGAGCGGCCACGCAAAGTAGAATTGTTCTTCGACAGAGAGCGACCAGTAGTGGAGAACAGGTGAACGCCCGACGTCTTCTGCGAGATAGTCGACGGCGCGCTCAGCAAAACGCCAGTTGACGGCGTATGCGGCAGCAAAGGCGGCGTCGAGGCCGAATTCGGAGAGCTCGCTTCTTGGACACCATAGCGCGGTCGCGATCGTTGTCGCGACGAGTACGAGCACGGCGGCCGGGAGGAGGCGCCGGGAGCGTCTTGCGTAGAACGAGAGGAAATTGATCCGTCCAGTCTTCTCGCCCTCCCGGACCAAGAGCCTCGTGATCAGAAATCCAGAGAGGACGAAAAAGACGTCAACACCTACGTAACCACCGTCGAGCCCCAGGCCCGCGTGAAACACCAGAACGAGCAGCACCGCGAGAGCTCGAAGTCCCTGAATATCCGGGCGAAATCCATGAGCATGAGCGGCGTGGGTGTCAGACATGGCTGCTCTTGGGCGCTCTCTCGGGCCAATGACAGCGGCTATGGCTCTCGCGTTGCCAGTTCATTTTCAAGTGAGCTCAGCCGAGACGGGAGAACCGACCAGCCGTGCTCAAGCGCGAAATCTCGGCCCGCCTGAGCGTGGGCGCGCCACGCGACCTCATCGGTCCAAAGTGCCTCGACGAGCGGCCAAACCCCATTAGGTTCACAGTAGAGCGCAGCTTGGCCGAACGTTGACTCGAACGATGGCGGAAGGATGACCGGCACGCCGACTGCCATGGCTTCGAGGACGCCGCGCTCGAACTCGTCACTGGATCCTTCGTGAGGAAAGTGAACGTAGAAGTCGAGATCTGAGAGGAAGTCCTGACGAGGAAGTGAATGAGCGGGAAGAATGCGCCAATTGGCCGGGGACCGGCCGAGCTGGCGAACGGCCACGGTTGCAGCGCCCATGATTCGGACCTCACAAGGCAAGTCTGCACAGTAGGCGAGCCGCGTCACCTCGGGAGTAAGAGGCCACTGGCGCTGATTGTCGCGCGCCCCACGACCAATGACGGGTTGGGCGCGCTCCCCACCGCGAAAATGAATCGGACGAGTGCACCATGTTTCGGTGTCGATGAGGGGAGACCAGATCGCAGAACAAACGGGATCGTAGCGACGGTCCTTGGTCATGAGCTCGCGGACGATTCCCGAGACTGCGAGCCAGACGGGATGACACCCAAACATCGAGCGAACATTCTCGCCAACGATGGTCGGGTCGCAGAGGGCCTCTTCGGCGCTCGGCGGAGCGCTTGCCGGGCTCGCAGCGACGACGAAGTGACCGCACTTGATCAGGGGCGGTAGATCGAAGACGTGCTGAAGAGGGACTGCGTCAAGCGCGAGCACGATACGAGCAGAGACCTCTTCGCCAGGTGCGATGCGGACGAGCTTCCCGGTCTCGGCTAGCTCCAAGATGGCGTCGGACACGTGTGTCGTTACCGAGAGGTGATATCGTCGATAGTGGAAGACACCGACGCGCAGGCCCGACCGAAGCGCGGCGTGAATGAGGTCCATCGTGAATGAGCGGACGTCGCTGTCGAAATTGAAATCAGCGATAAAGATCAGATCCAACGGCGGATGGGTCGCTTGCTGGGGGAGCATTTGCGGCGGAGCTGGGAATGGCCGCGGTGTATGTGTCAGCCGCAGCGGCTGGCCAGAGATCGCCGCGCGGCGATGCCAATAGGACGCGGCGGCGTGATACTCCCTACGAATGCCGCGATGGCGCGTTCGTGACGAAGTCGATGAACTTTGCGTCAAGGACGTTGCTTGGACGAGCCCGAACGAGAGCGGCACATTGGGAAGAATCGTTTCGACCTTGAGTCGACACGCCTTCAAGCGATCCAGTAGCTCGCTGTCAGCGCCTACCCGCACAGAATCCCAGCCTCCCAGTTGTTCGAGCAGCTGGCGCCTGAGCATGAGCGATGATGCGTTTAGGTATACCCAGCGCGTCCGAAGGCGTGGCAGAGGCACAAAGAAGAGATCCTCACGACTGCGAACCCATTCGGAGACGGTCCCAGCGACGCCCGAGTGTTTCTCGAGGTACGTCACCTGAAGCTCTATCTTCTTCGGATGCGACCAATCATCAGCGTCGTGCACCGTGACATACTGTCCCTGTGCGTGACTGAGCCCGAGATTCCGTGCGACGTACGCTCCGGAGTTTCGTTCGGTGCGAAAGACTCGAACGCGTGGAGCTCGTCGGGCAAAGTCCATCGCGAGCTCGAAGGTTCGGTCTCTGCTTTGATCGTCGACGACGATGATCTCGATGTTCGCCCATGTCTGCTCAGTGATGGACAAAAGGGCGCGCTCAATCGTTTCTTCGGCGTTGAAGGCAGGAACGATGACGGAGACGAGCGGACCGTCGTTGACTCTCCCCGCTTTGGCCACGAGATTCCAGATCGTGAGCGGCGCGTCCGTTCGCTTCTCGATCGGGGGGAGCGAGGCGGCGCGGAGGGGCCGATTGATCCAATCGAGCCGCGACTGGTCAGCGCTCGCGCCCTCCGCGGCCAAGGTGTTCGCCATTGCGAGGCAGAGCGCGGCGTGATCAGGCTGTCCTTCGAGGCCTCGGGTCAGGATCTGACGGGCTTCTTCTGATCGTCCAAGGTGGACCAGACAGTCAGCCTCGAGAAGAAAATGCTCATTTGACTCGGCGCCTCCGGGCGCGGCTACGCGGGCGATGGCGGCGTTCGTTTGTGCCTTCGCCCAGTCTCCGGTCATTCGGTAGTAACGAGCGAGCTCGCGGGCGGCCCGTGCAACCGTGTCTCGATGTACCGAGGGATCGTCACGGAGCGCATGAAGGTCGACGAGCGCCTGAGGAGAAAAGCCTTCCCAAAGTTTGTCACCAAGAGAGAGGACTCGATCGTCGTATTGAGAAGGACGTATCGGCGGTCGTTTCGTCGCTGGGCGTAAACGACGCACCATAGACTTGACAAGTTTGAAGCTCTTCATCGCGTTCCCCGAAGGATGAGTCCTTCTGAAATTTTGGCTCGAAGGAGCGGGATGGCCGCGGTCACTTGGAGCTCAGATATCCTTGTTTCTTCTCGAGCGAAGTATGTGCTGATCTTTGCTTTCCTAAGTCGCTGCCGTACACTTAGACTGCCGTGAACGCAATATTTCCAACCCTAGCGGTGGCGGGGTCGTTCGCTACGTTAGGCGTCACGCTTTATCTTGGCTTTCATGTTCGCAGACGGTTCCGAGAAATGGAGCGGGGGATCGCGACGGTCCGCTCGCTGGTCGACGACCGCGCGAAGAAGATCGACGCGCTGCGTGAGGCAATTGCGGAAGTCAAGAAGCGCGTGGACGAGGACGGGCGGGCAACTCGGAAGACCCTGCGGGAACATCGACGAGGTTTCCACCGTCGTTTTCGGGAGCTCCAAGAGGGGCAGGCCGAACCGGTGGCTGCGAGTAGCCTGGTCGCGTTGAACCTGCCCTATCCCGTGGCTTACGGGAACTGGGCTATCGATCCCCTCATGGGGGCAGAGCTGGTGGAGGCCATCGAAAAGCGGCGGCCTCGGGTCATCATCGAACTTGGTTCTGGTGTTTCGAGCGTGCTCATTGCGGCTGCTCTCAAGAAATTGAAGCTGTCCGATGTGCGACACATCATTGTCGACCACGAAGCACGGTTTCTAGAGGAGACACGGCGGCGCGTGGAGATGATCGAACCCGTCGCACGAACTGAGTTTTGGCATTCCCCGCTGGCGAACGACGCGAAGTTCGGGACCCCCTGGTACACAGGCGTCACGGAGAGGCTCGGCGATACGCAAATCGACCTCATGTTTGTGGATGGCCCACCGGGAAGTGTGGCGAAAAAGAGCCGAGCGCCGGCGCTATGGAATCTCAAGGGCTCCTTGGGAAAGGATGCTGTGATCTTACTGGATGATACGAACCGGGCAGATGAGAAAGGGTTCGTGGCGGCCTTCTGTGCCGAGTATCCAGATGTCCGCGTGCGGATTCGGGAGGCCGGCAAGGGGTCAACGCAGTTGATCGTGGATGGTGACGTGAAGGAGGTCGCAGCACGATGAGACCGATCACGAAGGCTCTTCGGAAGAAGCTCGTTGGCTTGAGCGTGCGTGTGCTGCGAGACTCGCGTACAAGAAGGGTCGCGCGCGCCGTCTTGCCGCGCGCTGTCCTGCGTATGATTCGTGAGCGCAGGGTCGGACGTGGAGTTATCGCGGCGTTTGACAAGGACTCCGCGGTGGGAGTGGCGGCAGACGCGCTTTGGCGTGGGTTCTCGGAGCGCTCACTTGCCGCGCTCGAAAGCGCGAAGACCAGCCCGCTTTCCTCGCAGCCAACGATCGCATTCGCGGCGCGGGAGTTGGCCATCTGGTATTCGAGTCACGGTGACTTTGAACGCGCGCTCGAGAACCTGATTCTGCTTCGCTACTTGGAGACGAAGAGCTCCTGCGCAGTTTATGAGGCGCTTCTCGAGTCGGAGTGTCACATGTGTCTTGGGGCTCCGGAGCGCGCGAAAGCGGTCTTGGAACCTTTGATGCGGCGCCTCCCGAACAGCGTCGATTTGCGGCTCGCGTATTGCAATACGCTGACAAGCGTGTCCGGCGAAGCGCAGCGAGATGGCGAAAGATTAGAGATGATCAATCGCATCTTTGAAGAGCAGGAGCTGGCGCCGCTTGCGCGATGGGACGCTACGAAACCCCTTCTCCTCGACAACCTCACTACGAAGGCCGTGCCTGGCTCAAAGGTAGGCGGACCCAAGGTAACGGTCATCGTACCTGCGTTTAACGCGGAGAAGCGCCTGGGCAAGACGCTCGAATGTTTGCTGCAGCAAACATGGGCTGAGCTCGAGGTGATCGTCGTCGACGACGACAGCACGGACCGCACCCTAGAGGTTGCTGAGGAATTCGCGCGAAGGGACTCGCGAGTATCGGTTCTGCGCCAGAGCCCGAATTCGGGCACCTATTGTGGACGAAATCTCGCGCTCACCCGTGCGACGGGCGAGTATGTGACGGTCCATGACGACGATGACTGGTCCCATCCGGAGCGGATTGCACTACAGGCCGAGCATCTTCGGGATAACCCGGCTGAGCCCGCGAATATTACGGACTGGGTTCGAGCGCTGAACCACCTGTACTTTCGACCGACAGCGCGCCGCGGGCGAAAGCTCGTTACGCAGAACTATTCATCGCTGATGGTTCGACGTGATCTACTCGAGAATATCGGGGGCTGGGATCGGGTGCGTGTCTCTGCTGACTCGGAGCTGATCGCGCGGCTCGAACACTACACTGGGAAACAGGTCGTGCGTCTCATGAAGGGCGTGCCTCTCTCGTTTGCCTTGGATTCGGGAGACTCACTGACCCGACAAGGTCTGACGCACATCTTCACCATCTACTATGGGGTGCGGCGCTCGTACCAAGACATGGCGGCCTTCTGGCGCGCTCAGCACGAGAGGAACGCGGCTGTGCTTCGGCCGGGTTCGGACCGAGCCTTCCCTGCGCCCCTCGCGATCCTGCCAAAGCGGGGCGCGATCCACGAGGTGGATGTCCTGATCGCCTCGAACTTTGCGATGATCGGTGGGGCCTTCATCTCCACAAAGAACTACGTCGATGCGGCCGTGCAGAGCGGGCTCCGAACGGCCGTTTTTCATTACCCTCGATACGGCGCCAGGGTCGCCAAGCCCCCTCACGACTCCATTCGTCGTATGGTGCACGAGGGGCAGGTCTCGTTCGCTTCGCCCGGAGAGGCCGTGCGGGCGCGCGTGGCACTCGTGGGTTTTCCAGTAGTTCTCTCAGACTTTCTGGATCGGGCGCCCGCGATCGAGTGTGACAAGTTCGGCATCATCACAAATCAGATGTCGAGGCGACTCTACTCGGGAGGTGACATTCAATACGACCCCACGAGCGTCGAGGAGAACGTCGCGAGGATGTTCGAGGTGGCAGATCCGACGTGGATCCCGATTTCTGATCTCGTAAGGGGCTTGATGGCATCGGACCCCCGCTACCGAACGGTGAATCCGGAGACTTGGAACCCGCTCATCGACAGCAAGACCTGGTGCAGTAGCGAGCGACCTTTTCGAGGCCGGACAAGGAAAGTTCCAGTTGTGGGCCGTCACGGGCGTGATCACTACACGAAATGGCCCACGTCGAAAGCTGCGCTTGAGGCCGCCTATTGCGTCGGAAAGAAGTGCGACGTGCAGTTTCTGGGGGGCGTCGACCGTGCGCGCGACGTCGTCGGCAAAATGCCCTCGAACTGGACGAACTTTCGATTCGGGTCCCGCGATGTGTGGGAATTTTTGAGCGAGCTCGACTTTTTCGTCCACTACCCGCACGAGGACTATATCGAAGAATTTGGCCGCGCCGTGCTCGAGGCGCTGGCCGCGGGTGTGCCGGCGATTCTTCCGCCTGTTTTTGAGTCGACGTTCGGCCCCGCGGCCCTCTATGCGAGACCTGAGGAGGTCTGGGATGTGATCGAGTCGCTCTGGGCCTCTGAGGTCAAGTGGCTTGAGCGAGTGGAGATCGGGCGGACTTTCGTGCGAGAAAAGTGCGACTGGTCGCTGCTGCCGGGCCGTCTCGAGCGACTCAATGCTCTCGCGAGGCCGGAGACCGAATCGGGCGCTCCTGCCTTGCTGCCACTTGTGGTCGGCGGCGGGTCAAGCGCCCCGGGGTCCCTCGTTTGAGGTTTCTCTCTCGACGTGAGCCCCTTTGACGCGAGCCAGTCGTTGGAACTGTTCACTTTCCTCGAGGAGGGAGGCGTACGTCCCGCTGGCGACGATGCGACCTTTTTCTACGAGGTGAATGACGTCACTTTGCTCAATCGTAGAGAGACGGTGAGCGATGCAGATCACGGTCTTCTGCTTGCGAAGACGCAGGGCCGCTTCGGTAATCTCCTGCTCTGTGATGTTATCTAGGGCGGCGGTCGCCTCATCGAAGACGATGATTTCTGGATCGTGGTAGAGCGCTCGCGCGATGACGATGCGCTGGCGTTGACCGCCTGAGAGTCGTCCTGTTCGGGACAGAGGCGCGTCCAGCTTTCCTGGGAGCTCCTCTACGAAGGACCGCGCCGAAGCCATTTCCAGAGCTGCCCAGACGCGCTCATCAGAGATCTCACTCGGGTCGACGCCGAAGGCGACGTTCTCTCGCACCGTGGCGCGCGCGATGTACGGAACTTGGCCTACGTAGCCGATATTTCGCTGCCAGGCGCGAATGTGCTCGAACACGCTCCAGTCGTCGCAGAGCACTGCCCCGGTTTGGGGACGAAGTAGACCCATGATGAGCAAGGCGATTGTGGACTTGCCTCCACCGGACTCGCCGCAGAACGAAACGAACGAGCCCTTTTCAATGGTGATACTGATTGAGCGCACCGCGGGGCGCTTTGACTGAGGGTAGCGGAAGGTGACCTTGCGAAGGCTGATCTCGCGCTCGAGGCGGCCGCTTCGACCAGGGGGCAGAGGCTTTTCTTCAGAGAGGTAGCTCGGCACTTCGACGTCAGCGCTCCCGAGCACGCGGGGAGTGAGTCGCCGCAGCTGCTCGAGACGCTTGTTGAAGCGCTCGTTCTTCTGTTTCAGCCTTTGATAGGATCGGTTGATGCGAGACATCGCGCCGTTGGCGCGCATCCCCGCAAAGCCAAATATGCCGAGCGTGTGCAGTGCGTCTCCGAGTGGCTTCTCAGCGACCACCAGATAGAAGACGGAGGAGACGATCGCGAGGGTCAGGATAAGCTCATTCGCTGACGACGGTATCCTCGAAAGTGCTTGCTCCTTGCGCTCGACGCGATTCAGTTCACCGAGCGCTCGGGAATAGCGACGCTGAAAGAGTCGGACGGCATCGCGAATTCGAACCTCGGCTAGCCCGCCGAAAGTGTCCGAGAGAGCGGCGTGCACGGTTTTCCCAGCCTCATGCTCGATTCGTCCCATCTTGCGGAGCTGTGTCCGGAGGAGCTGGTAGATGGAGAAGCCGACAACTCCAAAGAGGAACAGTCCTATCATCGTGAGTTGAACGTCGACGAACAAGAGTAGACACAGGATCATGAGAACGATCGCTGTGTCAGCGAGAATGCGGGTCGCCAGATCGAAGGACGTGCGGAGCACCTCCAGGGTGCTCGAAAGGAAGTCCTGAAGACTTCCGAAGCGCAGGATGTCCTCGAAAGGCATGGCTGCTAGGGAGCCGAAGAGCTGCTGTGCGATGCGGTGGTGCAAGTTCGACAGGAGTCTCGTGAGTTGGTACCGAACGAGGAGGCCCTGCGTGTGTTTGATGACCATCACCAGGATGATGAGCGCGCCGCCCAGGAGCGTGTAATCGAGGGTGCCCAGAGGCTCACCGAAGGCGAATCGGAGAAGGGCCGCGATGGGACCCCGTCGGTGCCCCGCCTCGTTCACGTCCAGACCCCGAATGAACCCGAAGAGGACCAGCATGCCGAGCATTTCGAGGACCCCCGCGACCACCAAGAGGCATGCCAGCACTACAAAGTAGACGCGCCGCCGGCGTTCGAGCATTTTCCAGAGTGCATTGAGTACTGAAAAGAGGATCATGCGCTGGGCTCGAGCTTCCTGCCCGACAATAGTCTTGAAGACGGGTTTAATGCGAGTGTGCGTGTCAGCAAATGTGGCCGAGGATCAGCCGAAAGGGCGCGGGGCCGCTCTGAGTGTTGGGGAGCAGCTTGGTGTGAGGGATTCCTGCCATGATTGAGGAGAACGGGCCGGACGGGGGGGAACAGGACGGTCTTGACGAGGAGAGCTTGAGGACTGAGCTCAAGCGCGCCCAGGAGACGATTCGGCTTCAGGCTGAGCTCTTGACCGCTATCCTTGAGGAAGCCCAGCAAGCGTGCGGGTCTGAGGGTTTGGGGCTGACGATGGCCCAGGTCCTTCAGCAAGGGCACGACCCTAGTGACCTTCGTGACCGAATCGCGCAAGCGCTTTCGCGGGCGACGCGGCGGACGTTGGGCCCCCATTGGGCGTTCAAGGTCGAACGCGCGATCGACAGAGTGCTCTTTCGTCAGGCGAAGGAGGCGCCGTCGGTCGATGGTGGATTTGTGGCTTGGCGGAGCAAGAAGGGAGCGAGAAAACACGAAATCGTGGCGCCCGCCGTCGACCCTACGCGCGTGTCCTGGGAGCGCTGGTCGAGCCAAGGGAACTTGGGTGCGCGGGCTCCACGGCGCGCAGCGCTCGTCGATTGTCCGGATTTGGCGATCTTGTTCGAAGGCTGGCAGCTGGTCACGGGGAGCAGCCTCGGGGAGGTTCTGGATGAGCTGGATTCGGGCGTCGAGCTCTTGATAGCTTCTGAGGAGACGGCCTTGGGATCGATGCAACCTCTCAAGGAACTCACCGAACGCGGTATCAGAGTCGCGCTGTTTGCGCGGTCGGGGTGTGCGCCCGAGGCAGCGAGCTCCGGGTTGCCGGTGCTCGGGGCGCGTCTAGGTGTGCCTCTGCCCGAAAATGCTGCTCATTACATTGAGCTTGGCTTGGCGGAACTTGTGAAGGAGCAGGGCGGGACGGCTGGCCAGGTGCGCGTCGTTCCGCCGAACGACCAGGCGCACGCGGGTACGGCCGAAATCATGTCACCGCTCTCTCAGACCAGTCCGGCGGCAGTTCGCCAGCTCGTGGAGGCGATGCTCGCGCGCCACGCGCTTCGCCTGGCCCCGACTGCGCTCGGTTGGCAAGACTCCATCTTGCGGGGCTTGTCACATTGCTTTCTTGAGTCACCCGAGGGGATTCAAGGTGGGAGTTTGGCAGAAGGCCACGAGGCATGGAGGTTTGCTCGAGAGCGCTTCAGTGTTCCAGCGGCGCGCGCTCGTCTGAGCGCTGGGCTTGGAATTGCTCCCGTGGGGCCGGGAGAGCCGCTTGTGAGCGTTCTCTGTGTCTCGCGGCGCCCGGGCCTCCTGAAATCCTGCATCGAAACGTTTCGTCGACAGTCCTACGAAAGGAAGGAGCTGATCCTCGTCGCCAACTTAGACACGGTCGATCAGGACCTTGTGGACCAATGCCAGAGGGACGCGAGCATCCTCCTTTTGAGGACTCAAAGCGATATGAGCCTCGGTCAGAGCTTAAACCGTGCCCGGGCTGTTGCGAGGGGCGACCTGTGGGCGAAGATGGATGACGACGACTATTATGGAGCGCATTACTTGCGCGACGCGGTCCTCGCCATGCAAGAGTCCCGTGCCGCGGTCGTAGGCAAGGGGACCTACTTTCGGTTTGTCGAGCAGACTGGTCGGCTCTATCTGACCTCGGAGGCTCCGGAGAACGCGCCATCTGAGCGTTTTGTACACGGCGGGACCATCGTTGCGGATCGCACGCGGACGCACCACATCGATTTTCTGCCCGTGAAGAAGGGGACTGACACCCTCTTTCTGCAACAATGCAAGCTTGCAGGCCTTCCGATCTATTCGGCAGATCGCTTCAACTTCGCCTACATACGGTACGCGCAACCTGGGCACCACACCTTCGACGTAGCTCACACAGCGTATCTAAGACATTCATTGGAAGTGGCGAGCTCACTGGATCGCGGAGTCATAGACGCCTGAGACAAAGGATATTGAGCTTGGCATGTCTTTATCCTACGAGCTGCCTTAGCGGCCCTTTTGGCCGGGGACTTTGGGCAGGAGGTTATGGAGGGAAAACAGGACACCTGGGCGATGGCTGCTGTCGCCATCGTGGAGAGTTGCGTCGCGGCGCAGCAAGAGCGCAAAGCCGTTCTTCGGAATGAGGTCAACGGCGTATCGAAGCGCCTGAAGAAGCTTCCTACGGAGGTCCAGGCTGAGCTGTCGAACCAGCTCAGGAAGGTTCTTTCTTGGGACGACCTCACGGAAAGCCTGGTTCGAAAGAGCGGCGGTCGGGTCGTGCGCCCGTCTTTTCGAGCGGTCCTCTCTGGCAAGAGTGTCTTGAGGGGTGGCGCACCGAGCGACGGACCGGAGTGGCTCCTCAACGACAAGGTGGGCTGTCTTCGTTTTGTAGACGAGAAGGGGCTCGTTCGTCCAAAGCTCTTGGCGCAAGGTCTTGAGCTTGAGAAGCTTCCTCGCTCAAGCGGCGTGGTGGTGAAGCCCGAGAGTGGCGCCAGCTCGCGGGGAGTGTTTCTCGTACCGAACAATCACGAGATCTTTCAGGTTGCCGAGAAGGCGACGCTGGGGTCGTGGGACGAATTGATCGGGGCTGGGAAGAGCCTGCTTGCGTCGAACAAAGTACAGCGCGACAAGTGGCTCGTGGAGGAGTTGGTTCTTCCGACGCCGGGCGAGCTCACCTCCGGGCGCGATCTGAAGTTTTACGCGTTCTACGGTCGAGTCGAACTTGTCCTGGAAGTGAAGCGGTACCCCACCACAAGTTACGCCTGGTGGACGCGCGACGGGGCGCGGTGTGACACGGGGAAGTATGTTCAAGAGCTGATGGAGGGTACGGGGCTCAAGGCCGGGGAGGTTGAGTTTGTCGAGCGGCTGAGCCAGGCGATTCCTCTGCCGTTCATCCGGATCGACTTCCTGCGCTCGCAAAGTGGCCTGGTCTTCGGGGAATTTACGCCACGTCCCGGCGGCTACGAGCAGTTCAACGATGAGACCGACGAGCGGCTCGGGCTGGCATACGCCGAAGCCGAAAGGCGGCTGCTCTCGGATCTTCTCGATGGGAAGCGCTTCAGTGATATCTTTCGATCCGCGCGTGCCTCTCATGGGTGAGGACCGGCTCCCCTCGGGCTCACCCCACTCGCCGCAGTTTCGCGCGGATCGGCAGCTCGGATTCGTAGACGCGCTTCTTGCCGTCACCGAGGGCTTGCTCGATGACGCGCACGTCGCGCACGAGCCGCTGGAGACCTGAAGGTTCGACGGACGCCGCTTGGTCGGTGCCCCACATGGCCCGGTCGAGCGTGATGTGTCGCTCAATGGCCACCGCGCCGAGAGCCGCGGCAGCGATTGAAATCTGAAGTCCGGTCTCGTGCCCTGAGTAGCCGACTGGGACGTCGAACTTGTCCCGGAGGGTCTTCAGCATCCTGAGGTTGATCTCCGCTGGCTTACAGGGATAGGTGCTCGTTGCGTGAAGGAGGATCAGGCGCTCCTTGGGAAGGGAGGCCACAGCGCGCTCGATTTCGGCCATCGTCGACATGCCCGTGGACAGGATCAAGGGCTTGCCTGTTCTCACTTTGCGCGCGAGGAGCTTTTCGTCGGTGAGCGATGCAGAGGCGATCTTGTAGCAAGGGGGATCGAAGCGCTCCATGAAGTCGACCGAGGGCTCATCCCAGCAGGAGGCGAACCAGTGGATCCCCTTCTGGCGGCAGTGGGCATCGATCTGTTCGTACTCGGCGGCGCCGAACTCGATGCGGTGACGGTACTCGATATACGTCATCCTGCCCCAAGGGGTGTCGCGCTCCTTGTCCCACTGGTCCCGGGGAACACAAAGCTCAGGAGTTCGCTTCTGAAACTTGACCGCGTCACACCCAAAGAGAGCGGCCACGTCGATGAGCTGTTTGGCGAGCTTCAGATCCCCGTTATGATTGAGCCCAATCTCAGCGATGATGTAAGTGGGATGACCTTCGCCAACGAGGCGGCCGGCCAGAGAGACTTCGTGGGGCATAGAGACTCCGATCGTGATACGGCTACGAGACCGCGCCGCTTAAGAGTCGCTCCACGCTCGATCAGCAGAGTGCGACAGCTCCCAGACCGTGCGAAGATAGGGCGTTTTGAAGACCCTAGCCCTCATCCCGGCTCGAGGCGGCTCGAAGTCCATCCCCGGTAAGAATATCAAGCCACTCGCCGGCAAACCGCTCCTTCACTACGCGCTGGAGGCGGCCCTCGGGACGAGGGGGATCGAAGAGGTGTGGGTCTCGAGTGACAGTGACGAGATTCTGTCCGTTGCCCGCGAGCTCGGAAGCCAGCGTGTTCGCGCTTTGCGGCGGCCGGCGGGGCTCGCGACGGATACTGCTTCTACGGAGTCTGTGATGCTTCACTTCGCCGCCGAGCGCCCCTTCGACCGCCTCGTCCTCATCCAAGCCACGAGCCCACTCGTGGGCGCTCGGGATCTCGAAGGAGCGCTGGCGCTGATGGACCAAACCGGTGCGGACTCAGTTGTCTCGGTGACCCGGCAACATCGGTTCCTTTGGCGCCCGGAGCCAGGTGGCTTCGTGAGAGCTCTGAACTATCGCCCCGAGGCGCGCCCTCGGCGCCAAGATTGGGACGGAGAGCTCTTCGAGAATGGAGCATTTTATATCAGCTCGCGAGAGCTGCTGCTCACGACGGGCTGTCGCCTTCATGGCAGGGTTGCCCCTTTTATCATGGCGCCCGAAACGGCAGTCGAGCTGGACGCTCCAGAAGACTGGGACACAATTGAGGCGCTCCTGCACGCGAAACGAAAGAAGGAAGTTCTCCGAGGGCTCCCGAAGATCGACGTGATCGTGAGCGACGTCGATGGAGTGTTGACGGACGGCGGCATGTATTATGGCCCCGACGGGGAGGCGCTGAAAAAGTTCAACACGAAGGACGGCATGGGCATGCGCCTCTGGCGCGAATCCGGTCGGATATTCGCGGTTGTCACGGGGGAGAATTCCGGGGCCGTCGCCGCGAGGATGAGAAAGCTTGGAGTTGACGAGTACCATCCAGGAATCGCGGATAAGCTTCCGGTGGTGAAGGAAATATCGGCGAAACACAATGTGCCCCTTGAGCGGATCGCATACATCGGGGACGACGTGAACGATCTCGAGGCGATGTCGGCTGTTGGTCTTGCTGCATGTCCACGAGACGCTCACGGATCGATCCGCGCGCGGGCTGCCTACGTGTGTCAGGCCAGAGGAGGAGATGGCTGCGTCCGAGAGCTCGTGGACCGTCTCATCTGACTCATGGATATCGAACGGTTTTCATCGGAACGGACAGCTTCCAGAGCGTGTCGACAACTTGCGTATTGAAAGGCTTACTCCGAAGCGTACCTTCTAGTGTTCGTTAGGACCCAAGAGGGAAGCATTGTTGAGGCCAAATTCTGTCGACTCGCGAAGCTCTCGCGACGCGGGGCTCGCGTTGGGAGCGGCTCTTCTCCTGAGCGCCTTGGTGGCGCTGTTTATCTCAACGCCAGGCACTTCGGACGTGCGGATCTGGATGCGCTGGATGCGGGCTATGGATCGCCTCGGTGTGGTCGACGGGTTCGCAGCGGCGCGCGGCGACTATCCTCCGCTGACTTTCTGTGCGCTTTGGGTGTTCGACGAGCTCGCTGAAGCCCTCCGATGGGGACGCCAATCTGCCATCAAGCTGCTTACGGTGCTCTTCCTCGTGGGCAGTTGCCTTGTGTATTGGAGGACGGCTTTGGGCCCGGCCGGGATGAAGCGGCTGGCTTTGGGCGGGGCGCTCGGGTGGTCGCTCGGGCTCGCGGGCGTAGGCCTGGGCTACCTTGATATTCTTTACACTCCGCTTCTGCTCCTGCTCATGCACTATCTCCAGAGTGGCCGCATGGGGTGGCCGGTGGCCGTCCTGTTCTGGTCTTGCGCGCTCATCAAGTGGCAGCCGCTCATCCTCGCGCCGTTTTTCTTGCTCTTCTTCGCGCGAAAGTTTGTGGCGGGGCAGCGAGTTTTTGCGCTCCAGTTCTTGGGCGTCGGCGCTCTGGGAGTCTTGGTCTGCTGGAGCATTTTTGGCAACGCCCTCGTCATCGCGTTTCAGCGGGCCATGAGTCATCAGTTTCTCAGCGGCAACGCCATCAACTTTCCCTGGCTGATGACGCACGTATTGCACCTCACGGATCCGGGGAGATTTGGACCGCTCGACGACGGGCTCTGCAACTACATCAAAGTATCCGCCTGGCAATTCAGGATCGTCCCCCGGATTCTCTTCGTCGGCTTCTACGGATGGGCTCTGTGGCGAGTGCTGGAGCCGGGGTTGACCTTTGAGCGATGGCTTCGTTTGGCGGTCGCCGGCTACTTGGCGTACTTCACCTTTAACGTTGGGGTCCACGAAAATCACCTGTTTGTGGCCGCGATCCTGGTTCTCTACGGGGCGAGTCGGAAGATTTTCTCGGCGCGGGAGGTGCTCATGATCGTCGGTGCCTTGAACATGAACTTGCTGCTCTTCTACGGTTTCTCTGGAAACAGGGTCGAAGATGCTCGTGTCCTGGGCGACGTGGACTTGGCAACGGTCGCGGCCCTTCTATGGGTCGACTGGTTTGTTGTATGGTGCGTAAAAGAGCTCTTCTCGCCGAAGGCGTTCGGTGCACGGGCGGGACACAACGAGCGAGCGAATGAGAAGAGCACCGAGCCTGTCCTTGAAATAGCGAAATGACATTTCGTGATTCGGGCGCGCGGCGCGTCTCTCTCAACATCGATCTCGGCGAGCTTCCGGGCGAGCCTCGGGAGCTCTACGAGCTCGCGACGGTCGTGAATATCGCTTGCGGGGGGCACGCCGGGGACGAGGCGACGATGCGGCGGGCTCTCGAACTCGCCGAGAGTTCCGGAGCGCGTGTCAGCGCGCATCCATCCTATCCGGACCGGGAGAACTTCGGGCGGCGCTCCATCGAGCTCCCGGTGGATGAGCTCAAGGCCTCCGTCGCGCGTCAGGTGCGCACACTCCGAGAGCTCGGGGCAGAGCGAAAGATGAAAGTCCTAGGTCTGAAGCCCCACGGCGCCCTCTACCATGACGTGAGTGTTCGCGAAGAGCTCGCCCGGATGATTGTCGAGATCTTCATGGAAGAGCTCGCGGCGAAAGAACCCGAAGCCGTTTTGATCGGTCCTGGGACCGGAGCGCTCTGTGCGCTCGCGCGAGATCAGAAGCTCCCGTACCTTCGCGAGGGGTTCGCCGATCGAGGCGTTGATGCGAGCGGGTGCTTGATTCCCCGTGGAACAAAGGGCGCGCTGATCGAAGATCCGGCGAGGGCCGTGGCGCGAGCGGTTCAGCTCGCGGAGAGCGGAGAGGTCGAGACGATCTGCGTCCACGGCGACACGCGCGGCGCCGTCGAGATTGCGCGCGCCGTGCGGCGCGCCCTCGAAGAGAGAGGTCTGCTCCGCTCGAGCGGGACGCGAAGATGATCCCGGTGGGCTCCGCGCGCGTGATTCCTTACGGCCTCTCGGGGGTGCTGGTGGATCTCGGGATAGCGGAGCATCCAGCGCGGGCGAATCTGACGCAAGCTGCCGTGCGGGCGCTCATGCGCGCGCTTCCGGAAAAGGAGATCGTTTCAGGCGCCGGAACGATCGGGGTGTTTGGTGGCGCCGCGGGAGGCACCACACTCGACGCCTCGGCCCTCGAGGCAGCTCTCGCGAGCGACCTCGCAGAGCCCGCGCCCGGACGACTCCATGAAATACCGGTCGTCTACGACGGACCCGACCTCGAGCCTCTCGCGGAGCAGCTTCGGCTGTCGGCGCGGGAGCTCATCGAGCTCCACACGAGCCAGGAGCTCACCTGTGAGCTGGTCGGGTTCATGCCCGGGTTCGGGTACTTGGGGCCCAATGTCGAGCGCCTGGAGGTCCCGCGGCGCGCCTCTCCGCGCCCTCGCGTCCCGGCGGGAAGTGTTGCGCTCGCCGGAGCGTACACCGGGATTTACCCTTTCGAGTCGCCAGGCGGGTGGCACCTTCTCGGGCGCTCCTTGGGGCCGCCGCTCTTCGACGTGAAGCGCGCCGAGCCGAACCTGTTTGCTCCGGGAGACCGGGTGCGGTTTGTGAGCGTGCAGAGCGGGACCCCGCGCACGGGTCGCATTCTCGACCTTCGTTTTTCCCTGAGGGGCCCGCGTCGCGCGGGGCTCTCGGTCGTTTCGGGTCCGGCGCTCATGACCCTTCAGGACGGAGGGCGCCCTGGGAACCTCGCGCGGGGGCTACCGAGCTCCGGGCCCCTCTCGCCGTTGGGCTACCAGAGAGCGGTCGCCCCTTTCTCGGGAGCGTCAGGGAGCGCGGCGGCCCTCGAGATCGTCGGCGGGCCCGCGAGGTTCCAGGCGCGGGGTACCCTCTGGGTTGCGCTTGATGGGGAAGGGCCGCGAAGGCTCGCGGACGGAGAGACGCTCGAAGTCCCGACGGGAGCGGGATGGGCGCGGTACCTCGCGATCGAAGGCGGATTCGAGGCAGATCTGGTGCTGGGGTCTTCGTCGACGCTGCTTTTAGCGGGGCTCGGCGGATACAGCGGGCGGACGCTTCGGCGAGGGGACTTTGTCGCGCAACGAAATCTCGCCGCCGCCCGTGAGTTGAGCCAAGGTCGCCTTCTGGAGGGGGGCCGCGACGAACAGATCTTCATCGAACCGGGCCCCCACATCGACCTCTTCGCAGAGGGCGCTTTCGAGCGGCTCGTCGAGAGTGAGTATCGCGTGAGTGAGCTCTCGAACCGGGTCGGCAAGAGACTTGAGGGACCAAAGGTCGAGCGCCGTTTCCGTGATACGCTGCTCCCGACGCCGATGATCCGAGGAGCGATCGAAGTTCCCGCGAGCGGTGAGCCCATCGTGCTCGGCCCCGACCATCCGACCACCGGCGGCTATCCGGTGCTCGCTGTCGTCCGCCCGGAGTCCTGGGATCGCTTCGGAGCTCTACGGCCGGGCGAGAACGTGCGGTTCGGGACGCTCGGGAGGCGCGCGAGAGCTTAGCCGCCCAAGGGGGGCTTTTCTGGCTCCTCCACCAAGGTGGCCCGCCGCGGACGGAGCACCCTTCCGACCTTTTCCGCGAGCTCCTTCGGCAGATCTAAGTAGACGCTCACGCGGGCTTCGTCGTGTTCGAGCTCGGGCCGACCGTCAACGGAGTTCTTCGTCAGAAACTCGGTAAGGTGTCTCTGATGATGTCGGGCGGTCGGCTCCGCTTCGGGCCCGAAGAAGTCCCAGAACAGTCGCAGGCGATGAGACATGGGGAGAGCGGACGTTACAGCGCTCCGTCGCTCGGGACCAACCGAGAGCTTTCCACGCGGACCGCCGACGCGGACGAAGGGGACGTCGTGAAGCGCTTTTTTTAGGGCCCCGGTCCATCACCTCCATCTTCGACCGACCGAGCCTTTGTGGGGGCGCGCCGCCTCGGGAGGCGAGCGCCGCACGCGGCGCTCGCCCGCACCCTGCGTGCCACGATTCAGTCCACCAGCGTCATGATTTCGTAACCCGTCTTCGTGACGAGCAGCGTGTGCTCAAACTGAGCGGATAGGCTCCGATCGACGGTCGTCACGGTCCAGCCGTCGTCATGGAAGACGACGCCTGGACCGCCCAGGTTGATCATGGGCTCGACCGTGATCGCCATGCCCGCTCTCAGGCGTAGGCCGTGCCCCGCTTTGCCGACGTGAGGGACTTGGGGATCGGTGTGCATGCGGCGGCCAATGCCGTGGCCGCAGAGTTCACGGACGACCGAGCAGCGGTTGCGTGTGGCGTGCTCGAGGATGGCCGCGCCGATGTCGCCGAGGCGCGCGCCTTCGCGCACGACAGAGATCCCCGCCCACATGCATTGTTCCGCAACGCGCAGCAAGCGTTCAGCTTCGGCGGAGACGGGACCGAGCGCGATGGTGCGCGAAGTGTCGCCATGGAAGCCGTTGAGCTCGGTGGTGCAGTCGATGTTCAGGATGTCGCCGGGAGCGAGACGCTCAGTAGGACTCGGGATGCCGTGACAGACGACATGGTTTCGGCTGGTGCAGACCGCGGCGGGAAAGCCGTGGAAGCCGAGCTGACTCGGTCTCCCGCCGCGCGCCCGGGTGTCCTCGCGGACGAAGCGATCGATGTCGGCGGTGGTCCTGCCTGGTTGAGCGAAGCGACAAGCGGACTCGAGGGTGCGGGCGGCCGCGCGCCCGGCGGCGCGCAGTCGCTCGACGTCGGGCCCCGAGAAAACCTCAATCATGAGCCGAGGGTGCGCGGCCGCGCGGCGCGCGTCGAATACCATTTTTGTATCGGAGGACGCGGCTTGGTTCTTTGGGTTCGGGCAAGGCGCGCGGGGGGTGGCGGATTCGAGCAGAGCGCGCGCGGTGGGCGCGGAGGCCGGGGGGTAGGGTGGATTCGAGCAGAGCGCGCGCGGTGGGCGCGGAGGCCGGGGGGTAGGGTGGATTCGAGCAGAGCGCGCGCGGTGGGCGCGGCGCGCCGGGTGTAGGGTGGAGCAGTGGAGCGGGCGTGGCTCTTGGGGCGGGAGGGAAGGGGAGCGCGCGCGGGGGCGTAGAAATGGGTTTGTGGGTGGCGTGTCCAGCGCGCGCGGCCGGGCGACGGCGGGAGGTCCGTGCTAGAATGAACCTCTTCCCATGAGCCTCGCTCAGCTCGAATCTTTCGTGGCCGTCGCCGAAGAGGAACACCTCACGCGCGCCGCGCGCCGGCTCCATATTTCCCAGCCGCCGCTCACTCGCCAAATCCGCGAGCTCGAGAATGAGCTCGGCGTTCCTCTCTTCGAGCGCACCCCGAAGGGGATGAAGCTGCTTCCGAGCGGGGCTGAGCTTCTCGAGCGAGCGCGGGAGATTCTGCGGCTGGTCGAGGAGGCGCGCGGCGCATTTTTGGCGGGGCGCTCGGAGGGAGCCCGGGCGCAGTTGAGGCGCGCCGCTCGAGACGATGAGCTCAGCTGAAGGCTCGGCTGGACTCAGGCTCCTGTGATGGACCGGGGCCAGAAAAACGAGAGCGAAGACGGACGCGCGTGGCTGACGGAAGGGCTCGGCGAGCCACTTTGCCGGGGAGCCGCTGTGCGAAGCACGAACGTCTCACGGAGGGCGGGGGAGCGCTCTCTCAAATGGTTCGGCCTGTGCCGGGCGGCGTGGTAAGAGAGGCGCCTTATGTTTACGGGTCTGGTCCTCGGGACAGGCGAGCTCGTCCTTCGCGAAAAGTTAGAGACAGGTGAGAGAATCGGCATCAAACATCCCCTCGGCGAGCTCGAGCTCGGGGAGTCGATCGCCGTGTCGGGCGCTTGTTTGACGGTGACCGGGGAAGAGGTGAACGGCTCCGAGCGCGTATTTTTTGCGGATGTGTCGCCGGAGACCTTTGCGCGGACGACGCTCGGCGATCTTGGGATCGGGGCGCGGGTAAACCTCGAGCGGTCTCTGCGCGCGAGCGATCGGCTCGGCGGACATATCGTTACGGGGCACGTCGACGCTGTCGGGACCGTCGAGAGCGTGCGCGACCTCGGCGCAGAGATGACCGAGCTCAAGATTCGCTTGCCGAGGGAGCTCGGGCCGCTCGTTGCCGAGAAGGGATCGCTTGCGATCGCGGGCGTCTCGCTCACCGTGAATTCGGTCACGGACGATGAGCGCGGTACGGTGGCTGGCTTTCTGATCATCCCTCATACGAAATCCATCACGACGCTCGGCGAGCTCTCCGCCGGAAGCCGGGTGAATCTCGAGGTCGATTTGCTCGCCCGCTATGTGGCGCGCCTCGCGCTCGGGCGTTCAGACAAGAGCTGAGCCAGGGCGGGCCGCCTCGCGGGGTTCCCTCAAGAGAGCATGGGGAGAGCGCGGCTCCGCCTGTGTGCTCAGTTCCCGATGAGCTGACGGAGGCGGTCCTTCTGGGCGTCGCTCAAGATGCGCGGGAACTTGGCTTGGACGTTGTTCAGCGCTCCCTCGCCCATGAAGCGCTGGATGGTGCCCTTCGGCATCGGCGTGAAGCGGGCGCGCAGAATCGCCGCGTCATTGATTCGGTGTTCGCGGTAGACGCGATTGACCTTGCAGAGGCCCTCATCGAAAGCTTCGGCGAACGCTTCGACGGGGAAATCCGGGACGTCGTCTTCGAACTCGGCGAAAAGGTTGTACTGGCTCTTGGCGGTACCGTTCACGCCGACGTCCGCTCCGCAGGTGTAGTCGCGGGTCGTGCGCGGGAATTTCTTGAGCGCGTACTCGAAGGCTTCCTGGATCTCGACGTGGGTCGTGAGCTCCTGGGTCGTGGAGAGGCAGCCGGAGAGCCGTCCGGCGAACTCCATGCGGTGCGGCCAGAGGGTCGGGAAACGCACGATGTCGCCGAGCCGGTACGCTGAAAGGCCGCTCACGGTCGACACGTAGAGGACGTAGTTTTGGTTTTGCTCGACCTCGTGCAGCGCGTAGCGGCGCGGGGAGTCGGTGGTGCCGTAGTCTTCGAGCTTCACGAACTCAAAGAAGACGCCGCGATCGGGGATCATGCGCATGCCGGGCTCACCGGTGAAGTCGGTGCAAGCGTAGAGGCCGCCTTCGGTAGCGTTGTAGGTGTCGACGAGGCGGAAGTTCGGGTTGCCGATGCGCTCGCGGATGACGCCGATGTACGGACCCGCGGCGACGCCGCCGCCAAAACCGACGCGCAGGTTCGGCCAGACCTCTTGGACGGTGTTGCCGGGGAGGCCGCGCTTCTTCGCCTCTGCGAGGACTTTGTCGAAGAGGAGCGAGAACCAACAGGTGGTCCCGGCGATGCCGCAGATGTCGTAATCGAAGTATTCGGCGGCGATCTTCTCGAGCTTGGTGTTGATGTCCGGCTCGAGCTTGATGGGGCCGCGGGGGAGCTGGAGCGGCTGCGCAATGAGGGGCATGTGCACGCTCATGATCGCGGGATTATTGCTGACGATGACCGGACCTTGGTGTTTGAAGTTCGGGGGCGGCAGGATCGCGATCTGGTAACCGCTGGTAAAGGCGAGGTCCCGGTGAGCAACGACGTAGCGCTGAGCCGCGTCAGCGCTCGCTTTCTTGGTGAGCTCGATCTGCTGCAGCGTGATCGGCAGGAATTTCGAGCGACCGCCGGTGGAGCTTCCAGAGCTGTTTCCGAAGTAGGTGACGCCCCCCTTCACGAGCACGTCGTGCTCGCCGAGCATCATGCGCTCGATGTAAGGGAAATAGGAGTCGTAGTCCGCGAGGGGGACGTTCCGTTTCCACTGCTCGTAGGAGTAAGTTCGGTCGAGGCCGTGTTTGCGCCCGTACTCGCTCGGACCATTGGCCGCTGCGACGAGGCGCATCATCTCGAGCTGCGTCTCTTCGAGGTGCACGAGCGCCCGATCCCAGCTCCGCATCCGGAGCTCTGCGAGGGACCAGAAGGCCGCGCCGACGACGCCCGGGTAGGGGGGCTTCTTGAGCTTTTTCTGCGCGGAGCGGACGTTGGCACTCAGGGTCATGGGTGGGCGGACTTTTTTCGAGAGGTCCGAGTCCGTCAAGAACTTTCGCCGCATAAGGAGGCTCGACTGGGCGCAGTGAGCCTCGTTTGGGCGGTGACACTGGACTCTGCTGCCCTCACGAGCACCTCTGATGCACCTGGATTGGCCCGGGCGCGCCGCCTGGACGCAAAGACCTCGCGCTCACGATTCTCCCTGAACGTGGCCAGCATCGAAAGCCCGGAAAGAGGCCAGTTCGGGGCGAACAAGGCATGAGAGACGCGCGGAGGGCGCAGGGCGCGGAGGGCGAAGCCCTTGCCAAGCCCCGATTTGAGCGCCATGGAAGCGCGCAGCATGAGCCGGGACGAGCCGACGCGCTTAGATATCACCCCAGAACATCTCAAGAACGTTCAGGCGGCGATCGACGATATCCGCGCCGGCAAGATGGTCATCTTGGTCGACGATGAAGATCGCGAGAACGAAGGGGACTTGTGCCTCGCCGCCGATCGCGTCACCCCCGAAGCGATCAACTTCATGGCGCTCTACGGGCGCGGGCTGATCTGCGTGACCATGACCGAAAAGCAGATCGAACAGCTCGATCTGCCGCTCATGACCGCGCCGGGCCGGGCTGGACCGCCCCTCGGGACGGCTTTTACGGTGAGCATTGAAGCGCGTCACGGCGTCACCACGGGCATCAGCGCCAAAGATCGCGCCCACACGATCCGGACGGCGATCCGCCCCGACGCGCGTCCCTCCGACCTTGTCGTGCCGGGTCACGTGTTCCCGCTCAAGGCGAAACGGGGCGGGGTGCTGGTGCGAGCTGGCCAAACGGAGGGCTCCGTCGACCTTGCTATGCTCGCGGGCCTGACTCCGGCGGGAGTGATCTGTGAGATCGTGCGCGACGACGGGAACATGGCGCGCATGCCCGATCTCGAGGAGTTTGCGAAGATTCATGGCCTGCGCCTTCTGACGATCGCAGATCTGATTTCGTACCGCCTGCAGACGGAGACCTTCGTCACGCGGAGAGAGGAAACCGAGATCGAGCTCGACGAAACGAAGAGCTCCTGGCGCCTCATCAACTACGAAGCGACCCTCGACGATCAGCCGATTTTGGCCTTCGTGAAGGGCGACGTGAGCGGCGGCGGCTCGGTGCTGTGTCGGATGCACCGCGGTTCGATCCTCGGAGACATCTTCTCCTCGACCGCGAGCGAAGGACGGCGCAGCCTCGTCGAGTCGATGCGCGCCATTGAGGCGGAAGGGCGCGGGGTCATCGTCTATCTCCCGCCGCGCGGAGAGGTATCGCTCGAGCTCGCCCAGCGTCAGAAGGGCCCCCAGAAGCCTCAAGGCGAGGGCGAGCGCCCGCCAGGCACGCTCCGCGAGTATGGTCTCGGCGCCCAGGTGCTTCGGGACCTCGGGCTCCACGAGGTGCGCCTGCTCACGAACAACCCCCGCAAGATCGCGGGCATCCGCGGCTACGGACTGTCGATCGAGAGTGTCCCCTTGGGTGGGGCGCCGGAGATCGTTGTCCCCGACGCGGGAGCAGTTCAGGCGGGCTGACCGACAGAGCTCCGGGGCGGCTTGCGTCCCCAAGGGAGCTCGGGCAACGTGAAAGACAAATGAGCCAAGAGCTGCCTCTGCTTATCGAAGGCGATCTCGTTCGATCGACCGGGAGCCGTTTCGCCATCGTCGCGACCCGTTTCAATGAGCTGGTCGTGGACCAGTTGCTCGATGGAGCTCTGTCGGCGTTCGCGCGCCACGGGGTCGCTCGCGCAGACGTCTTGGTCGTGCGCGTTCCGGGCGCCTTTGAGCTGTCTCCTGCGTGTCTTCGGCTGTGCCAGAGCGGAAAGTTCGACGCGGTGGTCGCGCTCGGTTGCGTGATTCGCGGCGCCACAGCCCATTTTGACTACGTCGCCGGAGAAGCGGCGCGTGGTGTCGCCCATGCGGGTTCGGTCACCGGTGTCCCCGCCATCTTCGGTGTACTCACCACGGACACTCTCGAACAAGCCTTCGATCGAGCGGGAGCGAAGGCTGGGAACAAAGGCGCCGAGGCGGCAGTCACCGCCCTCGAGATGGCCAGCTTGAGTCGGAAGTTGAAGAGCCATGGGCTCTGAGAGCGATCGAACCAATGCGCGTACCCTGGCGCGCGAAGCAGCGCTCCAGATGCTCTATGCCTTCGAGGCGGGGCCGAACTCCGTCGAACAGGTGATCGCAGCTTTTTGGCGCGAAACTCCGGCCGATCCCGAGGCCAAGGAGTACGCCGACGAGCTCGTGCGCGGCGTTGCGGGTGAGCTCTCCGAAATCGATGAAGCCGTGCGGTCAGCGAGTCAGAACTGGAGACTCGAGCGCATGGCGCGGGTCGATCGCAACGTGCTCCGGCTCGCGACCTTCGAGCTCAAGTCGGCTCAGATCCCGCGCTCGGTGGCGATCGACGAGGCGGTTTCGCTCGCCAAGAAGTTCGGCACGGAAGAGAGCGGCAAGTTCGTCAACGGTGTGCTCACCAAGGTCGCTGACGATCTCGGCCGCGTCGATCTGGATCGCTGAGAGGAGGTCCGGTGGAGATTCGCTTCATCGCGCCGGAGCTTCGAGTCCTCGATCTCGTCACGCAGGAGCTCCTGATCCTTCCTCTCTTCGAAGACGAAAGGCCGCCGACCGGAGCTGTCGGGCTCATCGACTATCGCCTCGCGGGCCATCTGTCCGCGGGCATCGTGAGCGGCGAGATCCGAGGCAACTTGCTCGAAGCACAGGTCCTGCCCGGACGACCGAAGACGGGTTTTGAGCAGATCTTGATCATCGGAGCGGGCGCTCGCAGCGACTTCAGCCCCCAGATCTTCTCTCACGTCGTGCAGCGTATGCTCGACGGCGCGGTCGAACTTGGAGCCCGCAGAGCCATCGTTGAGCTCCCTGGCCGCGCTCTGGAGCTCATCGAGCCGGAGCTGGCCCTCGAGCTCTTGGTAGAGCTCGGCCGCGACAAGGACCGCATCGACACCTGGACCCTGCTCGAGCCCGCCCCTGCCCAGAAGCGCATGAGTGGTGCAGGCCAGAGCGCCCCCTCGCGCCGCTGGGGCGTGCGGGCAGAGTGAGACCTTACTTCTTCGCTCTCTTCTCGCTCAGCGACTTCTCGATGACCTTCTTGGCTTGTTCGTCGGGTTCGACGATGAAGCCCGCGAGTTTCACGCTACCATCGTGGATCTCGTCGTACTCGAAGGTCACGCCGGGGTAGAAGCCGCGGGCGTAGAGGCCATCAGGGCCGAGCTCGGGGAGCTTCTCCTCGCGCGGGGGCTTACCGTATTCCTCTTCGGCGATGTGCTTGAAGAGGCCGATCATGATCTTGGGCGGGACGCCGCCTTTGAAGGTCCCGTAATAGCGAGGCTCCTTGAGATCGTAGCCGCGCACTTCGCGGTCGCGGCGGTGCACATGAATCCCTGTGAGGACTGAATCTTCGAAGGTGAGCTCGAAGCCGTGGTCGATGTACGCGCAGCGTTTCTTTTCGACCACGCCTGACGGGGTGGTTTCTCTTTCGATCTTCTCGGCGGCGCAGGGTGCTTCGAGACGTTTTTGGATCACCTCTTCGAACGCGCCGAAGAAGAGCGACCCGATTCCTTTGCCCGGTGTGACCCAAAGCTCGGGGCCGATCAGCTCCATGGAGCCTTTCGGAGCACCCGGCGGAGCGGGTGCGTCTTTGGCTTGAGGTTCCGTCGGCTTCTCCGCGGAGGGGTCGGTGGCGGGCTTTTCCGACGCGCGGGACGCGGGCTCAGCCTTTTCGCGGCAGGACAGGGGGAGAGCCAAGAGGAGGAGCGGTGCGAGGCGCGAGAGTGTCATGGTCGTCGAGGCTCTGCTAAGGACAGTCCGGAGCGGCGGCGCGAGAGCACCGGGACTAATGCACGAGCTCATACGTCTTAGATTCGTTTTTGTGACTGGCAAGGGAGGGGTCGGGAAGAGCACGGTCGCAGCCGCGCTCGCCGCCTTCGCCGCGAGCCAGGGCAAGCGCGTGCTGCTCGTCTCCGCGCAGGGCAACCGGGCGCCGGGCTTCTTGTTCAATACGGAAGTTGGGTCGCAGCCGACTGTCGTCGCTCGTGGGCTCTCCGCGATCATCATCGATCCGGAAGAGGCGCTCCGAGAATACGCGGAGGACGCCATGGGCAGTCGACTCCTCGCCTCGGCGATCTTAGGACCCCAAATCGCTCGCGGGTTCCTGCGCGGTATTCCAGGGCTCTTGCCTTGGGCTTTGCTGGGAAAAGCCTGGTACGCGACGACCGACGCAAAGGAGGGCCCGGGGCTCATCGGGGCTCCTTATGACCTCGTTGTGTTCGATGGATTCGCGACCGGAGACGGGACCGATCTCCTGCGAGTTCCGAAGATCGTCGTCGAGATCGCGCCGCCGGGGCGGCTGCGGCGGGACGCAGAGAGCTGTTATGAGTTGCTGATGGATCCGCGGCGGAGCGCGGTCGTGCCGGTGAGTGTGCCGCGAGCGCTTGCGGCCTCCGAGGTCGTGGAGCTGTGCCAGGAAGTGAAGCAGGAGCTCGGATACCCCCTCGGCCCGATTGTCCTGAACCAGCACCGTCCGGCGCTCCTCACGGACCTGGAGCGGGAGCAACTCCTTCAGGCGGGTCCTCCGGCGGAGGCGGCTCAGCGCGTCTTTTTTGAGCGGGCCGGACTCGAGGCGGCGGAAGAGCGGGCGCGCGAGCAGCTCAGAACGTTGAACCAGCCTATTTTGGCTCTTCCGGCCTGTTTCCCGGCGCCGCGCGGCTATGATGAGCTGCGAAACTTCGCACTGAGAGCGGAATTCTGCTGAGCGGGAGACATCCGCAGGCAAGTTCTTCCTCTTCCAGGCGTGGTTTCGAGGGCGACAGGCGCTATCGTTCGTCCGTCCGCCGTCGATATGGAAGCCGTTCGTCTGGAGCCAGGTACCGTTCTCGCCGGCAAGTATCGGCTCGAAGAACCTTTGGGCGAAGGGGGCATGGGGACCATCTACCGGGCCGAACACCTGGCGCTCCGGGCTCCGGTGGCGGTGAAGGTGATCGACAAGGCGGTCACCGAGGGCGATGTCGCCTACTCCCGGTTCATCCGCGAGGCCCAGGCGGCCGCGTCGCTCCGCAGCCCCCACGTAGTGCAGGTCCTCGACTACGGGACCGAGGGGGACATCCCTTTCATGGTGATGGAGCTCCTCGAGGGCGAGACCCTGGCGGCGCGCCTCGAGCGGGTCCAGCGTCTCTCGCCTGCGGAAGCCTACAAGATCCTCAGCCACGTCTCACGGGCGATCGGTAAGGCGCACGAAGCGGGCATCATCCACCGCGACCTCAAGCCCGATAACGTCTTCCTCGTCCATAACGAGGGCGACGAGATCGCGAAGGTGCTCGACTTCGGCGTCGCGAAGGTCGGCTCCCAGGTGCTCTCGGGGACCGAGACGCGGACCGGTTCGCTCCTCGGAACGCCCTATTACATGAGCCCCGAACAGGCTCAGGGAAACAAGGAGATCGACCATCGCTCGGACCTCTGGGCGCTTGGGGTGATCGCTTTTGAGTGTTTGACGGGGCGGCGTCCGTTCATGAGTGACGGGCTGGGCGATCTCGTGATCCAGATCTGCATTCGCGATATCATCCTGCCGAGTCAGGTCGCGCCGGTCCCTCCAGGGTTTGATGAGTGGTTTCTTCGAGCCGTGGCGCGCGACCCCGACGAACGATTCCAGTCGGCCCGGGCGCTCATCGACGCGCTCGCCGATGCGCTCGGGATCGTGCGGGAGACCGGCCCCGATTCGCTCGGACGAGACGATCTGGTCCCCGATTCGCTGAGGCGCCCGCTCACGCCTTATGCGCCGGAGGTCGGGCGCCCGCTCACGCCTTTTGCGCCGGAGGTCACCCGTTCCCCTTACGCGCCGGATGTAGCTCGTGTGGCGACGCCTTACGCGCCGGAAACGGCGGCGGTGGCCACGCCCTATGCGCCCGACGTGGCTCGAGGAGTGACGCCTTATGCGCCGGACGCTCGCATCAGCACAGAGTTCCCTGGACGCTCGAGTGATGTCTGGGCGAGCATGACCGGTCGGACTTTGGAGGACGTACGGCCACCGGAGTTTCGTTCCTTGGGTCCCGGCATCCCGCGGCACGCGGTGGCGGAGCCGATTCCGGCCCCGTCGAGCTCCTTAGGTCGCAGTGCCCTGATCCTCGGCGTCGTCTCGATGATCTTCGGCAGTGGCCTCGTTTTTGGCTTGAACCGCGCGGGCATCAAACTCCCTGAGGTCGCGAGCTTCTTCCAAACAGCGAAACCGGCGGTTCGCTCCTCCGCCTCCAAGAAGAGCACCCCTCAGGCCGCGGAGAAGGCGGGCGCCACGAGCGCCACGACGAGCCGAACCACCACGGACACGAAATCCGAGACGCAGCGCAAGGCGACCGTCCCGAAGAAGGCCGCAGCTCCTGTGCAGCTCGACGAGCTCCCCAAGGCGCCCAGCCTGACCCAGGAGCCCGCGGCTCTGCCGGAAGAAGACGTCCTGCCGCCGGAGATCCTCGAGGTGCGGCCCACGCCCGCGACCGAACCCGCCTCGGGGAACCCTGGCGAAGCTCCTGCCCCGGGCGCTGCCGAGCCGACGCTGGCGCCCTCGGCCCCGGCACCACCGACGCCAGCGCCCCCCACCGCTGCGTTTCCCGCACCGAACGCCCCGGGCGCGAGCCCCGCTGCCCCACAATAGAACCTGAAAAAGGGCTCCCCGAGAGACTCGGTCGCTCCCTGGGAGGCAAAAAAGGTTGCCTCCCGGGCGAGCTGCGCGTAGATCCCCGCCCCCATGTTCCTTCCTGGCCTTCGTCTCAAGCACTCCCGCAAGACCGACCGCAAGCGCTCGACGCTCAAGAACGCGGAGCATCGTCAGAAGAACCGTCGCCGTCGCAACGGTCTCAAGAAGTAAGAAAGCGCCTGGTCGGCGTTTTGTTCGCCCCGATCACCCTAAGCGGTCATCGGGGCGCTGCCGCTTTGTGCGCGCTTGAGCTTTACGATGCACTCCGTGCCGTCGCTTGCCCGAGCGAGCTCAAGACTCCCGCCCATCCGCTCGACGTGTTCTCGCGCGAGCTTCAGTCCGAAGCCCTGACCGCGTTCCCCGGCGGTCCCTCTGGAACTCGGCGATGCTCCCTCACTGTCGAGCTGCGCGAGTACTTCGTCGGGAAGGCCGGGCCCCCAGTCGCGGATGCTGATGCGCACTTCGTCACCGACCTCGTCCGCCGAGACGGCGATGGCTGATCCTTCGGGCGAGAACTTGATCGCGTTGCTCACGAGGTTTCCGAGCACGCTCTCGACGAGAAGAACGGGCTCAGCGAGCGCCAAGGGTGCCGGGTTATGGGGCTCAACGGCGCCCGAGATCGTGAGCCGGAGGCCTTTCGCGTCGAGGTGCGGTTCGAAGGCCTCGCGAAGGAGCGAAAACGCGTCGCTCAGTGAATAGGCCGTCAGCTTTGGCTCGCGTCCGGCGCCGAGCAGGAAGTGTTTGGAGAGAGTGATGAGTCTCTCGACGCGTCGACTCAAGGAGAGCAGACGTGCGCTCTGCGCATCTGGTTCGGCGCCATCGAGAGAGAGCGCGATGGCTTGCAGATTATTGCTGGCGTCGTGGAAGAGAGTTCCGGCGAGGCGACGATTCTGGGCCATCTCTCTTTGCAATGACTCTTCTTGTTCGAGCAAGGTGCGTGAGTAGTGAGTGCGCAGGGACAGCAGTCGACCGACGACGAAGACGATCACGACAAAGCTGAGCAATAGGTTCGTCAGCAAGCGCTCTTGGTAGGGGTAGAGCGGAGCGCGCAGCCCGACCCAGAGAAGAATCGAGGCGTAGAGGGCCAGCGTGAAGAACGCGGCGGGCCCTCGACTGAGGAGCACCACGAGCAGGACGGCCCCCGGCATGAGGACCAGCGCGGGGGCGTCCGGAGTCGCGCCATAGGCGGCGATTTGAGCGCTGAGGGGCCCAAGGGCGAGCACGCCGATCATGAACGCCGTCGACTCGAGCAGGCGACTCCCATGGGGCTTTTGGAGCCAGCGCTCCATGAGCAGGCTGAGTGTGAGCGCCGCCAAGGCGGGTATATAGGCAGCGCCCGTCATGGCGTTCCGCACGGCGAAGAACAACATGAGCAGAGCGCCGAGCCGGAGCCAGGTGCGCACAGCATCGACGCGAATGCTCCGATCGGGATCGACGGGCTGTTCCGGTCGCTTCGAATCATGGTGAGCCAAGACCTTCGCTTTGCGCAGGGTTCCGATCAGCCGCGAGAGGACCTCTTGGAAAGCGGCGGTCTGCTCTTTGTTCAGGGAGGGATTCGCCGAGGCTGCGAGCACGAGCTCATGGGCGTTTGGCTCGAGCTCATCATAGATGGTCTGGGTGAGCTTGCGGCGCTCGTCTTTGAGCCGAGAAAGTTCCGCGTTTCGCGCCTCGATGACGCGCTCATAGGCGCGGAAGGAGCGATGCAGCGTGTAGGCGAGTCCAGCGGCAAAAACGGTCATCGCGATCTCGTCGGAGAAACGCAGCCGCTGGACGAGGGTCGGCAGCTCGGTGGTCCAAGCGAGCCAACCGAAGCTCAACAGCATCGCGCCGGCGATCACGACGCCGAGCGCAGGTCCGAGCACGAGGATGGCGAGGAACCCGGGGAGGAAGGCGAGCGCGAGGGTGGACGCGGTGGCGCCCCCTCGGCCGACGGCGGCGCTATGAAAGACCAGGACCAGCGTCAGAAAGACGGGGAACATGACGATCGCCTCGAGCCTTCGCTTGAAGGAGATGAGCCAGACGGCGAGGCTCACGATGGTCATCGTGAGCGCAAGTCCTGCGCTCGTTCCGAAATAGAACTCACGGAGCGTCACTGCGCCAGACGCGAGCGCCACCGTGAGAAGGAACTCACGGAGCAGCTTGTGCTGCATCTCTGCGAGCGCGTAGCGCACGTCGCTCAGCTTCTTTTCTTTGGCTTCGGGACCATCCCCCACGGCGGTATCCCTATTCGAGCTGGCTTCATGGGCGATGTCTATGTGGGCGGGTGGCGGCGTCAGCGGGGGCTCGGCGAGCCGGAACGTGGAAGCCGAGAGGCGCGACAGAGCGCGGCCCGTTTCCTCAATGAAATCCACGCCCGTTGCCTGGGGCAGAGGGGTGGGCAGCGCAGGACCCGGCTCCCGGGGCCTCTTGCCGCTCAGGACTATGCCGTGATGAGCTCCGGTGAGCTTCTGTTCAGAAGAGGCGGAGAGGACCGGAAGGGGGGCTGACGAGCGTGGCGAGAGCCCCGAGCGGCGGGAGGAACCGCCCGCGCGCGGAGCTCACGGGGGCGCTCACTCTGCGGAGTTTTCGAGGAGCTGAAGGCTCGGCCGGTCCACCACGGGTGGGATGGACCGGGGCCTCATGCATCACTCACCTTTCAGGTCGTACTGCTCGATGTGGTATTCTTTGCGCGGGACGAGCTTGATGCGTCGCATGTAGCGCGCTTCCGCTTCCTTCACTGCCACGCGCTCTTCGCCCTGGAGCGTGTCGATGACCGCAGGGTGAGCGTTCACCGTGATCGTGTAACCAGGCAGACTGCTGCGTTCACGACGAACCTGCCGGAGGATCTCGTAGGCGATGGTGGTGCGCGACTGGATGTGGCCGGTCCCGTCACAATAGAAGCAGGGCTCATTCAGCGTGCGGCTCAAGCTCTCGCGGGTCCGCTTGCGGGTCATCTCGATGAGCCCGAGATCGCTGATGCGGTTGATGGTGGTCTTGGCCTTGTCCTTTTTCAGGGCGAGATCGAGCGCGCGGTAGACCTTCTCGCGGTTTGCGCGGTTTTCCATGTCGATCAAGTCGAGCACCACGAGCCCGCCGACGTTCCGGAAGCGGAGCTGGTAGGCGATCTCGTCGACCGCCTCGAGGTTCGTCATGAGCGCGGTCTCTTCGAGATTGCTCTGACCTTTGCCGACGAAGCGGCCGGTGTTCACGTCAATGGCCGTGAGCGCCTCCGCCTGATCGATGATCAAGTAGCCGCCGCTCTTGAGCGGGACCTTACGGCTCAGGGCGCGGGCGATCTCGTCCTCGATGCCGTAAGCATCGAAGACCGGCTCGTCGCCTTGGTAAAGCTCGATATCCTTGACACGCTCGGGCAAGAACATCTCGACGAAGCGGATCAGACGCGCGTACTGCTCGCGATCGTCGATGACGATCTTCCCGATCTCATCGGTGAACAGGTCGCGGGCAGTCTTCAGGACGAGGTCGAGCTCGGCGTAGAGCAAACAAGGAGCTTTTGCGCTCTCGACCTTCTTGCTCACGTCGTTCCAAAGCCGCATCAAATAGCCAAGGTCGGCCTTGAGAGCCTTTTTGGTCAGGCCGGCGGCGACCGTGCGCACGATCACGCCACCGGTCTTCGGCTTCATGCCATTGATGACCTCACGCAGTCGGGCGCGCTCGCTGGCCGAACCGATGCGCTTCGAGATGCCGACGTGATCGACGGTCGGCAAAAATACACAGTAGCGTCCGGGGAGCGAGACGTGGCTCGTCACGCGCGCACCTTTGGTTCCGATGGGCTCCTTGGAGATCTGGACGATGACCGCGTCGCCTTCTTTCACGACGTCGGTGATCGGGATGCTGCGCGAGACGCGAGAGCTCTTGCGCGCGTCGTCCCGTGAGCGCCCGTTCGAGCTGGACGCCTCGCGGGTTTCCCGGGAGGCGCGGCGCTCGCTCCCGCCATTTTTGCGGGCGCGGTCGTTCGTCTTGCGGCGGCGACGCTTGCGCCGGGCGCGGAGCTCCTCTTCTTCTTCCTCTTCTTCGTCGTCGTCAGGATCGTCGTCGAGCTCCTCGGGCTCTTCGTCTTCCTCTTCGCCGTCGTCCTCATCCTCGAGGTCGTCGTCCTCATCCTCGAGGTCGTCGTCGCCCTCATCCTCGAGGTCATCATCGCCGGTGGCGTCGGGACTGGAGTCACCGCTGTCCGAGTCGACGCCGCTTTCCTCGTCGTCGTCCTCATCCTCGAGGTCGTCCTCATCGTCGTCGAGATCGTCGTCTTCGTCGTCGGACTCGGCGATCAGTTCTTCGTCGTCGTCATCGCCGTCGTCCTCGGCGAGAGCGGCGGGAATGACGGAGGTACGCGGTGGCTCACTCGGCCCGCTCTCGGGCACGTCTTCTTCCTCACCGCCTTTGGCGAGATCTTTACCGCTCTCGCTCTTGTCGATTTCGCCGAAATCACCCGACAAATAGGCTTCGAAGTCGTCGGGGCGGATCAGGTCTTCGACGTGGAGGAACGCGGCGCGCTCCATGCCGACGTCGATGAATGCGGCCTGCATGCCGGGCAAAACCCGGGTCACGCGGCCGAGAACAATATTTCCTACGGTGCCGCGATGGGCGGCGCGTTCGATCTGCAGTTCAGCGATGACCCCATCTTCGATGAGGGCCACACGCGTCTCTCGCAGATCGCAGTTGATGACGAGAGTGTTGGGGGACATGAAAATCTACCTTTCAGCGAGCCGGATTCACGGATCCCCGGCTCGGTCCCGCCTATGCGCTGCAACATCCTCTCGCGCTCAGAGAGAGAAATGGCTCCTTCGAGGTCTCCGAGTCGACTGACCGGGACACGCCGCCCAGACCCGATGTGGGGGGCGGAAAAGGGAGAGATGCAATGCTCGGCGAGCATGAAAAACCTTGGTGCAGTCAGTGCCCGCGAGACCTTCGAGTGACCCCCGAGAGCCCGCTAGGGACCCGCCCAGCATGGGCGCAGCCTGCACGCGAACACTGATTTCAGACGGGATCATGGGCAAGCAGATTTGTCAAATGACACGGAAATTGTTCATGTTTTTTGCTTCACCCTGGGCGCCTCCGGCCCCCTGGGGGGCGGACTCACCTGGTCCGCTCTGCCCCGCGCGGGGTAGGCGGCAAGGGGGCGCGGGCGGCGACAAGGGAGCGCCGAGGGGGCGCGTCCAAGGGGCAGGGCGCGCTTGCCGGGGAACGTTCGGAGGAGTGGCTTTTCGAGAGAGAGTCGGCGACGCTCTCCTCTGTGGCGCATTCCTCCGTGCTCGTTCTCGACATCGAGACCATCGTCGACCCCGAGCTTCCCATCACGGAGAGCGCCGAGCCGACCAAGCTGCCCGCTCCCCCTCACCATAAGATCGTCACCATCGGCGCGCTTCTGCTCGGAGCGGACTTAGCGCCCCGTCGACTCGGGCTCGTCGGGCGTGAGACAGAGGACGAAGCGACGATCGTCCGTGAGTTCGCGGAGCTCGTCGAACGGCACCAACCGACGCTCGTGACCTATAACGGCCGCGGCTTCGATTTGCCGGTGATCGCGATGCGCTGCTTGCGTCACGGAGTTCCCTTTGGCGCCTATTACCGGCGAAGCGACATGCGATATCGCTTCAGCGCCGACGGCCACTACGATCTGATGGATTATCTCTCGGACTACGGCGCGAGCCCGCGCGCCCGGCTCGATGTCGTCGCGAAGCTCTGCGGCATGCCGGGCAAAGTCGGTGTGGACGGCAAGGACGTGGGACCGCTGGTGCACGCGGGGCGCATCGACGAGGTGCGCAACTACTGCCTGTGCGACGTTGTACAGACGGCGGGCGTGTTTCTGCGGGTCGAGTTCCTTCGCGGAGGACTCGGGAAAGAGGAGTACCTCCACGCGATGCGTGCGTTGATCCGGCTATCGCGGGAGGACGAGCGGGTGAGGCCGGTCGGCCAAGCGCTCTCGGAGGAGCGTCTCTTGCTCGGGGAACCCCTCGACGTCGATGCGGCTGAGCCCGGGCAGAGCGTCCCGCCTCTCTCGCTGCCCGTCGCGTCCGAGGATTGAGCGGGGCGCGGCGCGCCGACGTCCGGCGCGCTCGAGTGATCGGACATGATCGATCACTTTTCGGGTTCGGAGGGGGTGTCCGGGCGGGGAAGGCGCGCGCGCGGCTCCGGCGAGCGGAGGCAAAAGGAGCGCCCGAGAGGCGGCTCTTCCAGCCAATAACAGCCGAATGGTGCGCCCCGGCCCCGGCGTCGTGGCGTGAGAGGGCCCGCTCCCCGGGAGAGGACCGAGGGCGAACAGGGGCAAAACTCGCGCTGGCACATCGGTTGCTCAAGGGGTCCTGACAAGGGCGCTCAGCGAAGTGGTTTCGCGGGCTCCCGAAGCACTTGGAGGTGGCGATGGACGGAGCAGTGCAGATGCGCATCACGACAACGGAGACGGGGATTGGCCGCGGAGACATTTGGCCGCGCGAGGAGCGTTCGGGCGCGGAGGAGAGAGAGCAGCGGGAGTACGGCGGGGGAGCTCTGCAGGAGCTCGAAGGCATGCCGGCGAGTGGAGTCGAGCGCGCGCGGGTTCGACGCCAGACTCCCGTGGGAGCTCTCGAGGTCGCGACGGCGCCGGATATCGTCCTGAACGGAGTGTCCCTCGAGCTCTCGCGCTTGCACAGTCGAATTCTGGCGGCTTTGCTCGAGAGTACGGAGCCGCTGCCGACGACGCGCATTGCGGAGATCGTCTGGCAGGGACGTTTCGTCGCGGAACACACTGTGCACAGCCAGATCGCGCTCTTGCGCGCGCGGGTGCTCGACTTTGGGCTGCGGATTCGCAGCGTGCGCGGCAAAGGTTACGTCCTCGAGTGAGCGCGCGCCGGGGGGGCGCGTCCGCGGGCGGTCTTTTAACTTAGGCGCCGCGATAAAAGCGAGGCACGCGGCGGGAGATGTTGGTGAGAATTTCCCAGGGAATGGTCCCGGCGCGCGCGGCGAGCTCGGTGGCGCCGATTTCGAAGGCGTGAGTGCCTTCTCCAGATTCCGGCGCGGCGCGACCACCGAGCAGCGTGACTTCGTCGCCGAGAGCGGCGCCCGGGATGTCCGTCACGTCGATCATCGTCATGTCCATGCTGACGACGCCAGCGATCGGAGCGCGCCGACCTCTCACAAGAAGCTCCCCATTGTTCGACAGGGCGCGCGAAAGACCATCCGCGTAGCCCATGGGCACGGTAGCGATAAGGGAGCGACGCCGGGCACGGAACGCGCTGCCGTAGCCGACCGGATCGCCCGCATCGAGGACTCGGAGCGACACGATGCGACTCTTCACGCTCATGGCGGGCCGGAGGCGACGGAGCAGCGCGCGGGACGCTTCGGAGGCGGGGAGCTCACCGTCCGAGAAGGGGCTGACGCCGTAGAGGAGGATGCCGGGGCGCGCGAGGTCATAGTGAGGATGGTCCCCGAGCAGAGCGGCGCTGTTTTCGGCGTGGCGCGCGCGGGGGACGAGCCCGTGCCTCTTGAAGATCGCCGTCGCTCCCTCGAAGTTCCGGAGCTGTTCGGGGGCGTTGCCCGTGCTCGGTCGATCGGCGGTCGCGAGATGGGTCATGAGACCGTCGAAGATGATCTCCGGGCGGTCGCGGAGGCGCGCGGCCCAGCGGTCCCAGTTTTCGCGCCGCTCACCGAGGCGCCCCATGCCCGTGTCGACCTTGAGATGGGCCTCGAGGGGCGCGCCGTCGCTGCGGCGGACCGCGTCCGCGAGCGCTTCGAGCTCCCCTTCGCTCTGGAGCACCACCGTGAGCCGATGGTGCACGAGCTCCGAGTAGGCGTTTCCGTAATAGCCGCCCATGACCAGGATCGGCGCTGTGACGCCCGCTTCGCGCAGCTCGACGCCCTCTTCGACGAGCGCGACGCAGAGCCCGTCGATCCCGGCGCGCTCGAGGGTGCGCGCGACCGCCTTAGCGCCGTGACCATAGGCGTCCGCTTTGACGACGCCCCAGATGGCCACGCCGGGCGCGGCGCCGCGCAAGAGATGGAGATTGTGGCGGAGGCTGTCTAAGTCGACGACGGCGCGCGTCGGGCGCACAACGTCGGTCGGGAGCGCGCGCGCGGGGCGAAAGACGCGCGGGACGTCAGCTTCGCTCTCGCTCATCGGGGCCTCGGCTCCATGGGGGTGCCCAGCCTATAGCGCATCTCCAGGGAGGGGAGGCCTGAAAAGCGCGCCAGGAGCGCGCGCGGGGGCAGGGAGGGAAGAGGAGCGCGGGAAGGGGCGTAGAAATGAGTTTGTGCGGAGCCCGCGGGGGGCGCGGAGCGGGCGGGAGAAGGTTGAGCGATGAGCGCGCGGTGGCGCGGAGCGGGCGGGAGGTAGGTTGAGCGATGAGCGCGCGGGCGCGGAGCGCCGGGGAGAAGGCTGAGCGATGAGCGCGCGGGCGCGGAGCGCCGGGGAGAAGGCTGAGCGATGAGCGCGCGGAGGCGCGGAGCGCGCGGTGGCGCGGAGCGCGCGGGGGAGCGCGCGGTGGCAGGGAGGGAAGATGAGCGCGCGCGGGGGGCGCGGAGCGCGAGGGGCGCGGCAGTTTCCGGTGAGGAAAGTTGAGGCGTCGAGCTCAGGGGAAGGCTCGGTGGGGCTCTGCTGGAAGTGATGGACCGGGGCCAAAGAAGGAAGAGGAGCGAGCTGGCCCTTCCGGGTGCGCTCCGGCGCTTTCGGCGGAGCCCGCGTGGAGCAGGAGCGACCGGGTGCGCTCCGGCGCTTTCGGCGGAGCCCGCGTGGAGCAGGAGCGACTGGGTGCGCTCCGGCGCTTTCGGCGGAGCCCGCGTGGAGCAGGAGCGACTGGGTGCGCTCCGGCGCTTTCGGCGGAGCCCGCGTGGAGCAGGAGCGACTGGGTGCGCTCCGGCGCTTTCGGCGGAGCCCGCGTGGAGCAGGAGCGACCGGGTGCGCTCCGGCGCTTTCGGCGGAGCCCGCGTGGAGCAGGAGCGACTGGGTGCGCGCCTCAGTTGAGCTTGGGCGGTTCGAGCGGAAGGTAAGTCTTGCGGAACTCGGGGAGCGCTTCGAGCCGCGCGCAAAAGGCTTCGAGGCGCGGCGCGAGATCGAAGAGCCGAAAATCCGGATGCGCATCGGTCGCGAAGCGGAGCGCAGTGCCGACGATGATGTCTGCGTGAGAGATGCGCTCGCTCAAGAAGCCGCTCTCGGGTGCCCTCTGATCGAGCCAGCGCGCGGAGTCCTGGAGCTGGGTGCGGATGCGTTCCAGCCAGGGGCGGCTCCGCGCCTCCGGCGCGTGGAAGTTGAGCTCATAGACGCCGTGCACGGCCTTGTCGGCGAGACCGGCGGCGACGCCGATGATTTGGCGCGCTTTCAGGCGATCCTCAGGGCTCTCGGGCAGGAGGACCCGCTGCTTCGGCTCCTGCTCGTCGAGGTAAGCGAGGATGACGTGACTATCCATGAGCAGCTCCCCGCTCGGCAGCCGCAAGGTCGGGGCGCGGCGGAGGGGACTATACTCGGCGAAGCGCTCTGCATCGCCCACGGTGCGAAGCGCGAGATTGTCGTAGGACTTCCCGTAGAGCTCGAGCGCGATCGCGACGCGGCGAACGAAGGGCGAATCGAGCATCCCAATCAACAAATAGTCCGTCACATTGCCTCCGTTTCTGAGAGCGAGAGGGGAGCGATGGACTCATCGTCCCCGAGCTCCGCGAGCTTCTTCTTCGTGCGGAGCGCGATGATCGCGAGGCCAATTGTCACCTCGACGAAGATCGCCGCCCAGGCCCCCGACGCCCCCATCGTACCCTGCACGCTCCAAAGATAAGTGAGCGGAGGCGTCACGATCCAGGCGCAAAGCACCGCGCACCAAGCCACGAAGTGGAAATCGCCGAGGCCCCGCAGGGTGCCCTTGAGGATGTTGTAGGCGGCGTTCGCCATCTGGATGCTAGCGGTGCCGATCAGGGCGGGAGTTGTCGCGGCGACGACCGTGGGTTCGTGGGTGAAGGCGCGGGCGATCGGCAGGCGAAGCAGGACACAGGTGGTGCTGAAGAGGACCGCGAAGCCGACAGCAAGCCAGACGCCTGCCTGGTTGATGCGGCGGATGAGCGAGTAGGAGCGCGCCCCGAAGGCCTGCGCCGTGAGCACCGAGGCAGCGTCCGAGAGCGCAATGAGCGGTAAGAACGCGAACAGGCTGACCTGGAGCGTGATCTGATGCGCCGCAACGTGCGCCGAGCCCGCGTAGGAGAGGAGCAGGGGGACCGCGGCGAAGGCCATCATGTCGAGCACCCGCTCGGCGCCCATCGGTGTTCCGAGGCGCAAGAGAGCCATCGCTTCCGCGTTCGAAGCTCTCCAGGCGCCCTTCCAGAGCCCGACCCGACGACCCCCAGACGCGCCGAGCGCCTCTTTGGCGGCCATGAGCAGAACGAGCAGCTCGACGCCGTGGGCGATGGCGGTCGCCAGGGCTGAGCCATCCGTTCCGAGGCCGAACACGAACAGGAAAATGGCGTTGAGAGGCACGTTCACGACGTTCGCCACGATCGCCGCACGCATGGGGGCGCTGGCCCAGGATTGTCCGGTGAGCCATTGGCCGAGCGCCGCGCTCGCGAGGATCGCCGGGATGCCGAGGCCGCGGATGGCCGCGTAGCGAGCCCCTTGGGCACCAGTCTCCGGATCTGCCGCCATCCAAGGCAAAAGCGCCGCGCTTCCGAGCGCGACGAGGAAGCTGACGAATCCGAGTCCGAGCCCGAGCCGGAGAAAAACCCCGAGCAAGCGATCGATTTCCGCCTGGTCCCGTCGACCCACCGCCTGCCCTACGAGCATGCGGCAGGCGGAGAGCACCGATTGGCCGAAGGAGCTCACGGTCAGCACGAACATCGAGCCGAGCCCGACCGCGGCGAGGGCTGCCTCCCCGAGCCTTCCTACAAAAAGGGTGTCGACCACGCTCATCATGCTGAAGGAGACGAGCTGGAGCACGAGAGGCCCGGCGAGCTTCAGAAGGGCACGCTCGGGGGCTTTCGACCAGGAAGGAGCGGAAGGAGAAGAGGACACGACCGAGAGGGGGCCGGTGAGGATGGCATCCGGACGCGAGCGTCAGGAGGGCGCGCTGGGCGGCCGAAGGGGAGAACTCGTCCTCTGCGCTTCAAGGACGCGCGAACTCTGAAGTGAGAGTCGAGGGGCGTCAAGGCGTCGAGGAGCGAGTATTTCGCGGGAAAGGCGCCTGCCAGCCCAGGAAGAAAAAGATGGACTCAAGGGATCGCTGCCGCGGTCGTTCTCCCCGGAGATGACCAGCGCAATCGGCCGAGCAGGGGAGGGTGCCATCGTCGCGATCGGTGACGCCTTTGAACGTCACGCGTCCGCCGCCGAGCAGGTGGCTCGCGGATTCCCATCCGACACGGCAGCGGCTCAGGTGGAGCTCTCGCCGGAGAGTCGCGACCTCGCAGCTGCCTTCGTTCAGATGATCGACGCGGGCGCGTCCGTGTCGGCCCAAGTCACCGTCCTCGAGACCGTCGATCAAACGACGAAAGAGCTCACCAGCGATCGCGACAATTCGAAATGAAGCGCTTCCCCTCAAGAAAAAACAAGGTGCGGACGCGCTCGTCCCCCCGAAAAACCGACGAACGGATGCGAGTCGCTCAGCGGTCTCTCACGAACTGGGCGCCCTCGTTCAGCCTAGGATTCGCCTGAAGAGCCCAGGCTCACGAGCGCGAGCGAGCGCGCGGCAAATGTGAATCGTAACATTTTGCCCTGCTACACAATTCCACTCAAACAGGGTCCCGATCGCGGAATCTTGAAAGTGGAAGCACATTCGCGACTTTGGTGAGGTGCCTCGCGTTACCATTCCTAAGCTGGCCCCTTCGAGCCAGCAGGAGCGGGTGAACGCGCCCGATGCACTCGATGAACCGAAGACTCGCATACTCAGGTTTGAGCTCTCTGCTCGTGGTTGGATCCGTTTTGGCTTGCGGCTCTTCGAAGGCCCCGGGTGACAAGGATCCCGGACCTTCGTCGGGCGCGGACTCCTCGCAGAGCGACGGAGACGGAAGCGGCGACGGGAATCCGGCCGGAAGCGGCGGGAATTTCAGCGACGGCGGCGACGACGACTCCGAGGATGGTCTGATCGTCGGAGGCGGCACGGGCGGCTCGGGGTCGGTCGCTTTTAACGGCGGGGTCCGGGTCCTCACGGCTGACGAGGTGGCGGAGCTGACGGAGAGCGAGTGCGCCGGGTTCAGCGACACGCCGGACGTCTACCTGCCGACGCTGCAGCTGATCGTCGACCAGAGCATGTCGATGAACGACCCGCCCTGTGTCGACATGGGCGGAGAAGTGCCCGGCACCGGCGGCGGCCCCGGAGGCGACGACGGACCGATCGTGGGTCCGGGCCCGGGTCCCGGTCCCGGACTGGGTGGGTGTGCGACCGGGACGATGTACACCCCTGAACCTGTCGAAGGTTCGAAGTGGCTCTTGAGTGTCCCGCCGATGCTGGCGGCTCTCGACGCATTTCCCGATGGGATGTCCGTCGGAATGCTTCTGTTCCCGACCGCTGACTCGACGCGCGGCATGGCTCAGTGTGTCAGCGATCAGAGCATGATCCCGATTCAGCCGCTGGGAGCCCCAGGCTCGATGCAGCGCGCGGCGCTCGCGGATGCGCTCACGAACGCGCGCCTCGTCTACAACACCCCGACCCACGACGCGCTCCACTTCGCGCTGACCGAAAGCCTCGAGCCTTACGAAGGGGGAGGGGCGAAGTTTGTCGTCCTTCTCACCGATGGCGCTCCGACGCAGCCCCTCGGCTGCGGACGCACGAATGGGAGCAGCGCGACCGCCCCGCTCCAGCCGATTCTGGACGAGATCGCTGCGGCCGCCGCGAAAGGAATCAAGACCTATATCCTCGGCGCACCGGGGAGCGAGAAGAACGGTCAGACCAACGAAGACATGCGGCCCTTCCTCTCGGAGGCGGCGAAGCTCGGCGGGACGGCGCCGGATGGCTGCCAGATCGATAGCGCCCCCTATTGCCACTTCGACATGAGCGCGGAGCCCGACTTCGCCGCTGCGCTGGCCACCGCCCTCGGCAAGGTGACCACGGGCGTTGTTGACGCGTGCACCTTCGTCATCCCCGAGGACATCGGCTCGAAGAGCGAAGAGTTCGACGTCGATAAGACGAATCTCATCGTCAAGAAGGGAGATGGATCGCAGGTCCTGATCTTGCGGGACGACTCTCCGGCGGACTGCTCGGAAGGCTGGACCCTCAATGGAAACCAGATCACCCTCTGCCCGCAGACCTGTGACTCCTACAAGGCCGACCCGACCGCGGAGGTCACCCTCTCCTTTGGGTGCAACGCGATCGAGCCTCTGCCCGCCTGATTCTCCCCTATCTTTGGGCCCCGGCGCGTGACTCCCGAGGGGTCGTGCCCGAGCCTTTGTCTGAGAAAGGCTGGCGCGCCTGTCCCCGCTTGCTACGCTTCCATGTTCCCCGGGAGGTTCAATGGAGGAGGCAACTACGACATGGAGCCGGGAGGCGCTGCTTCGCGCCCCGCGTCCGCGCCAGCTCCCGCTCGCTCCGGTCGCCGATCCTCCGCGGCGCAAGTTGCCTCTGCTCGCCGAGCCGACGGAGGTCGATCGCGTCCGACCGATCTATTGTGTCTGGGAGATCACGCTCGCTTGTGATCTCGCCTGTCGCCATTGTGGCTCTCGTGCGGGAAAGGCGCGTCCGAGTGAGCTCTCGACCGAGGAGGCGCTCTCTCTCGCCGATCAGCTCATCGAGCTCGGCATCCGCGAGGTCACGCTGATCGGCGGCGAAGCGTACCTGCGGCCCGACTGGCTCCAGCTCGTCGAGCGCTTCGCGCGCTCGGATGTGCTCGTCTCGATCACGACGGGCGGGCGCGGTTTGACCCCCGAGCTCGCGCGAGCCGCGAAAAATAGCGGTCTTCGCGCCGCGAGCGTCTCCCTCGATGGCATGCGTGAGGTGCACGATCGGTTGCGCGGGGTCCAGGGATCGTTTGACGCGGCGCTCCGCGCGATGGACGCGATCGGGAGCGCAGATCTCGAGCTCTTCAACAACACACAGATCAATCGTCTCTCCTATCCGGACTTGCCCGAGCTCCTCGAGACGATCGCGGCGCGCGGCTCGCGCGCTTGGCAGATCATGCTGACGGTGCCGATGGGGCGAGCGGCGGACGAACCCGAGGTGATGATCCAGCCCTACGAGCTCGTCGAAGTGTTCCCGCTGCTCGCAACGTTGAAGCAGCGCGCCGATGAGCTCGGTGTGCTCGTCTGGCGCGGCAACACCCTCGGCTATTTTGGGCCCTACGAGAGCATCCTTCAGAGCCATCTGCCGAGCGGGCACGGCTCGTCCTGTGGCGCGGGTCGTTCCACGATCGGTATCGAAGCAGACGGGACCATCAAAGGCTGCCCCTCGCTCGGGACGAAGAAGTGGACCGCGGGGAACATTCTCGACGCTCCTCTCGAGGACATTTGGACGAAAGCAGAGCCGCTCCGTTACACACGAACGCGCACCGAGGCCGATCTCTGGGGCTATTGCGCCGAGTGTTACTACCGAAAAGTCTGCAAAGGCGGGTGCACCTGGATGAGCGACATGCTGCTCGGGCGCCCCGGAAACAATCCCTACTGTCACCACCGGGCCCTCGAAATGAAGGCCCGCGGCCTCCGGGAGCGAGTCCAGAAAGTCGAGGCCGCTCCCGGTCAACCATTCGATCAGGGGCTCTTTGAGCTGATCGTCGAACCCCTTGTCGCGGGCACGTGAGGAGGAGCTCTTGAGCTCACCGGAAGATGGGGCACCTGGGGGCGCCCGAGAAAGTTCTACTGAAGTCTAGAGTGAGGATGTTATGAAATTGGTACCATGTGCTTCTTGTTCTCGTCACATTGCTCTCGAAGAGACGGCCTGTCCTTTCTGTGGTGCGCCCCATGAGGCGGGTGTGGAGGCGGCGCAGGCAGCGGTGGCAGAGCGCTGGGAGTCGACGACGCGCCTCGGCCGCGCGGCGATGATTGCGCTCGGGGCGCTGGCGGTGGCGCCGGCGGCCTGTGGCGGCGAGTCGGACTCGGGAGGAACCGGTGGCCGCCAGGGGACAGGTGCTATGGCGAATGCCGGCGGCGCTGAAGCCACAGGAGGCGTGGGGGCGAGCAGTGGCGCGGGCGGAGATCAGGCGTCACCGGTCTACGGCGCGCCGGCCATCGGAGGACAGGGCGTCGTCACGGGCGGTCAGGGCAACGGCGGCGGCACGCCTTCCGACGGCGGAGGATCTCCGGGAGGAGGCGCGTCCCCCGGCGGAGGCGCGTCCCCCGGCGGCGGCGCAGCGGGGATCGGCGGAGACCTGGTCGCGCCCGTCTATGGCGCGCCCGCGGCCGGTGGGCAGCGGACGGACGTGGGATCGGGAGGCGGTGGCGTGGACGTCCCGATCTACGGTGCCGCGCCCATCGGTGCCCATAAGATCTTTAGGCGCTAACAAAACGCAACTAAGCGCCGCTGCCGAGCGCCGGCCGGGGGACCGAGCTGCTCCGGGGCGGCGCGCGCCTGCTGGTCCCAGCGAAGCGCTCTCGAGAGCAGGTGCGCCTCGAGAGTTGGCGAGGGCGGGTGCGCCCAGGGCATGGGAGGCGCGGGCTTTCGTGAAAGGAGCGAAGCGATCGGCGGCGGGAGCAGGCGAGGGCTCGGTTGGGCTCAGCTTTTTGTGATGGACCGGGGCCAAAAAACGGGGACGAGCTACGAGGCGCGGCGCGTGCGGTTCGGGTCCTTCCGGGTGGTGAGGAGGCGAGGAGCGAAGACTCCTGGACGAGCGCCCGGCGGCGACGTTGGTGCTTTGATAAGTGGGTGGGAGGGTGTGGGCAGGGACTGAGCGAGTGCTGAGGTGACGTCGATCCCTGGGGCAAGAACGTACATCTCGCGGGGGATCGAGGGCGATCTGTGACACTTTGCTACGGGAATCGCTTTCGCCGAGGTAGCTGGAAACTCTTGCGATTTCTCGAAACTTTGGGATTCTGGCGGTCGAAATATTCGGGGCCACTTCGAGACCCCGGGGAAGGTTCAAGAGATCAATGAATCGGCAAATTCTGACGCTCATCGGATCCCTGGCGATCTCGGGGATCGTGAGCGCATGCGGGGGCGCAGCCGTCCCTAACCAAGAAATGACAAGCGCCAAGGCGGCGGTGAGCGGCGCCGAAGTCGGCGGCGCGCAAGACGAGCCTCAGGCGGAGCTTCGTTTGAAGCACGCTCGCGATCGCATCGCGGAGGCTGAGAAGCTGATTGAAGAGGGTGAAAATGAAGCTGCGGCGCGCAAGCTCCGCGAAGCTCAGGCGGACGCGGAGCTCGCGCTCGCTCTTTCTCTCGAAGCGAAGGCGATCGCTGACGCTGAGCGTTCCCTCAAGCGAGTCAAAGAACTCATGGAGCAACCCCAGTCATGAAGAAGCAACATCTCGGCTCGGTGATTGTCTTGGCGACCGCGGCGGTCGCTTGTGGTGCGCCCTCGCTTCCTCCGCCGGAGCTCGTCTCGGCCCGTGAAGCGTACACGGTCGCGGCCAATGGCCCCGCCAGTCAGCTCGTTCCGGCGCGCCTCGACGAGGCCAAGCAGGCGCTGATCCAGGCGGAAGAGGCCTGGGAGGACGATCCGAAGGTCAAGGACGAAGAGACCCGGACCCTTGCCTATATCGCTGAGCGCAAGGCTCGCGCGGCGGCCGCTCTCGGCGGCGCTGCCAAGGCGGAGAAAGAGCGCAAGAAGTACGACGACGAGTACATCGAACTCGAGCGCAAGCGCGCCTCGATGACGAAGGAAGAGCTCGGTAAGGTGAAGTCGAGCCTTCAGGAGAAGGAAAAGGAGCTCCAGCGCGAGCGCGAAGCGCGCGCGGCGGCCGAACAGAAGCTCTCGGCGGCGCTCTCGAGCCTGAAGGAGATGGCCAGCGTCAAGGAAGAAGCGCGCGGTATGGTCATCACCCTGAACGGCGCGGTTCTCTTCACGACCGGAAAGTCGGAGCTCCTCCCCCTCGCCAAGCAGAAGCTCGATGAGGTGGCGAAGGCGCTCGGCGATCAAGAGTTCAAGAAGATCGTCATCGAGGGTCACACCGATTCGCGCGGCACCGTGAAGGACAACGAGAAGCTGAGCCTCGCGCGCGCGACCTCCGTCAAGAACCACCTCGTGTCTCAGGGTCTGGACGGCTCGAAGATCGAGGCAGTGGGTCTGGCGGCTACGCGCCCGATCGACACGAACGACACGGCGGAAGGCCGCGCGAACAACCGTCGCGTCGAGCTGATCGTCACGCACTGATCGCGGAGAAACGCTCCCTTTGAGACGGCGCGCCCGCGCCGTCGCGGGGGGAGCTCCTCGCGGTCGAAATCTTGGCCAGTGGAGCTTCGTCGTGGCACCCGGTGGGGGTGAGACGCGCGCAGGTCCCGCTGGCCTTGGCTTTTTTTGTGCCGTTTTTGAGCGGCCTTTGGCACCAGAACGCCGGCGCCCTCTATCGTACGGACGCGGCGCTCTTGCAGATGCAGGGGCTCGCGCCGAGCCTCTCCGGCTCACTGAGCGCCCTTTTGGCGCGGGGGGCTACCGCGCTCCCCCTCGGCGATGTCGTCGCGCGGGCGGCGGCTCTGAGCGCGCTCCTCTTGGGTCTGTCGGGGATGCTCGTGTTCCTCGCCAGCATGAGGCTCCTGCGCCGTGAGGGGAGCGGCTCCGAGTGCGACCCTTGGCTCTCTCTCGGCGGCGCGCTGATGGCGACGGCGACGCTCCCCGGCCTGACGGAAGGAACCATCGCAGGCGGGGGCGCTCTGGGCCTCTGTCTTGCCCTCTATTGGCTTCACCTCGACGGGCAGCTGAAGCGGGGCTCGAGCTTCTCGAATGCGGCCCTCCGCGGCGCGCTCACGGTCGCCCTCTTGGTCGAGAGTCCTGCGCTCGCTCTCGGGCTCTTGTTCACGAGCTTCCTCCCGCGCTTCTTCCGGAACCTCGGGCACATCGAGCTTCAGAACATTCGTCCGCCGGAGAAGCGCTCGAGCTCGCCAGAGGTCGGGTTCGGGCTCGGGGCGCTCCTTTTGTTCGGTGGGCTTGTCCTGAGCGAGGCGCTCGCGGCGGGCAAAGGGGGCCTCGCGGGGCTTGTGGAGATTCGTTCTTGGACCCTGAGCGAAGAGGCGCGCGCGAGTGTGCTTTGGCCTCTGAGTGAGCTCGGTCTGCTCTGGTCGATCGCGGCGCTCGTGGGGCTGCTCTCGCTCGGTGTGCGCCGCTCGCCAGCGCTCTGGGTTCCGCTCGGGATCTTCGCGCTCGATCTGGTCGTACCTCGTTCGGGACCCGGCGGTTGGCTCGATCCGGAGCTCACAGCGTCTCGCGCCGCTCTCCATCTGACGACCATCGCGCTCCTCGCTCCGCTCGGCGCGCTCGGTTTGCGCGTGGCGGCGCTCTTGGGACCGGCTCTGCGTCTGCCGGCGAGCCGCATGAGCGCAGCTTTGCTCACGACGCTCGGCGTCGCGGCGGCGCTCGCCGGAGTCGAAGAAGCCGCGAACATCGCCCGACGTACGAGCACGCTGGCGATCCGGGTGAGCGGTGAAGAGCTGATGCGCCAGCTCCCGCCTTCGAGTCTGATCGTGGCGACTTCGGAGCGCCTCTCCCGGCGGCTCCTGGCCGTACAGGCGCTCGGAGAGAGGCCTGACGTGTTGGTTGTCCCGCTCGAGTTCCTCGGGGACGCCTACAGGTTTGGCGCTTTGGTGCGCGCGGAGCCTGTGCTCGAGCGTCTCGTGGTCGACATGAACGTCTCCGGCGCGCCGAGCGAGGAAGCTCTCTTCCGCCTCACGGACGTGCGCCCCGTCTACGTCGAACCCGATCCGAAGTGGGAGCCGAAACTCCTCGCGCACCTCGAGCCGACTCCCGTCCTCGCGCGCTACTCGCCACACACCTTGAGCGGCCCCGAACGCCGCATCATCTACGCACGGGAAGAGACCGCCTTCAAAGAGCTGCTCGGCCTGACGGAGCTCGGTGTCGAAGGCGATCCGGCGACCCGCCGTCTGCTCGTCGAGCGCCATGAAACTTTGCGCCGAGCCATCGAACGGGCGGGAGACTCAGCGACCGCGGAGCTGATGGCGCTCGCGACGCTGTGAGGGGGCCGATTCGGAGCGCGTACGCGCGGTGACGAGGGCTTGACTCGCGACCTGCGTGAGTACGAAAAGCTTGCGCGAGTTTGCATGGGTGCCGTCGCCTGAGGCCCGGGTTGCATGAGTGATGGCACCTAGCTTCTCCACCTCATCAAAGATAACATGTAACCACTGGGTCTCTGGGGAGGAGCAGGCGATGGATCGGATCGCGAAATGTCGAGAACATGGGCTGGCCTATGATCCGACCCGCTCACAAGGCTGTGTGCTCTGTCGGCGGTCCATTCCCGTCAGCCAGAAGCCCGGAGCGTCCGGGATGGCGTGGCTCGTCAGCGCTATCATGCTGGGAGGACTTTTGGTCCTCGGAGTTGTGAGGTTTCGCAGAGGGGCCGCAGGTTTGTCTGGTCTCGCGGCCGCAGTCGAAGCCGCGCAAGTCCCCACTGACGGGACAATCGAGAAGGAAGAGACAGAGGTCCCCGCTCGCGCCCTTGCCCAGGGCGACGCAAAGAAAGGTCGTCGGGCGCGGGGAGAGGAGGTCTGGGGCGAAATCCAGCATCGGAACAGCGCAGGGAGGTCCGGCGCATTTTTTCTGCCGCCCTCCTCCTATGAACGCGTGCCTCTATTGGTCGCACTTCACGGTACGGGCTCGAATGGTCGGGCCATGATCGGGGAGTTTCAGAGCCTGGCGTTGGACCGAGGCTTCGCACTTCTCGGTCCCGATTCTCGTGTTTCTCCCGCTGGCGATTGGACCTGGCAGGTCGCCGACCAACCGAATGAAAGAACTCCGGACTTCTGGCACATTCATGCATGTTTGGACGAACTGATGGACCGGTACGGCGACCGTTTGAAAGCGGAAAACGTTTTGATTGTTGGCCACTCGGGGGGCGGCAGCACGGCCCCGTATCTGGCTACGAACAGCAGCCCATTTTCCGCGTTCGCTGTTCTGCATGGAGGAGTTTTTGCCGGTGGCCTGGGCCCACGCCAGGTTCGCGGCTGGTTCTCCACGGGGAGGGAGGACAACATGAGACCACCGTCGCTCGTTCGAGCCGCGGCTGCGCAAGCCCGGTCCTCGGGCCTCCGGGACATCGAGTACCGTGAGTTTCCTGGTGGGCATGGGCTCGGAGAAGAAGAGAGGCGAGCTCTTGTGAATTGGTGGCTGGGCGAAAGTGCTCTTCACTCCCCCGGCGGGCAAGCTCTCTCCTCCGGAGAGCTTTGAGCGTAGGACGGTGCTTCCGGCGCTCCGCGCGAGACGAGTTCGACCGTCATTCTCGCTCGGCGCGCTTTCGCCTTTCCGCGTCGTCCTCCCAAGCTTCGCGCGAACAGGGACTTCAGCCTTCCGGCGGCGGAGGAGCCTGGGGCCGAGAGGGCGGCCGCGCGTGACGGGAGGGGGCGGAGTCCGTGAGAGGATTGTAAGCGAGGCGCGTGAGCTCGCGGCGCTTTTTGGCGCGGAGGGCGACGAGCGCGAGGGAGGCGGAGAGCAGTCCGAGGCCGACGACGGGGAGCAGCGGCGAGGGCGCGCTCAGGCGGAAGAGGGAGCCTGCGCCGGGCGCGGGGGTGACGTGGGGGCGGAGCGGAAGCCCGTAGCGAGTCGCGAGCTCGACGGCCTGGACGAGGTGGATGACAGGGATGCCCTGTTTGGACAGGGCGCCCATCACGGACTCTTCCGAGACGTCAGGGCTCGGGAGGTTGATGCCAGGCTGGAACTGGCCCTGGGCGCGGCTGCGTCCGAAACTCACGGCTCCGCCGCCGATGTTGACGTAGGCGCGAAGAGGCGCGCCGGCGCGGGCTCGTTCGATGGCGGCGAGCCGCTCGGCGAGGGACTCTTCGTAGCTCGTCGCTCGCAGGCGCTCGGCGCCGCTTCGCTCGATGGCGGCCTCCAAGATGGCCGTGCCTTCCTCGCTCAGGCCGCCTCCGAGGTCCTCGAGACCTCCGAGGCTCGCGGCTAAGGTCTTTGTCTTGAGGAGGCCGCGCTCGTTCAGGAAGGTCGCCATGTCGAGCCAGGAGAACTTCTCGTCGCTGGCGCCGTAGTCGCTGGCTGCTGCGGAGGCGATGACGATCGGACGGAGACCGAGCTCTTCGGCGGCCACGAGCGCCGCGATGTTCCAGGCGGGGAAGGACCCTGTCACGCCGAGGGCGATGACGTCGCCCTGTTTCAGGCCGAGCTCCAGGTAGAAGGCCAAGATGAGCGCGGCGAAGTTCGGGTTGACGCTCGTTTGTTTCGCCGAGAGGGCGCCGCTCGAGGTGGTGATCGAGGTCGCGGGGCGGAAAATGAGTCCGGAGCGGGCGGGGTCGAGCTCGGGGAGCAGGGGAATGTCGCGGCGGAGCCGCTCCTCTCGGATCGCGTCAAAAGCGCGCTGGGTGTGTTCGGCGGCCGTTCGCGCCAGATCCCGGTGCGCGCTGCCCGGAGACCAGGGACGGAGCTCGATCGTGAGAAGGACGAGGGTTCCGATGAGCGCGACGACCAGGAGCTCGAGGGTGCTCGGTCCCGGAGGGCGATGGTAAACCCGCTGTCCGCCGAAGAGAGGCTTGTTCAAGGGAAGAGCCCACCCGGCAAGAGCTCTTGTCCGAACAGGCAGAGGAGCAAGAGGCGTACGAAGGATGAGCAGATCGTGATCGAAGAGAGCGTGAGCAGGACGCCCTGGCGATCCATCCAGATCGCGATCAGGCCCGGAATGATGTAGCCGACGGTGAGCTCGGCGGGGTCACCTTGGAGGGAGGCGAGATGTGTCGCGAGGGCTCCTGCGAGGTACCCAAAGAGCACGGCGAGGGCCGTGCGCCTGCGCCCGTAAAGGACGAGGAAGCTCCCAAACAAACGCAGCGCGCCATAAGCGAGCAGCGATGCGATGAGCAGTACGAACAGGCTCTTCGGCCGATCGAGGGCGAGCGCGACGTAGCCCGGCACGACCATCCCCGCTGCGCCAATCGACGCGAGCTCGGCGAGGGCCAGGCTTACAACGAGGCCGATGCCGATCGAGATTGGAAGGAGCTCCATGAGCCTTTTGGTTCTTCTCGCAGTTTGGCGATGAGCTCAAGGCCGATCCCGCCAATATTGCCGATGCCTACAGCGACGCCATGAGGCCCGGCCAGGGCCGAGAGCTCGCGCGCGAGCTCGACGGGTGTGTGACTCGAGGAGGAGATGATGGCCTCCTCGGGGATCCCTGCGGCGAGCGCGCGATGGGTGAAGAAGGAGCGTCCCGTGCCGACAACGAGGTAAGCGTCGGCTGGAGTCCAGCGGGCGACCGCGTCGCCGAGTTGTGTGGACCTGTCGGCGCGGTCTTCGCGGCAGTTGATGAGAGCGACGCGGCGGACGCCCGAGTCCGTCCGAGCGAGGGCGAGCTCCCAGACCTGTCCGGTGGACTCGGGATCGTTGGCGGCGAAGCCGTTGACGAAGACGAACTCGCGCCCTTCGAAGCGGACGTATTCGATGGTGAGCGCTCCGGGATCGGGACGCGCGCGCTGCATGCCGATCAGCGCCGTGCGACGGGGCACTCCGAGCTCTTCACAGACGGCGAGGGCGAGCTGGACGTTCTCTGCGTGTTCGATGTAGCGGAAGCGGCGGAGCTCCCGTTCGGTGACGGGCTCCTCCGCTGTCTCCGGGCGGACGACGCGCCCGGTCGCGCCTCGGTCGGAGAGGACCTCGGCGATGAGCGGCTGAAAGCGGGGCTCGGCCGTGATCAAACGGCCACCCGGCGGGACGCTGCTGAGCAGGGCCTGAGCGACCCCCGTCGCATCCGGGCCCATGACGTCCAGATGGTCCTCGCGGATGTTGGTGATGACCCCGATGGTGGGTCGGACGATGCGCGCCGTCGAAACCCACTGCAGAAATGGTTGGAGCGCCATGCACTCGATCACGAGCGCTTCGGAGCGTTCCTCGGCGGCGCGCCGCAAGATGGAGACTTGTTCCCCGATGTTGGCGCGGCCCGCGCGCAAGATCGGATCTTCCTTGCCGTCCGGGAGAATGAAGCGGGGGAGGGTCCCTGTTGTCTTTGCGGTGGTTCGGATGCCCCCGGCGCGGAGGCCCGCCGCGATCAGGCGCGTCACGCTGGATTTCCCGCGGGTGCCGTTGACGTGCACACGGATCGGGACAGCCTGGTGAGCGCGGCGGAGCAGGATCGCCTCTCTCACAAGCCAAAGAAGCACGAGGGCCGCGAGGCTCGCGAGCACCAAGAGCTCTTTGGTCCAGAGGGGCAGAGAGGTCACGGGGAGTTCACAAACAGAGTTGCTTCTGTCGTTCTACCCGAAGAGCTCGCGGCTTGGCTAGCGGGGCCTGCCGAGCGATCGCGCGCGGCGAGGTTCGTCTCGAGAGCCGGGGGCGCGCGGGAGCAAGGAGAGCTGGCGAAGTCGCGCGGTGGTAGTGGACGGGGCCTGAGCGCTCGCTATACCGGGCGGTGAAATGGTCACTGAGGAAGTTTCGGTCTTTCGGTCTTCTGGCGTCCCTGCATACTTTTTTGATCGGGCGCGGCTCGTAGAAAAAGCGCGCTCGCTCGCGCCCTCCTACGCTTCCGCGGAACCTTTCCCTCACATCGTCATCGACGATTTTCTTCCGTCGGATGTGCTCGACGCGGTCCTCGCTGAGTTCCCTTCACCGCAGTCGGGGAGCTGGGAGAAGTACAACGACGCGATGCAGAAGAAGTACGGCAGCCGCGACGAAGAAGTGCTCGGTCCGACGACTCGCATGGTACTCCATGAGCTCAACTCCGGAGCTTTCCTCGCCTTTCTCGAAGAGCTCACGGGCATCAAGGGACTGATCCCCGATCCGTGGTTCGAGGGCGGCGGTCTGCATCAGATCGTGCGCGGCGGTCTGCTCAAGGTGCACGTCGACTTCAACAAACACACGCTGACGCGCCTTGATCGCCGCATCAACGCGCTCCTCTACCTGAACCGCGATTGGGACGAGAGCTACGGCGGACACCTCGAGCTCTGGGATCAGGACATGCGAGAGGCGGTGAAGAAGATCGCCCCGGTGTTCAATCGGCTCGTCGTCTTCAACACGACCGACTTCGCGAACCACGGACACCCGGAGCCGCTCACCTGCCCCGAGGACCGCTCCCGGCGCTCGATGGCGCTTTATTACTATTCGAATGGGCGTCCGAGGGAAGAACTGCGGGCGAGCGCGCATACTACCGTATTTAAGCGTCGCCCTGGCGAGCTGATCCCGTGGACTCTGTCGGAGCTCGGCGAGAATTTGATGCCGCCGGTGGTGACGGAGATGATCCGCCGCGCGAACTTCTTCAAAGGGCGACGCTGAGGGAGCATCTTGAGCGCGGGCGCTTGCGCCCGCGCGGTGTGTTGAGCATTCGAGCGCGACGGAGCGTCAGCGATCGGAGGTGGACTCAGGCGAAGGCTCGGCCGGGCTCCATCGCGGACATGTGGACCGGGGCCAAAAAAAGGGAGCTCAAAGGAGCTGGGGGAAGCGCACCCCGGACCGAGGGTCGCGGGGCCTCTTACGCGATTCTCCCCGGTTCTCGGAGAGCGTGGTCGCAGGCGCGCAGGGTGATGGCCATTTCCGTGAGGGTCGGGTTTTGCCAACCAGAGGTCACCCAGCAGGCGCCGTCCGTCACAAACAAATTGCTCACACCCCAGACGGCGCCGAAGCTGTCGGTCACCGAGTGGTCCGGGTGGAGTCCCATGCGCGCGCCGCCGACCTCATGCACGAACATGCCCGGCGTCGACAGGGTCCACTCCTTCTGAATCTGCTTCAGGAAGTTTTGCACGAAGGGCGTGTAAAAGTGGTCAGTGACCATGCCCGGGATGCCTCCCGCGCGTCGCACCATCTCCTCCGTATCTGCGCGAGCGGCGGCAGCCACAGCCAAATCGGCCTCCTTCCAAGAGCAGGTGATGTGGGGCACCGGGATGCCATAACGGTCGCGGACCGTGGTGCTGAGCTCGATGCGGTTCTCGAGGTGGGGCAGGACTTCGCTGCGTCCGCAGAGGAAGCCGAAGGCGACGCTTTTATGGCGCCGGAACAGCCGCGGCACGGGCATACGCTGGATGCCGCCCCAGATCCCGAAGCCGCGCAGGTAGGGCTGGTCGCGTTTTCCGAGGTTCTGGTAGCGGGGCACCATGATCGAAGCGCACCCAGAGAACTCATAACTCTCTCCAGTTTCCTTGACCTCAGGCAGCGTGAAGTAGACGTTGCCGGCGCTGTGGTCCATGACGAAGCGACCGAGGATGCCCGAGTTGCCGCCGAGGCCGTTCGGGTGCTCGTCGGTTCTCGAGTTCAATAGCAGCCGGACGCTCTCAATGGTCGAGGCGCAGAGGAAGATGCGCTTGCCGCGGACGATGTGGCGCTCGCCGGTTCGGGTATCAACGAACTCGACCGCCTCGGCGCGCTCTTTTCCTGGTTCGAGGAGGACCCGGGCCGCGCGCGCGTTCGGTCGAATCGTACAGAGCCCCGTATCGACAGCTCGCTTCAACGTCGTTTGAACGCTGGTGATGCGCGAGTAGTCGATGCCCCGCTCTGGGCTGCGCTCGCCGTCGATGCCCCGGGAGACGATCACGCGGCGGTCGTCGTATTGAGCCTCGACCTTGCTGCGGAAGTACTCTTCGCCGGGCGTGAGCTCCTTCTGTCCAGCGAAGTTCCCGTCGGGGATCTGCGGGAGGTCCTCACGGCTTCCAAACACGCGCAAGAGCCCCTCGAGCTCTGAGTAATAGGGCGCGAGATCGTCGTGGGAGATCGGCCAGTCGACGCCGAAGCCGTCAACGCTTGCGGCCTTGAACTCGTAGTCGCTGAGGCGCGGCGTCACAGCGTCCCAGGTAAGCGTGCGTCCGCCGAGGCGGCCGCCCCGGATCCAGCGGAAGGGAGAGTCGTCCGGCGTCGTGTAAGGGTTGTCCTTGTCGTCGACGAAGAAGTCCGGGTTCGTGGCCCAGTAGGTTGGATGATGCTTTTGGGTGTCCTGACGATGCGAAAAGGCGTGTCGATACAGGGCCCGGGGGGCGTTGGTGAGGAAAGAGGCCCGGTGCTCTTTGGGACTTGAGCTCCGAGAGGCTTCGAGTACCAGCACGCGCAGGCCACCTTGCGTGAGCTTCCACGTTGCTGCGCCTCCATTGGCCCCCGACCCGACGACGATGGCGTCCCAGACCTGATCGGTTACGTCCATAATTCCGACTTCAAAGTGATCTCAAAGATAGACGCGGAGCGCCGAGCCACATCACGGGGCCTGAATCCGACGCGCATCCTCCTCGTCCATAGGCGTTTGGCAAGCCAGGAGGTTAGCGCGCATGCGCTCGAGGCTTCGGGTTGCCACGCTTGGGTACACGGGGAAAGGGCTCGCTTTCAAAAAGGCGAGGAGCGCGTTTTCGATGGAAGTTCCGTGCGCATCTGCCCAGGCCTGGAGGCGAGCGCGACGAGCTAGGTTCTCCGGTGTGTCGTAGACGGAGCCTCGCGGGTTCTTGAGATAGCCGCCACCGAGAGGCGACCAGGCGAGCACCGCGAGCTGGCGCTTGGTGAGGAACTCCTGGGCCGCGCGATCGCCGGTGATGCTGGTGCAGCCGGGCCAGGGCGTCTTCTTCCAGGCGAAGAGCGAATACTGTGGGCTCGTCATGAGCGCAGGGGGCAGCCCGACGGCTTTGCCTGCTTCTTCGAGGGCTTCGAGGCGCTCATGGGTCCAGTTCGAGACGCCCCAGGCTCGGATCTTTCCCGCTCGAAGAAAGGAGGCGAGAGTGCGCGCGATTTCTTCGAGCGGCGTGACCTGGTCGTCTCGATGCAAAAAATAGAGCTCGACCCAGGAGGTCCCGAGGCGGCGCAGGGAAGCCTCGAGGTCAGCTTCGAGGGCCGCGCGCCCCAGGCGATGGGGAGCGACGATCGGGATCGGATGCCCCCCTTTGGTGGAGAGAAAGAGGCGCTCCCGGTTTTTCCTCGCGCGCATCCACTCCCCGAAGAGCCGTTCGGTGCCGCCCGCTTGATAGGATGCGGCAAGATCAAAGGCCGTGAGGCCAAGCTCCAAGAGCCCGTCGAGGTACGCAAAGGCCGGCTGGGAGCTCACAAAAGGCAGGCGGACGACCTGGCCGAGATGCGAAGTTCCTACAAAAAGCGGCGGAAGTGAGCTGAGATCGACCATGACGAGCCGGGGAACAAGCCCAAGTACAAGCTCGTTCCCGGTGCGTCTAGGTCTCGGTCGATCTTCTGCGGGCAGAGCGGGAGCGGCGGCGGTTGTTTTCGCCGCTCACTTCCGATGAAGCGGTCGGGTCAGTTTGCGCCGATCACTTGCGAGCGCGCTTCGCCGTTCACCTCGAAGGTGATCCCCGTCATGGTGACCGTGCCCCGCGTGTTGTCGTCGATCTCGCTGCCGACCTCGAGACGGGTGACCCACATGTCTCCGTTGAAGCCGGGGCGGCTCAGCAGGTAGTCGATGAAGGGTTTGACATCGAGCTTGCCGCTGAAGTTCTTCTGGGGACCGGAGTTGTCGCGGAACTGGTAGTAACGCCAGCCATCGGCCCAGTTGTCACGCTGGACCCAGAGCGTGTAGTTCCTGCCGCCCGAACCGACCTGGTCCGGTCCTGAGACCGAACCACCTTCGAAGGCGCCATTTTGGCCGGGCCCGTCCTTGGGCCAGCGGCCGGGCTGCCAACCCCAGAAGGTCATGAGCTCGGCGAAAGCGCTGTGAGCGCGACCTTGGGGCGTGGGTTGTGTGGGATCGACGTCACTGATCCAGAACTCGAACGTGATGTTCCAGGACTCCTCAGCTTCGAGGGAGATGTTCAGGTTCTCAACGGTAACGCTAGCACTCTGGATCTCGCTGAGCTTCTTCGGGAGGAGCGTCGTAGAGCTGAACTCCGGGGAGGTGACGAGCGAGTTGCCGATACCGAACGGGTGGATGCCGAACTCGATCTGGGGAAAATCGGGTTTGGACCCCTGACCGCCGCAAGAGGGGCGATCGAACGTCCAGCCAAAGCTCGAGTCCTGTCGCACGAACACGCTCATCGGCGTGTTGCAGCCGAGATCTTCTGAGCCCCAGTTGTTGTTCAAGATGCGGATGTCTCCGATGCGGAGATAGTCCTGGGGTACAGAGGACATCGAGCCCGGGGCGGCGTTCGGCTTGCCCTCCTTGTCGACGTCAGGACCGCCTGCGCCTCCGTCACCCGGCGTTCCCCCGCCGCTCCCGGTCCCAGCGCCGCCGCTTCCGGTCGGTGCACCCCCCGCATTCGAGTTCACATCACCGCCGACACCCGAACTACCTGCGCCCACGCCCGGTGCTCCGCCTGCCTGGGGACCTGCGCCGCCAGAAGGACCCCCAATGGTTCCGTCGCCGCCGCCTCCGGTGCCTGCGCCCCCGGCCCCGACCTCGGAGCCACCGGAGCCATTCGGCAGAGCGCCGGAGTCATCGGCGCTCGGTGAGCAGTTTGTGAGGAGAGCGAAGGAGGCGAGGGAAGCGAGGGACCCGAGAGAGACGAAGCGCGCGTGAAGCATAAAAAGACTTTCGAGGGCGTGCGCCGGGGGCGCGAAATGAAGCTCGAACATTATCAGAAAGCGCGGTCGATCCGTCGCGCGCTCCCGACAGGGAGGGTGTCGAAGTGGGTCTACCGTCGAGCGACAATGGATTTTCTCAGTGTGGTCGCGGGTGAGGCCCTGCCTTTTTCCTACGTGGCGTGGTACGGGGTCGGGCCCGTCCACCGACGAGCGCCCTCGGCTGTGTCGTCCCCCTCGCTCCCTGCCCCGAAAGCACTCATGCAGCGCTACGGCGATCTGCTTCGCTTCGTGCTGGTCGGTGCGAGCAACACGGCCCTTGGTTACCTGATGTTCGCCGGGTTCTTGTGGGTCTTGGGGGATGGTCCCGGGCGCGCGGGTCTCGCGCAGCTCTTCGCCTATTGCGTGGGGACGCTGTGGTCCTTTTATTGGAACCGCCGCTGGACCTTCCGCAGCTCCGGGAAGGTAAAGAGCGAGGGAATCCGCTTCGTCGGGCTCCAGGCCGTGCTCGCGCTCACGAGCTCGGGAGCGATCGCCTTCCTTTCGGCTCAGCTTACCATCTCGGTGCACATCATCTGGGTCCTGGTGACGGCGGTGATTACGGCCGTGAATTTTGTTGTCTCGAAGTACGTCGTCTTTCGTGGAGGACGACTGCGACACGAGCAGCAGCCGACGGCGGACTGACGGGCCTCAGGCTGGCGAATCAGGGGCTTTGGGCCTCGGAGGGGCGCTTGGGGCGCAGAGCGGCAGAGCGCGGCAAGCCCTTGGTGGGCACCGAGAGAAGGTGAGCTGCGCGCCGAGCGGGAAGACCTCATCGATCCGAGATGATCGGGGGCGATAGGACAAAAAGAGAAGAGCCGGCCCCTCTTGGGAAGCCGGCTCTTTGAACACTTCAGACCCGAAAGTCGAAAGGTTTCCCGCGAGGATCAGGAGCCGCGCGCCAGGAGGCGGTAGGAGACCTGACGGAGACCGGAGTCACCCGCCGCCTTGTGCGTGTCAGGCGACTTCGCGTTCTTGTCGATGATCGCGTTGAGCGCGTCCTGGACAGCCTGGTCGCCCTTCGGGGTCAGGTAGTCGATCGTCTGAGCAGCGACGAAGCGCACCGCAGCATTGTCGATTCCGTCGAGGTGCTTGATGAGCTCGTCGCGGCTCTCCGCATTGCCAAGCACGCCGATCATGTAAGCGGCCTTGATGGCGCCGAGCTGGTTCTTCTCCTCTTGGTAGACGCTCTTTTCGACGGCCTCGAGGTAACAGGCGACCTTGTCTCCGCACTCCTTCACGACCGCCTCGGCGCCCTTCACGAGATCGTCCATCTTGTACTTCTTGGCTGCAGCCGAGACCTCAGCCCAGTACTTGGCGGGAGCGAGCTTGAGAGCGGACATCGTGAGAGCTTGCTGAAGAGCGGTCTTCTCTTCGCCGCCACCCTTGGTCTTCTCTGCCATCTCGAGCATCCAGGGGATCATGCTCGGGTCGTAGAACTGAGCGGCGGCCTCTGCGAGCAGGACCAGACCGGGAGTACCTTGAACGGCGGTGTCGAGCGGGATGCTCTCGAAGGCCTTCTTGAAGGCTTCCTTGGAGGCGGGGGTCGCCGGAATCTTCGCGAGCTCGCGGGCGACCAAGACCTTGTCCGTGTTGTCCGCCTTGCCTTCGAGGATCGACATGAGCGGCGCGAGGCCTTCGCTGCGGCTCGTGAGGCCGATGATGCTGGCGGCGATCGAGAGGGCAGGGTTCCCCTTCGGCTCTTCCTTGAGGTCCTGAGCCTTGACGAGCTCCTTCTTGTGGTAGCTAACCAGCGGATCCTTCTCGTCGAGCATCTTGATGGCGCGGTCGACGGAGGGCTTTCCAATCTTCACGAGGGCGAGCAGCGCCGTCGTGGCGATCGAGCTCTTCGCGGGAGTCAGGATGACCTTGATCAGCGGCTCCACAGCGGCCGGATCGCGGAGCTCACCGAGGACCTGTGCCGCGGTCACCTGCCAGAACTGCTGGCTGCGGAAGGGATCGACGAGATCGCGAGCCTGCTCTTTGGTCTTAGCGGCCTGCGGATCTTTCATCTCCTGATCGAGCAGAGCGATGAGCGAAGAGGACCAGCCGGGATCGGGAGCGGCGACCATCGCTTCGCTGTAGTCGCGGTAGGTGATGCCGCCGAGCATCGTGTGCGCCTCGAGTTTCTCGAAGGCAGCGAGCACGCTGGGTGCGAGCTCCTTCGACTTCATGTCGCCGTAGGCGCGCACAGCCCATTTGATGTCCGCCTCGTCCTTCGTCTTGCGCGGACGATTCGCGAACTCATCGAAAGCCTTCTTGAGGGCCGGGATCGTGCGGGGATCGCGGAAATCAGCGAGCAAACGGATCAGACCGACGCGCGTTGCGGTGTCGAGATCCGCGTAGTTCGTTACGTAGGCTTCCGTGAGGGGGCCGACCAGCTTGTCCTCGAGATCCTTAACGACCTGCTCTTCCTTGTTGCCGTTCGCCTTGGTGAGCGCGTCGTCCAAGAACTGAGTGAGGCGCTTGACGGCGCGCGGACGCCACTGCGGGTCGTCCATCTTGTCGAGCCAATATTCGGGCTGGTTCTCGTTCTTGCAGCCGACGAGGACTGGGGAAACGAGGGCGGCGGTGGTGACGGCTGCAGAGCCGATGAGCAGGGAACGGAGAAGCGCGTAGGTAGCGCGCGAGGCTCGGAACATTCTGATTTTCCTCCCGAAAGGTCCTGGTGGTGGGCGCGAATTTGCGCGTCCAGCACCCTATGCCCCTCGGGGTGAAACTGTCAACGAAACCGCAAAGTCGACGAGCTGTCGCCGAGCGATCACCTTCGGACGCAGTGTCGGGAAACACAGTCCGGGTGTGTGTGGTTTTATACCCGACCGCGCTTTTCGAGCTCAGCCTGCAGAAGCGGCGCAACGAGGCGCACCGTCTCGCCGTGGAGGTTCGGGTTCCCCGCGACGATGCCAGTATCATTTTTCAAGCTTGGCGCTCGGTAATCGAGGTCGTTTCCGAGTGCGTCCGTGTAGGTGCCCCCGGCCGCGCGCAAAATGGCTTCCGGTGCGCACGCGTCCCAGCGACATCCCGCATGCTCAGGTGCGAGATATATATCAGCGCGTCCGTCGACCACCGCGGCGCCCTTCAGGCCCGCGCTTCCGATCGCCAGCACCCGCGAGACCGCGAGTCGTTCGATCGCCTGTTCGAGGAGGCTCGTCCTATGGGACCGGGAAGAAACGACAGCTGCGTCCGCGAGGGAGAGCGTTTCGGGCACCCGAACTTCGCTCACGGAACCATCTCGATCGATGCGGAAGGCGCCGCGTCCGAGGGCGCCGGCCCAGGCGATTCCCGAGACAGGTGCCACGAGGACGCCGTGGGTCGGCCGCTGTCCATCGAGCAGTCCGATCATGACCACGAAATCGTCGGTCCTATCGACAAAGGCGCGCGTGCCGTCGACCGGATCGACGAAGAAGACGCGCTCGAAGCTGCGAAAATCTGCCCAATCTTCCTCGGGGCTCTCCTCCGCAACGATCGGGGTGTTCGGCTCCAGCTCCCGGAGCCGCGCGCAGATCAGCGTGTTGGCGCGGCGGTCAGCTTCGGTCACAGGGTCCGCGGGACCTTTGTAATCGACGGCAAACGGACGCGCGTAGACGTCCATGATCTCGCGGGCGGCTTCGCGCCCAATCGCAAGCAGGTTCTGGAGCAGCGCATCCATCGGGGGCCGCCTAGCGTGTCACGCCAAAATCCGAAAGGCGCGCTTCGAGTGCGGTCCGTTTGACCTCACTCAGAGGTTCGCCTCGGGTCTCGCGGACGAGCTGGTCGAGCTGTTGACTCTGCCGGGGTCCGAGGATCACGCTCGAGCAGAGGTCCTCGGCGAGGGCAAAGAGGACGGCTGCCGCTCGCATCGTCGGGACGTCGCCGGAGACCAGGGGGCGCACGGCAGCGAGCTGGTTGATGCGCGTGCGGACCGCACCGTCGGGCCAGCGCTTTCCTCGGTGATCGCCGTAAGAAAACATCTTGCCCGGGAGCCAGCGGTTCGTGAGGAGGCCGTACGCGAGCACGCTGTGGAAGAGGAGGCCAACTCCCGTCTCGGCGATCTTGTCGCGGAGGGCTCGGTAAGGTCCGACGTGGAAAATGTTGTAGGTGAGACTGAGCACGTCGATGCCCGCTTCGAGGGCTTTTTTCCCGACCTCGGCGCTCCCAGCGCTCACGCCGTACGCCACGATATCACCGCTCTTCTTGAGCTCCCGGAGCACGTCGAGGGCGTCGCTCTTCTCGAGAGCGCGCAGGCTTGGGTTATGGAGAAGCGCGACGACGCGAGGAGGTTTTCCGCGTCCCTCTCCGCGCAGGCGCTCGAGGGATTCCGTGGACTGCCGCTTCAGGAAATCCGCAGAGAAGTCGCGCCTGGGCGGGGAAGCGCCTCGATCGGTCCCCCAGCGCGTGACGACGATGGCGTCCTTGTCCTCGAGAGCTCTGCCAAGGTCACTCTCGATCACCCCACCACTATAAGAGGCGCTCGTCTCGAACAGGTTGATGCCCATCGCGAGCGCTCGCGAGAAGAGTCCGGGGATATCGCCCTCGAGCACGGACCCGTAACTTTCGGGGACGAGACCCCAGGTTCCGAGCCCGAGCTCGCTCACTTCGATGCCGGTCTTTCCGAGCTTGCGCTTCTTCATCCGCCCTATTCATACACGAGACAGCCCCCTTGCTTCACCCCGGAAGGCGGCCTAAGGCCCGCTTCCCCCCCGTGCCGCCCGATTCCGACTCCCCCCGGCCTGCTCCGCGCTTCGTCGACCCCTACGCCCACGCGCCGCGGCTCCCCGATGAAGGGTCCCTCGATCTGCGGGCGGTCTTCCATGGTCCCCGGGCCCCGGGACCCGTGGAGCTCGAAATCGGCCCAGGTCGCGGCTGGTTCACTGTGGAGAGGCTCGAGCTCGATCCGGGAGCCTACGTTGTGGGGCTCGAAATCAAGCGGAAATGGGCCACGATCGTCGACGAACGCCTGAAGAAGCGGGGCCTCGGCGGGCGCGGGCGCGTGTTCGCAGAGGACGCACGCTTGATTGTTCCGCGCCTCGTGCAGGAGAGCCTCGCTCGCGTTTATCTCCATTTTCCTGATCCCTGGTGGAAGAAGAGGCACCAGAAGCGCCTCGTCTTGGGTGCACCGCTGCTCGATGGTCTCGTGCGCGCCCTCGCCCCCGAGGGAGAGTTCTTCGTGCAGACGGACGTGCTGGAGCGCGCTGAGCGATACGAAAGTGAGATCGACGCGCACGGAGGCTTCCGCCCGGTGCAGGCGACCGCGCGCATCGAGGACCACTCGTATGGGGCTCGCTCGCCGCGGGAGCGCATCGCGATCCGCGACGGGATCCCCGTCTATCGCCTTCTCTATCAGAAGCGCTGATCGAGCCCGGTCAGGGGCGGCGCTCCTTGAGCGTGGCGGTTGTGACCTGGGACCATCGCGCTTACGCTCGGAAACCGTGCATCGCGCTGCCGCTCCGGGGATGATCGCCGCACTCTCGGCTCTCGCGATCCTCGCGCCCGCGTGCCAGAGCTACTCGAGCCAGCTCGTGCGCGCCCAGGCCTTCTATCAAGAGAGCCGTTACGAAGATGCCCTCGCCATCTTCCGGTATCTCGGACCGAATGAGGGAGCCCTCGAGCCGAGGCAGAGAGTTCGCTACTACTACCTTCGGGGGATGACGGACGTGCGGCTCGGATTCAAAGATGACGCCCGCTATTGGCTCGCGCTCGCCCGGGCGAGCCTGAAGAGTGCCGCGAGCGGGCTCACTCCCGAGGAAGCAGATCGACTTGAGCTGACGCTCAATGACCTAAACGAAGATCATCGCCGCACCATGCGGGGGTACGTCGAAACGGTAGAGGCTCAGGCGATGTCATGTCGCTGGAGCAGTGATTGCGAGGACGGTTACGTGTGCAAGGCGAATCAGTGTGTGAGCACAGACTCTTGAAGTCGGAGGTCAAAGTGAAGGGCTATCGTGAGGGTTGGCTCGGAGTGGCTCGAGCCGAACAGCCCCCAAGGCGACAGCAGCTTGACGGGAAGCGAGCGCTTGGCCTTGGCCTTTCGCGGAGCTCCTTCTCGGTGGCCCTTTGTCTGTTCGCTCTTGGCTGCGCCGGCAGAGGAAAAGAGGCAAGTGCACCCGGTCGTGATGCCCATGTGAACGTTCCGACTACGGTCATCACGAAAGACACGGGAGAGAACATCGCGGATTTGCTCGCACGGGCCGATCGCGCGGCAGAGGATGGCGCTTACGAAGAGGCGATCCACCTCTACCATCGAGTCATCGACGCCGATCTCGAGGGGGACTACCGGACGCGCGCGTTCATTGGGCTTGGCACAATCCACGACGTCGAAGGGCGAGCCGAAGCAGCTCTCGCTGCCTATCAGAGCGCGGTGCCGACGAGGGGTCCGTCTTCGCGGCCCGAAGTGGGACCGCTGCGCGTGCGGATCGTTCGTTTGCTGGTATTTTTGGAGCGCTTCGTGGAAGCCGAGGAAGTGGCGCGGGAGCTCGACCCGAGTGAGAGGCCAGTGCTCGAAGCGGTCATCATCCACGCCGCGCGCGCCCTCGGACTCGTTGAGCGAGGTGAGCTCGATGAGGCCCAGCTCGAAATCGGACGCGGCAGACAGCGGCTCGACGACGCTGGGCTCGGTCAGCTCATTGAGGTCCCGCTCGACGTCGCGGCGCTCGAGTATGCTCGAGGTGAGCTCTTGCGCCGCCGTGCCGAAGCCATCGGCTTCGACCCATTGCCGCTCGACTTCGCGGCGGCGCTCGAGGAGCGCTGCCGGTACATTCTCGATGCTCAAGCGGCCTATTCGGAGGTCATGAAGGCCGGCAGCGCTCAATACTCAGCGATGGCGGGCGTGCGCGTGGGGAGCCTGTATCAATCGCTCCACTCCGACTTGATCCGCATGGGCCGACCGACCACAGCGGACACCCCCGAGAAGCGCATGTTGTTCGAGGCGGCCCTGCGCCTTCGGTACGCGATTCTGCTCAGGAAAGCGGCCGCGATGATGGAAAGCACAGTGCGCATGATCGAGCGGACGGGTGAGGGTGGCCAGTGGGCCGAGCGCGCGCGACAGGCGCTCAGTGAAATATCACAAGCGGAGCGGAGTGAGCAGGCGCTCATCGACGCGCTTCCCGTCGCGCGAGCGGACATCGAACGCGCCCTCGCGGATCTCGGGGAACGGGCGAAGTAGGCCGTGCGAGGCTGGCTCCCCCGGGACCTCTGCTTGGCGCCCTCAGAGCCCTCAGTTCCAGCTCACCGAAGTCGCTGCGGGGCACAATCTTGGACAGAGCCCGCTCGTCTTGCGCTGGACGAGGGAGTCGGACGGCTCGACGGGGATCCTTGTTTTTACGGCGCTCTGGCAACAGCTGATTCGGTAGTCCCCGAGGCCGGTCAGTGAGTTCAGCGCCACCGTCCACTCGCGGTGTCCTGTAAGGGGAATCCCTCGGCCGTACCCGGCAGGGAGGGGCGTCTCGACCGGGGTGGCTTTCACGGTTCGTCGCCCGCGGGGGGATCCAAGGTCGCGAATTTGCGAGAGTTTCGTGATATTTGGAGCGGTGCGATTCGTGCTTGACTCGGCCGAGTGAAGGGGCTAGTTCAGCGCACCCGCCGTCCCTGGGTGCTTAGGGTTGATTTGTCTTCTTTCCAGGCCGCTTTTTTGGCCAGGTAAGGAGGGAGAAGCCCGAAAGCAGCCACCGGAGCTCCGATTCCGGAAGGTCGGCGGGTGGGGCCAGAGGATCCTCCGCGATCCAAGGCCGCAGAATCCCCACAGTACCCCTGTGGGCCTTATTCCGAACCGCCGCCCGTGTCTCTCCGAACTTCGATCCCTGTCTCTTACGCGCCCGCCCGCTGTGGCTCGGCTCGAGGGGCCTCGATCTATGGGCGGCGCAGCCTCGGGGACTCGGTTCGCCTCGCTCCTGTCACCGTTGGCGTAGCTCAATTGGTAGAGCACCGGTTTTGTAAACCGAAGGTTAGGGGTTCAAGTCCCCTCGCCAGCTCTCCTGAGGCTCGCCGGACGATTGCGCGAGCCCACGGCGTCGGTCGTCGGTACTCGAGGACCATCGGGGAGACGGTAAAAAGTTTAGTTTTTTCGGAGGGTTGCCCGAGTGGCCAAAGGGAGCAGGCTGTAAACCTGCCGGCGTCAGCCTACGTTGGTTCGAATCCATCACCCTCCACTAGGTCGTCCGCTTCTTCTGCGAGCGACCTGATCCATCAAACACGCGGGAGTAGCTCAGTTGGTAGAGCGTCAGCCTTCCAAGCTGAATGTCGTGGGTTCGAATCCCATCTCCCGCTCGAAGGTCAAAAGGGCCCTCGGGCTCCGCTGACCCTTGGGCGGTTCAAATCGTCACTTTCTTCACCTTGCCCTCATAGCTCAGTAGGTAGAGCGCGTCCTTGGTAAGGACGAGGTCACCAGTTCAAATCTGGTTGAGGGCTCTCCCGGGGGCTCCCCTGAAACAAAACGCAAACCGCGAATCACGTCACAGGTAACGAAGGCAGTCATGGCAAAAGGGAAATTCGTACGAAGCAAACCTCACTTGAACGTGGGAACGATCGGCCACATCGATCACGGCAAGACGACGTTGACGGCGGCGCTCGTGAAGGTTCAGTCGCTGGACGGCCTCGCG
>Ga0207415_1000089_pt1 | contig 98565 bp, 88 predicted proteins | sample Passage237A_FD_187369 | JGI IMG/M metagenome (GOLD analysis project Ga0207415, IMG submission 187369) | Cellulose adapted compost microbial communities from Newby Island Compost Facility, Milpitas, CA, USA - Passage2 37A (SPAdes) (version 3) ... | reverse complement strand
CCTGCCCCTCAGGTCATGGGGAGCCCTTTCTTCTCACGTCATTGCGAGTGCCTTCCTCGTCGGGTCGTTGTGAGCACCTTCCCCTCAGGTCATTGGCAGCCCCTTTCTTCTCACGTCATTGCGAGTGCCTTCCTTGTCGGGTCGTTGCGAGCGCCTGCCCCTCAGGTCATGGGGAGCCCTTTCTTCTCACGTCATTGCGAGTGCCTTCCTTGCCGGGTCGTTGCGAGCGCCTGCCCCTCAGGTCATGGGGAGCCCTTTCTTCTCACGTCATTGCGAGTGCCTTCCTCGTCGGGTCGTTGTGAGCACCTTCCCCTCAGGTCATTGGCAGCCCCTTTCTTCTCACGTCATTGCGAGCCGAAGGCGAAGCAATCCAGAAAAAAACACGGTGGCGCAACACGCTAACCAAAAACAAGCCGATATACCTGAAGGAAAAGCTCGCTGAATTTGCCAACGTGGAGAACAGAACGGCCGATAAACCCGAAGACAAAAGGATGGCGGATCAGCAAAAAATAATGTACAACTCCAGAAACGATTATCCCCGTTGAAAAACGTGATGAATACGTGGGGGCTTTGGAAGCTGCAGGTGCGCGGGGAAATATAGAACCGTTTGCCCCGTTCATTGCAAAACTTGAAAACGTATCAGTGACAGGATCGCCGATTGCCAGGATTTAATGTTTGATTGACTACAACGAAGCGCGGGATCATGAAATCGAAGTCGGACCTACCTAATTGATAATCTCCCCCTTATTCTCATCCAGCTTCTCCCGCCATTTCTGAATTTCCTCCGGAGTTATTCTCGTCCATTCCTTCAGTTCACCAACAACTTTCAGCGGACTCGTCGTACGGTAGGAACGGGTAGGGTTCCCCGGGAACTTCTTGTTGGTGACATTCGGATCACTTTCAAAATCTCCGGTAGGCTCAACAATATAAACCCGTTCCGGTGCATCGCCCTTTGCGAGTGCGGCGGCAAGGCCGGCACCATTCACCAACGCGGTGAAGTAAATGTGGTTCATGAAGAGGTCGGCACTGTAGTTCGATTGATGACCTGGAACCAGCAGGTCGCCGATCTTCAGATCAGCACGCGTTCCGTGATAAAACGGTCCGGGATCCGAGGGCTGATGAACGGAACTTTCCGCGAGGTTCCGATACCTTTCGGCTTCACCGGCATCGTTTCGTTCGATGTAGCAATTTGCCATCTCAGCATAAATGGCGGGCAGCGCATCCTTCACCGTGTCGTCATTAATCCGGACAGCAAGTTCCAACGAAGTATTCAACCAGGCCAGTTTTTCGGAAGCCGGCCGAACACGACGCGCGAGAAAAAAAGCCACCAGAAATTTTTCCCCCTCATCTGCTGCCTCTTCCCACGCTTTTTTCAGTATCCCTACGGCTTCCTCATTTTTTTCCGGATCTCCGAGATTCATTACATGAAGGCAACGCATTACGGTTTTGTTGGTTGGACTAAACTCCATGGTAAGAACGATTTATTGGTAATGATTGATTGCGATTCCGGATGAGCCAATGAAATTAAGAAAGGAGAAGGGTAAATCAGTGCGGAAAATAAAAAAAGATGGAAGTTTTTTTTCGCTGTAACCAGCTACAGTAAAGCCTTTTGTAAGAAAACGAAATTTCCCGTCGGATCGTATGTAAAAGAAAAAAAAATGCATCCCCTTTCGGTGGATGCATGTATGTAATTGGACGGTAGTATAGGTTGTGCAAAGGATCAAAGGCCGGAAAAATCCCACGCGTTATAGTTTCGTTTACCAACTACGATTGCTTGCTAAGGTAGGCGTCACTTTAAACGCGCGGAACTCATACCGGCTGTCCAGAGTTCTCATCCGCAGCACTTCCAGGCTGCGAACTCTACTGGTAGGTTAGGGGTCTTCACAGGAGTGGACATCATGGATTTCATAGAACTCATGGATCTGGTTTCATAGAACGTATTGGACATGGTTTCTCAGGAAATGGACTGGTTTTTCAAAAAACGGAATATGGATTGCTTTGTAGATATTCAATTTTTGACCGAAAGAGTGCGGCCATCCGATGGGCCCTCCATTTGGCTTCTTCGGCTTTTTCTCCCTCGAACAGTTCGTTTATGTTTTCGTCGAAGATGGACACCCACCTGTCGAAATGCTGCTTATCCAGCGGCATTTTTGCGTGCGGCGGAAAAGGCCGCCCCTCATAGGTATGCTCCTCCAGCAGAATGGTTTGCCAGAAGCGGTACATCTTTTCCAGATGCTCGGGCCACCGGTCACCAATCCGACTATCGAAGAGTTCTCCCAGTAACCCATCATTTCTGATCTTTCCGTAAAAGGAATCGACCATTGCCCGGATATCGTGGATATCTTTAATATCCCGGTTGGCTTGCATTTGCGGATTCATAATCTGGTCGTTTACGTATTCAGGTTGGCGAACACCCCTTAATGGACGTCCTCCGGTTTTTTTATTTCCTGGTCGGCATCTTCTGCCTTGCTTTTGCAGTTGCCTCGTTTTCCTTCCCTGCAGAGGGAGCAACAGTTGCGCTTTTCAGAGCCCTGCTCCGCGTCGTGATGATGATCGTGTTCAGGAACAAGACCATGATGGTTAAGGCCTTCAGACTGTTCAGCTTTTTCCTGTTTGTTTAACGGTTGATTTTGCATGACGTTTCCGTTAGGTTTCTTACAAAATTTTGTGTTAAGGAAGCCACCCAATACCAGGATCACATCAACAGCAGGGCCGGTATTTTGTACCCCGTTTATGTTTTACCGAAAATGGCCGGTGGTTCCATTTAAAATATAATAATACCTTTTTATCCTTTATTTAGGGGAAAACCATTAAGGCTGTCCCAAATTTCATATCCTATCTTCTCTTCCTCATTTCCGTTATACTCCACAATTCTTTCCTATCGATCTCGTACCGAGGTGGATGTCAAAACGTATATTAATACCTTTTTATCCTTTTTTTGGTCAAAAAAAAACTCAGTTGTTTTTCAAAAAAGCTTTTCCGGCATCCAGCTTATCCTTGAAATTCCCGATGGTATTATTCTCCATCATTCGGATGAGCTTCTTTTTGATCTCCTTGTATTCAAAGTGTACAGGACAGGGATGCTTCTCGGAGCAGTTCTTCAATCCCAAAACACAATCCACATACATGCTATCTCCATCGATGGCAAGAACGATGTCGGAAACAGATGTTTTCATGTCGGCCGCGTCCATATAAAAACCGCCGTTGGGGCCTTTTACGGAGTGAACCAGCTTTTTACGGCTAAGCTCCTGCATGATCTTGGCCACAAAATGTTCCGGAGCGTCGGTACCTTCGGCAATATCCTTGATGCTCACACGGACATCGTCCTTCGACTTCTGAGCAACAAAGATCATCGCCTTGATGGCGTATTCACACGACTTGGAAAACATTGGTTTCGTTTACGCGGTAAAGTTAGAAATGTTTTTCAAATAAAAGACAAAATACTCTTTTATTATTTTTTTCTACATGAAAATATCTAAAAAAGGAGGGAGTCTATCTTAAAAGTTACAAATTATTTCGCATTTGTGCAAGCAAATTACCAGCGGGCATCGTTGATCTCTACCCAATAGCCATCGGGGTCTTTCAGATAAATCTGCTTCACGCCGTCGACCCGGGCGGTAATCTTTCCTTTGACGCCATCGCGGTCAAAATACGCCAGCCCATATTTTTCAAGCCTGTTTACAAAGGCTTCCACCGAAGGAACCGTAAAACAGGTATGCGTATTGCGCGCATGATCTCCTTTATCGCGGGCATCGGCAATAAGATGAAGATGAATCAGCGGGCCGATTGAAAACCAGGTGTGGCGCCCGTCGCGGAACGGTTCGGGTATGGTGTCCAACCCGATAATGTCACGGTAGAACTCCGTGCTTTCCCGGAGGTTGACCACGGAAAGGGCGATATGATTGAGCCGGGGCTTTATACTATCGCCATTTTGAGCCCTCGTCGCAAGCGCGGAAAGTAGGAAAATAAGCGCTGTTGCAATTTGTTTCATTTAAATAAGATAGCGATTTTTTTGGTATTTTCATCGAACGTGCCGCAGATTGGAGGCACTGCAATACCCGGAAACAGACCAAAATTACCATGACCCGCTGCCATCTCCCGTTACTGATTGTCGCCCTGGTACCGATTCTGGATCGTGCGCAGGCGCAGGATACGCTGTTTAACAACAAGCGGGTTTATCTGATTTCCGACCAGCCGCTTCCCGAAGATGCCCGTCGCTCCGAACGGGCCCGGCGAATGGCAGAAGCCTTCTTCAACGTGACCTCTACGCTGGCCGATCCGTCTACGCTTTCTTTTTTTCCGCTCGACTATACCTATTCGCCCGACCGGAATGTGCAGAAGAAAATGTTTGTACTTAATGCCGATGTTAAAGCACCGATCGCCCTGGGTGGTAAACGTTGGAATACGGCCGGCAAAGCCTACCACGCGATACAGATCATCCCCCGCTTCCGCGTCCGGCAGTTCCAGGACGATGAATCGCAGGGCGATCAGTCACTTCCCATCCGCACTCCCAGCTATATGCCCGGGATCAAGTATTTCCTGACCTTCAAATCGATGTGGGAAGCGGAAAAATCCAAGCGGCAATACCTTTCCTTTTATGCCTATCACCATTCCAATGGCCAGGACGGGTTTGAGTATAACGACGACGGGTCCATCAATTTCTATAATGGAAATTTCAGCGAGGATGTCGTGTTTGAAATCGGCTACAACGCAGTGAGTCATATTCCCTTCCGCGGCGTTATCGAGGAAAAGGCCCAAACCCAGGTTAAGCGGAAGTCCATGCGATTCTGGTCGGCCAACTATGAGTTTCATCCAAGGCCCCTGAGCAGTCCGGCCTTCCGGTGGCGCAAGATTTACGCCCGCCGTCGGCTCAACCTCCAGTATGGCCATATTTTTACGCCGATGGTACGCGATATGGTGTATTCGGCAAAAACAGACAGTTATTATACCGACAATTTCCGGCCCGTTGAACGGAGAAGATTTCTCCTTAATGTGTCGTACGCCGTGGACGCCGAGCTTAACCGCATTCAGGGTAACAAAATTCACCCGGTCCGTTTTTTCGATACGCGCCGTCTGAATGCGGAACTTTCTTTCTATGAAAAGCTGATGCGTACACCCTACGCCTCCGTGTTTGCCCAGGCCGGCTATTACGGAAGCGACCCCTATAATATTTATTTTCCCCAGGACCTATTCTTTTTCCGTGTGGGATTGGCTTTCGGCTTTTTTGCCAACGACTTTTTCTGACAACACGATTGCCGGGCGATTATCCGATTTGGGACGGGCATGGAAATCCTATGATTTTCAACGCAAAAATCTGAGCCGCCAAGGTTTTTCCGCATCCCCGCAAACGGCAAAAAAATAAAAAATCCTGTCCATTCCATCATCCCACAGCCGGGTCTGATTTTTTCGACCGGAATTTTTGGCGTAGATTTGCACGACCTTCAGGAATTACCCATATAGCGTCTTCCGCTGGTCATTTGGGGCAGCGTTTTCCCTAAGTTTCGATAAATTGTTTCAATTCAATGAACCGCGTTGGTACAGCAGGTTGTACGTATCAACGGGGGATTTTTTTTGAAAGAAAAACCCTGCCGTAACCTGAGAAAACCTATTTTTTATAACGAGAATATCATGGCCAAGTACATTTTTGTAACAGGAGGAGTAACATCATCATTAGGAAAGGGAATTATTGCTGCGTCGCTCGCCAAACTACTGCAGGCGCGGGGCGTGAGCGCTACGATACAGAAATTTGATCCGTACATCAACGTCGATCCGGGTACACTCAACCCCTACGAACACGGGGAGTGCTACGTAACCGAAGACGGAGCGGAAACCGACCTCGACCTCGGTCACTACGAACGTTTCCTTAACATCCACACCTCCCAGGCCAACAACGTAACCACCGGTCGCATCTACCAGACCGTAATCAATAAGGAAAGAGAAGGAGCCTACCTCGGAAAAACCGTCCAGGTAGTACCGCATATTACCGATGAGATCAAGAGAAGAATGCTTCTGCTCGGAAAGGAAGGTAAGTACGATGTTATCATCACCGAAATCGGCGGAACCGTAGGCGATATCGAAAGTTTGCCCTTTGTGGAAGCCGTTCGTCAGTTGCAGTGGGAGCTCCCCGAAGAAGATTGTATGGTGATACACCTTACGTTGATCCCCTATCTCAAGGCAGCGAAGGAACTGAAAACCAAGCCCACCCAACACAGTGTGAGAATGTTGAGCCAGGAGGGCGTTCACCCCGATATTATTGTATGTCGTACTGAAGAGCCGCTGACCAACGAGCTGAAAAAGAAAATTGCTCTTTTCTGTAATGTAAAACCGGAGGCCGTTATCGAATCCATTGACGCCTCTACCATATATGAAGTGCCCCTGTTGATGATGCGCGAGAAACTCGACATGATCACCATGAAGCGTCTCAACATCACCGAATTCAAGGAGCCCGATTTGGGAAAATGGAAGGAGTTCCTCGACAAACTGAAATACCCCAAATCCAAGGTAACCATCGGTTTGGTTGGTAAATACATCGAACTGCAGGATGCCTACAAATCCATCCTCGAGTCCTTTGTTCACGCCGGCGCCGTCAACGAATGCAAGGTTCAGGTGGTTAACGTACACAGTGAATTTATTACCGATGAAAATGTTGAGGAAAAGCTCAGCAATCTCGACGGACTGCTCGTTGCGCCTGGCTTCGGACACAGGGGGATCGAAGGAAAAATCACGGCCGTAAAATACGCCCGCGAAAAAGGGCTTCCCTTCTTCGGTATCTGCCTGGGTATGCAAATGTCGGTGATCGAATACGCGAGAAATGTCCTCGGACTGAAAACCGCGCACTCCACCGAAATGGATACCAATACAACAGAACCCGTAATTGATATGATGGAGGAGCAGAAGAAGATCAAGGCCATGGGTGGAACCATGCGTCTCGGCGCTTATCCCTGCCAGATCGAACCGGGGTCGCTCGCGGAAAAAATCTACGGATCCACGCAGATCACCGAACGTCACCGCCACCGCTACGAATTCAACAACCGGTATATCGATGATTTCCGCAAGGCGGGCATGATCCCCAGTGGATGCAACCCCGAAACAGGCCTCGTGGAAATCGTGGAACTTCCTGAACATCCGTTCTTTATCGGCGTTCAGTTCCACCCCGAACTGAAAAGTACCGTCGAAAACCCACACCCGCTGTTCGTACATTTTATCGGAGCCGCCAAGGCCCATGCCGAAAAAAATGGAAACGCTAAACCGGCAGGCGAGGTTAGTTAGGCTTACCACTATTTAATACTATCTTTGGCCCCTCAAAAAACGAACTAATGGGATTTGACAGAAATACAGTGATTGGTTTTGTATTGCTCGCCTTTCTATTTTTTGGCTATTTCTTTTTCAACCGTCAGGGACAGATCGCCTCGGAAAAGGAAAGGGCACGAATAGATTCCATCGCGAAAGCCAATCAGCCGAAACCCGTCATCGATACAACGGCAGCAGTCGCACAGAGCGAAGATTCTGCTGCCATCGCCGCTTCGGCCGCTGTTCCGGCCATTGCAGAGCAACAAACCGTACTTGAAAACGAGGTGCTTAAAATCTCCTTTACCAACAAAGGTGCACAGCCCGCCCTCGTAGAGCTGAAGAACTTCAACTCACAGGACAGTGTACCGGTAAAGCTGGTTGAAACCAATGGGTTCGACCGTATCAGTTATGCCATCAATCTGAGCTCCGGTGGTTCGGCACAAACCGCCGACTTGATGTTTGAACCGGGAACCGTGGCTACCAATGCCGACGGATCCCAAACCATCAGCTTCCGTTATGTCCAGGACCAGAACCGCAGCATTGTTCATCAATACACGATTCGTCCCGGAGAATACATGATCAACTTCAACGTTCAGCTGAACGGTGCCGACAGGCTGCTGACGAACCAATCCCTCAATATGGTTTGGCAGGCAAGGGCAGTGGCTCAGGAAAAAGACCTCCACTACGAAAAACAACAGTCGCAGGTTACCTTCACCGAAGGAAACGAGTTTGATTATTTCTCCATAAATTCACGTACCAACCATAAATTCGAGAAGCGCATCAAGTGGGTGAGTGTAAAACAACAGTTCTTCAGCCAGGTGTTGATTTCCGACTCGGAGTTTGAAGCCGGCGAACTGAACTGGGTGGTGCCCCACGATTCTACACGGATTATTACGGAAGCTACCGCCAACCTTCAGCTGAAGGCTCCCGGAGCTGTGGCCAACATGCCTTTCCGTTTGTACTATGGTCCGAACGATTACCACATTCTTAAAAAATATCAGCTGGATCTCGAAAGCAATGTAAACCTCGGCCAGGGTGTTTACGCATTCGTGAAGTATATCAACCGCCTGCTCATCCTTCCCTTATTCGATCTGTTTAAATCGTTTATCGGAAGCCTGGGTATCGTTATCCTGATGCTTACCGTTGTGATCCGTCTGCTGATTTCACCGCTCAACTACAAAAGCTATCTCAGCAGTGCCAAAATGAAAGTACTGCGTCCGGAGCTGGAAGAGTTGAAGAAAAAGCATGGCGACGACCAGCAGGCCTATGCCATGGATCAGATGAAGCTGTTCCGTGAGGCAGGCGTAAACCCCCTCGGTGGTTGTATTCCGGCCCTGCTGCAGATTCCCATCTTCTTCGCATTGTTCAGCTTCTTTAACTCAAGCGTTGATCTCCGTGGTCAGGGCTTCCTTTGGGCAAACGATCTCTCGGCCTATGATTCCATATTCCAGCTGCCTTTCCGCATTCCCTGGTATGGTGATCACGTGAGCCTGTTCACCATTCTCGCGGTGGTAACCAGCTTTGCCATTTCTCTGTACAGCATGAACATGACGCCGGATCAGAACAATCCCATGCTCAAGTACATGCCCTATATCTTCCCGATCCTGATGCTCGGATTCTTCAACAACCTGCCTTCGGCGCTTACCTGGTACTATACCGTATCCAACGTAATTACGTTGATTCTGCAGTTTGTCATCCAGCGCTTCATTATCGATCACGATAAGATTCTCGCGCAGATCGAGGTCAACCGGAAAAAGCCTAAAAAGCAGTCCAAATGGCAGGAAAGACTTGCCGAAATGCAGGAGGCACAGAAGAAAGTACAGGAGATGAAAGAAAGAGGAAAAAAATAGTTTTCTCTCTATAGAATTCTTAAACCCGTCGGTATTTCGGCGGGTTTTTTCTTTACTTACAACTAATTGGGTAAATTGAGTCGTCTTAGTTAAAAGAGCACGGCTATGCATAGATTTTTACCCGTTCTGGCAGTAATGCTGCTAACCCTTTCAACCGTTGTTTCTGCCCAACGCAAGGTTTCTGAGATGACCGTTGTTTACGATGCGGCTGTGGTTTCTGCAAATCAGGGCTCGGAACCGCGTTTGGCCGACGCTTTCGACGGTGCCACGACCCGTTTGTACATCAAGGGATTTTTGAGCCGTACCGATATGATCAGTGCCCTCGCCACCTTTACCACCATTCACGACTCCAAATCGGGGCAGGCAGTAAGTTTGAGGGAAACCGACGGGCAGAAGATTCTGATCCGGATGAGTGCCGCCGACTGGGCCGACCGAAACAAGCGTTACGAGGGAATTCGGTTTACCACGACCGAAGAAACACGGAAAATTGCCGGATACAATTGCGTAAAAGCAACGGCAACCCTGAAAAACGGGAGAGTACTAACGGTTTACTATACCAGGGATATCATTCCCAATAACCGCGATTACGATCACCAGTTTCGTGAACTACCCGGCCTGCCGCTGGAATACGAGATTGTGGTAGGCGATTACACCATCCGTTATACGGCCTCAGAAGTGAATTTTGCTCCGGTTCCGGTTTCCAGATTTGATATACCCAAATCGGGCTACAGGGAACTGAGTTATCAGGAAAGCATCCAACTCCGCAATTGATTGAAAATTAATGAATTTCGGGGGTCGGTGTCTTGAATTTCTGCAGGATAACCTTATGCTTATAGGGAAGAATATGGATGGTATTACCATTCTTGTAGGTAATCACCGAATTGTACATTACAAACGATTCACTCTTTTTTTCCGGATTCAGGAGCTGACTCCCCCGGTAATTGAATGACGATTTCAGAGAAAAAGTGCTGAGTGTAGGTTTAAGGCAAACCGAGGCTGCTGCCGGGGTTGAAAGCAAGGGGGCAGACTTCTTTTTCTTATCACCACCACCGCCCATGCTGGCAAATGCCACTATGGAACTGGCGCAGAGAACCGCAACAATCAGTGCAGCCCTGCGAGCGTTTGATATGGTTGTAGAATGAAGCATTTTAACAAAATTATAAAGATTTATCCGATTGGCCTAGCCGCTTGTCATTATCTTTTACACTTTATTTAACGAATACGTTGCATGGATGTTACAAAATAGTTTAGGTTTTTTCGGAAGAATCGCTTAACTTACAATAACGCATTGAATATGAGAGAGAACCCATTCAGAGAAGACCGCGAGGAAGTAGAAGCACTGGTAAGACAATACGAAGAAATGAGGGCCGGCGGACCGTCAGCCTATTTCGAGGAGGAGGCTTTTGAAAGAATCATAGACTATTACGACGATAACGAAGATATATCCCGTGCCCTTGAAGCCGCCGAAACCGGAATCCTCCAGTACCCATTTTCCTCTGCATTACTGATCAAAAAAGCCGATCTCCTGCTCGCCACCCGGAAATACCGGGAAGCACTCAACCTCCTGGAAACGGCATCCCTCCTCGACAGCGGCGATATTAACCTGTTCATACTGAAAACAGATGCCTATCTGGCACTCGATCAGCCCGAAAAAGCGGCAGCCCTTCTGGAAGAAGCGCTCCACCTCTTCGAAGGGGCCGAAAGGGTAGAACTCCTGTTTGAACTGGCCGATGTGTACGACGACTACGAGGAATTTGATAAACTTTTCGACTGCCTTAAAATCATCCTCGACGAGGATCCGACCAATGAGGAAGCCTTGTATAAAATTTGCTTCTGGACCGATTTTACCGGCAGAAACGAAGAAAGTATCAAGCTGCATAAGAAAATCATCGACGAATATCCGTACAACGAACTGGCCTGGTTCAACCTGGGTGCCGCCTATCAGGGACTCAAACTTTACGAGAAAGCAATTGACGCCTACCAATACGCGTTAGCGATAGACGAGAAGTTCGATTATGCCTACCGTAATATCGGCGATGCCTATATCCGCCTCCGCAAATACAAGGAAGCAATCGAAGTGCTGGAGAAGGTTCTGGAGCTTTCGCGCCCTGAAGATGTGATTTATGAAGCGATGGGCTTCTGTTACGAACGTCTCGGAAATTTTGCCCAGGCGCGTATACATTACCGTAAGGCGGCCCATCTTAGTCCCGACGACAGTAAACTGTATTATAAAATCGCCTGCACCTACATGCACGAGGGGCAATGGGCCAGCGCGGCCAAACAACTCGAGAATGCCCTGAGTATCCACGCCAATGTGACGGATTACAACCTGGCCATGGGCGAATGTAAAATGGCTCTGGGTGAAATGCGGGATGCCATCCGTTATTTTTCCGAAGTGGTTCGCGCCCGTCCGCGGAATTCCTCTGGATGGGAATCTCTGATCCGCTGTTTGTACCGCGGCGAATTTTTTGAAGAGGCGGAAGCCCAGATCGCGGCAGCTACCGTTGCCACCGGCTCCAAACCGGTATATTCCTTCCTGCAAACGGCAGTTCTGCTGGCTATGGGGAAATCCAAGGAAGCCATGATCTGCCTGGAAAACGGTATGAGCAAGGCTCCGCGGCTCCTGAAAAAGCTGACGGAACTCAATCCAGCCGTGCTGCAACTGCAATCGGTTGTGGACATCGTTGCCCGCTATAAAAAAAGAAAATAAGTGCTGACGCACCGGTTGTGCCGGTCAAAAATCTGAAACAGGGGATTCGGCGTTTACGGATTCTTCCTATTTTTGCCCCGCTTTAACCGATACAAATAGTAGCAATAATGAACTTTAATCTGACGCAGATTCCCGAGAGGATGGCCAAGCCCCGCAAGAGTGGTATTACGATGGTAATGGATAAAGGGCTCAGTATCCAGGAAGTGAAAAACTTTCTCAGTATTTCAGAGCCCCATGTAGATATCGTAAAACTTGGCTTCGGAACCTCCTTCGTCACGCCGAATCTCAGAGAAAAGATTGAAGTTTATCGCTCACACAATATTCCCGTTTATTTTGGCGGAACCCTTTTCGAAGCTTTCCTGGTCCGCAATCAGTTCGACGATTATATCGCTGTTTGTAAAGACTTCGGTCTGAACCATGTAGAAGTCTCCGATGGTTCCATCACCATACCCCATGCCGAAAAATGCGGTTACATTGAAAAACTCACCAAACACTTCACCGTACTCAGCGAAGTGGGTAGCAAGGACGCTGCACATATCATTCCGCCCTACAAGTGGATTGAACTGATGCGCGCCGAACTGGAGGCGGGTGCAGAATACGTGATCGCCGAAGCCCGTGAGGCCGGAAATGTGGGTATCTACCGTGGAAGTGGTGAAGTACGCGAAGGACTTGTTCAGGAAATCCTGACCCAGATCCCGGCCGAAAGAATCCTCTGGGAAGCTCCCCAGAAAGCACAGCAGCTGTACTTCCTCGAACTGATCGGTTGCAATGTAAACCTCGGAAATATCGCCCCCTCCGAAATGATTGCCCTCGAAGCAATGCGTATCGGCCTGAGAGGCGACACCTTCGAACTTTTCCTCGAAAAAGCTGCAAAATAATGCCTCAGTACGGATTGGTCGGTTATCCGCTCGGACACTCTTTTTCCAAAAAATATTTTACGGAAAAATTTGAAAGAGAAGGGCTTGCCGGACTTTCGTACGAAAATTTTGCTATTCCTTCCATCGACGAATTTCCGGAAATCCTACGCAGGCATCCCGAACTTAGGGGGCTGAATGTGACCATTCCGTACAAGGAGGCCGTGCTTCAGTTCCTCGACGAAAAGGATGAAATTGTACAGCAGGCTGGTGCGTGTAACTGTATCCGCATCGAAAACGGAAAACTCATCGGTTTCAATACCGATGTTCCGGGATTTCAGCGCTCCCTGGAAATGCTGCTGCAGCCGCATCACAAACAGGCCCTCATCCTCGGCACGGGTGGCGCCTCCAAAGCCGTTCGTTTTGTGCTGGAACGGCAGGGGATCCAAAGCCGTTTTGTGAGCCGGAAGGCCGACCCTTCAAAAGAAATATTGGGCTACGAGGATTTGGGACCGGACATCCTGCAGGCCTTTACCCTGATTGTCAATACCACACCGGTAGGCACCTTTCCGAACGTCGACGAGTCTCCGGCCATACCCTATTCCCTTCTTACGGCGAAGCACTACTGCTACGATCTGGTTTACAATCCCGATGAAACAGCTTTTCTTCGCCAGGCAAAGGCTATGGGGGCCGCCGTAAAAAACGGCAGGGATATGCTGGAAATTCAGGCAGAGGAAGGCTGGAGAATCTGGAACGAACACACTAAATAGCCGCTCCCAGTTTGGCCAATGCTGCAGTGGGTACGGCCGCTACTTTTCTTTTCTCATAGTCAAAACAAACCATACCGGTTTTTGCCGCCACCGCAACCGTCGTTTTCTCGCCCTCCACGATACGGATCTCATAGTAGAGATCGAAGCCGACCCGGGAAAAATCTCCGGCTGTCACGGCTACGCGTAATGTTGAGGGATAAAAGATTTCCTTTTTGAACTCGATGGCGGTGTCGGCCATAATCAGTCCCACGCCTTCAAGATTCATCTCCGTGTACCCCAGTGAGGCCAGATAGCGAACACGGGCTTCGTGGATAATGGAGAGAACGGTGTCGTTCCCAACATGCTTGCCGTAGTTGAGATCCGTAATCCGAACCGGGATTTCGGTTTCGAAGGAAAATCCGGGAGGAAGGTCAATTTTTATTCTGGCCATCAGCAGATACTTGAGACCGCAAAGCTAAAGGTTGGTGTTTATTTATCCTCAGGCATTTCCATCAGCGACACGAGATCCAGAAAATTTTCCGCCGAGGGGATATAGGGACTGTTTACGATTCTGTTTTTCCAACTGGAAATCTTTGCCGTCAACTGCTGCATTTCCCTGTTTGAATAGGGAGAAGGCAGATCTTTTAGGTTTAGCTCGTTTTTCATGGCCAGGGCCAGCTTTCGGGAGATGCGCATGGTTTCTCCGGTAGGGCCCGGCAGGTAGAAATAATTGGTGTTCAGGGGCTGTCGGAACTGCTGTAGATAGGCCGCCGGAATATTGAGGGGGTTGCGCAGCGATATCGGCGCCAGTGAAACCAGGGCGTGGTTTACGGCTGCATGCCGCGGCAGGGCGGCGGGGGTATTATTTTCCGGAACGGGGTTGGTAGTGGCGGAGCCGGCCATGGTGAGTGGGGCCGGGGATTCGGGCGGTGCGGCTGCCAGGCTTGCCTGAGGAATGGCCACTGTGGGCTCAGGGAGGCGCGTGGTGGCCTGTTCGGTAACCGGAGGGGTGTTGGCCAGGCGATACCAGAACATGCCGCCTACGGCCAGCAAAAGTATGGCTGCTGCGTAGCGGACCCAGAAAGGCACCAGCGGACGGACTTCGTCGTCCAGCGCAGACTCTACTCCAGCCCAAACGGAGGGTGGGGGAGCTACTTCGTACTGCTGAATTTTCTGACGGGTTTCTTCGCGCATCATGAACCGGATTTTAGCGGTGAACGTTTTTCAAGATATGCATTGACGAGTTTTTGTAAGACAGATTTCGCTCTTGCCAACTGCGACTTGCTCGTTCCTTCACTTATTCCCAGCATCTCGGCAATTTCCTTGTGACCATACCCTTCAATTACATACAGGTTGAAGACGGTACGGTAGCCCGGCGACAGCTGCTGGATCAGACCTATGATGTCTTTTTCAGCCAACCTGTCCAGGGCCGTTTCATCGGTACTTTCCAAACTTGCTTCTTCTTTTTCCGTGACCGGATTCAGGTATTTCTTCTTCCGGAAATATTCAATCGCCGTATTGATCATAATCCGGCGTATCCAACCTTCAAACGAACCTTCCTGGCGGAATTTCTCAAGGTGACGGAAAACTTTGATAAACCCTTCCTGCAAAATATCCTGTGCCTCTTCCGGATCGGAGGTGTACCGAAGGCAAACCCCGTACATCCGGGACGCGTATCGCTCATATAAGGCCGCCTGCATCTGGCGGTCGCCATTCAGACTGCCTTTTATCAGATCGTTTTCAGTGATATTTTGGTTGTCAGCTATGGTAATTATTTTTTCTGTTTGTTCAAAAATGCGACCAGCTGCTCAACGGCCTTCTTCCGGTGGCTGAACCTGTTCTTCTCCGTTGTGCTCATTTCTGCAAAACTTTTTTCGGATCCATCCGGCACGAAAACCGGGTCGTAGCCGAAACCGCCATCCCCCCTGCGTTCCGTGGTAATCTCTCCTTCACAGATGCCTTCAAACAAATGTTCGGTTCCGTTCCAACGCAGAGAAATTACCGTACGGAAACGGGCTTTGCGGTTGGCAACCCCTTCCATTTGTTTCAGTAATTTATTTATATTTTCCTCAAATGTTGCATTTTCTCCCGCAAAACGTGCACTTTTTACACCCGGCGCACCGTTGAGCGCAGGCACTTCCAGGCCGGTGTCTTCGCTGAAACAATTCTGTCCGGAACGTTCCAGAATCACTCTTGATTTTTCAGATGCATTTTCTTCCAGGGTATCGTAGGGTTCGGGAATTTCCTGAAAAATTCCGGCTTCCTTCAGGGTGACGATGGGGAATCCTCCGCCCGTGGCATTTCGTATTTCGTCGGCCTTATGCTGATTGTTGGTCGCAAAGATCAGTGCGTTATTCATGGATCAGATATTAAACATTTTTTTCAGGGAGAGCCAGAGTTTTCCCTTGAGCTGTTTGCCGGCATCTCCGGGAACGTTCATCTCGTCGAGCGGCGGGGAGGTCAGCAGGGTGCTTTGTCCCAGGGGCTGGACCTGGAAATCCGGAATCCGTACCGGTGCCTGAATGGCAGCGGTGGAAACACCGAACAGGATCAGATGAACGGGGGCCAGCTTTTCGAGCAGCTCATAGGTAACGCCCGGATTGCGACTGATGTTCAGAATGCCAACATCTTCGAGCGTGAGTTTGCAGGCGTTGAGAATGGCCGACAGAAAATTCAGCTGCTCATCCGGCAGATGGGCGTAGTTGGAATAGTTGACCAGGATGACCACCCTCTTTTCCAGCTTTCCCAGAAAGGACAGCGGCGTGTCGGCGGCCATTTTCGATGCGGGCGGCGGGGTAGGAGCATCCGGTGGCATTGTGGCCGGTTTTTCCGGTGAAACCCGCGGCGGATCGGCCACCACCAGACTCCTTCCATACAGCCCCGCAAGCTGTGCCCGGTTTAGTTCTATTGTGTTAATACTCATAGTTTTTGGAACAAGTGCTCGTCGGCGACGGCTTTTTTCGTTTCTTTGTAGCAAAAATAGCTAAATATGATTGCAGCAATGGATATTCCTGTGACGAAAGCCTCCAGGTCGAAACTGGCGGATACGGATATGAATAATCTGCCGTTCGGAAAATATTTTACAGATCACATGCTGGTTGCCGAATACGTGAACGGGGCATGGAAACAGCCGACTATTGTTCCTTATCAGCCTGTTCAGGTAGATCCCGCAAATGCTGCTATCCACTACGGTCAGTCCATTTTTGAGGGAATCAAGGCTTACCGCAACGAAGCCGGTGACGCCTACATCTTCCGCCCTTACGATAACTTCCGCCGTTTCAATAATTCGGCCAAACGCCTATGCATGCCCGAAGTTCCCGAAGAGATCTTTATCGAAGGTATGCGTCAGCTGATCAGTCTGGAGAAGGAATGGATTCCTGCGAAGAAAGATCACTCCCTGTATATCCGTCCGTTTATGTTTGCGGCCGATAATACCATTGGTGTTAAGCCGTCCGACAGGTATCTGTTTATGATCATTCTGAGTCCTACCGGTCCGTATTATGCAGCTCCCATGCGCATTTACGTTGAAGACAAGTACACCCGTGCCTGTCCCGGAGGAATCGGCTTCGCGAAAGCAGCCGGAAACTACGCCACCAGCCTTCTTGCTGCAACCGAAGCCAAGGCCAAAGGGTACGATCAGGTTCTGTGGACCGACGCGTTCGAGCATAAGTATGTTCAGGAAGTGGGCACCATGAACGTGTTCTTCCAGATCGGAGATACACTGGTTACCCCGCCGCTGGATGGAAGTATCCTGGCCGGCGTTACCCGCGACAGTGTGATAACCGTTCTCCGGGATCTGGGGTATAAGGTGGAGGAACGTGCTCTGAACATCGACGAAATTGCGACGGCCTATAAAAATGGTCAGCTGAAGGAGGTGTTTGGCACCGGTACCGCCGCTACGATCTCAAAAATCCGTGAACTCTGCTACAAGGATATGATCATGGAATTTGATACCGATAGCTGGACCACTTCTCCGGCGGTAGCCGCCCGCCTGAACGATATCCGTGAAGGAAAGGCCGAAGACAGACACGGTTGGATGTTCCGTGTATAATCCGCAGATTTTCAATTGATAATTCTATTTTTTAATCGACCGCAGAGGGATGAAACCTCTGATTTTCAGGCTAAAATCCCGTGAGAGAGGGAATAATCACCAAAAAAGTTTTCGAATTTTTTTGATTGCCGAAGATAAATCATACCTTTGCCGTCCAAAATTTTAAATAGGTTCAGATGCCTACAATACAGCAATTAGTAAGAAAAGGAAGAGAAATCATCAAGGCAAAGAGCAAATCAAGAGCTCTGGATGCCTGCCCTCAGCGTCGTGGAGTTTGTACCCGTGTGTACACTACCACCCCCAAGAAGCCGAACTCGGCTCTCCGTAAGGTAGCTAAAGTGCGCCTTACCAACAAAGTAGAAGTTATCGCCTACATTCCGGGTGAAGGACACAACCTCCAGGAGCACTCCATCGTGCTGATCCGCGGTGGTCGTGTTAAGGACCTTCCGGGTGTACGTTACCACATCGTGCGCGGTAGCCTCGATACTGCCGGTGTAAAAGACCGTAAACAAAGCCGTTCCAAATACGGAACAAAACGCGAAAAAGCGAAAAAATAATTTATTCTCACTCACTTCTGTACTGAGTAAAGTTTTAATACTTGAAGAAGTTCAGCTGCAGAGGGTTGCTTAAAAATTAACATCATGCGTAAAGCACAAGCCAAGAAACTCCCGTTAGCTCCAGATCCCCGTTATAACGACAAACTGGTTACCCGTTTTGTGAACAACATCATGTGGGAAGGAAAGAAAAGCATCGCTTACGAAATTTTCTACGATGCTGTAGACAGAATTTCAAAACAAACCGGTGAAGACGGATACGAAGTGTGGAAAAGGGCGATCGCTAACGTTACCCCTTCTGTAGAAGTGCGCAGCCGCCGTATCGGTGGTGCTACCTTCCAGATCCCTTCTGAGGTACGTCCGGACAGAAAGATCTCCCTGAGCATCAAATGGCTCGTACGTTACAGCCGCGAGCGTAACGGCAGAAGCATGGCGGAGAAACTGGCAAACGAAATCATTGCCGCTTCCAAAGGTGAAGGTTCTGCTTTCAAAAAGAAAGAAGATACACACCGTATGGCAGAAGCCAACAAGGCTTTCTCTCACTTCCGTTTCTAATTGAACGTAGTGTAACATCTGATTATACGGCCCCCGGTTTTCCGGGGGCTTTTTCGTTCCGGCTTACCAACTGGCTTATTAGCTTATACAATTTATTGGTGGAATTGCAGAATTCATTACCTTTGCACCCCAAATAACATTCTTAATAGTCATTAATACTTTATGGCAGACTTAAAATTTCAAAGGAACTTCGGTATTGCCGCTCACATCGATGCGGGAAAAACCACCACTACGGAGCGTATCCTGTATTATACAGGTAAATCTCATAAACTAGGGGAGGTACACGAAGGTGCCGCCACCATGGACTGGATGGCACAGGAACAGGAGCGCGGAATTACCATTACCTCTGCCGCCACTACCTGCTTCTGGAAGTTCCCGACCACCCAGGGTAATATCATCCCGGGTCAAACCAAGGAATACAAATTCAACATCATTGATACTCCGGGTCACGTGGACTTTACCGTAGAAGTGGAGCGTTCTCTCCGCGTACTCGACGGTCTCGTTGCCCTGTTCTGCGCCGTTTCCGGTGTTGAACCCCAATCCGAAACCGTTTGGCGTCAGGCGAACCGCTACCGTGTTCCCCGTATCGGTTTCGTTAACAAAATGGACCGTGCCGGTGCCGACTTCCTCAGCGTGGTGAAGCAAATCAAGGAAATGCTGGGAGCCAACCCCGTTCCCCTGGTTCTGCCTATCGGAGCGGAAGATACCTTTAAGGGAGTTGTTGACCTGATCACCATGAAGGCGATCATTTGGGACGACGCTACCAAAGGGGCTACCTACACCGAATCCGAAGTTCCGGAAGATATGGTTGCCGAAGCGGAAGAGTGGAGAGCGAAACTCGTAGAAGCCGTTGCCGAATACGACGAGAAGCTCATGGAGAAATTCTTCGAGGATCCGAACTCCATCACCGAAGACGAAATGCACGAAGCTATCCGTAAAGCTACCATCGATATCGCCATCATCCCGATGCTCTGCGGATCTTCCTTCAAAAACAAGGGCGTTCAGAAAATGCTCGATGCGGTTTGCCGTTACCTGCCTTCTCCGGTAGATATCGAAGCCGTTTCCGGTACGCACCCCGAAACGGGCGAAGAACTGAAACGCAAACCCGATGTGAAAGAGCCTTTCGCTGCCCTCGCGTTCAAAATCATGACCGACCCCTTCGTAGGACGTCTGGCCTTCTTCCGCGCCTACTCCGGTCGTCTTGACTCCGGTTCCTACGTTCTGAATACCCGTACCGGTAAAAACGAACGTATCTCCCGTATCATGCAGATGCACGCCAACAAGCAAAACCCGATCGACTTCATCGAAGCCGGTGATATCGGAGCTGCTGTAGGCTTTAAGGATATCAAAACTGGGGATACCCTCTGTGCTGAAGGACACCCCATCGTACTCGAATCAATGACCTTCCCCGAGCCGGTTATCGCCATCGCGGTTGAACCGAAAACTCAGGCCGACGTTGATAAAATGAGTATGGCTATCGCCAAACTGGTGGAAGAAGACCCGACCCTTCGTGTGAATACCGACGAAGAAACCGGTCAAACCATCCTCCGCGGTATGGGTGAGCTTCACCTGGAAATCATCATCGACCGTCTGAAACGCGAATTCAAGGTTGAAGTTAACCAGGGTGCTCCGATGGTGGCCTACAAAGAGGCCTTCAGCGTAACCGTTGAACACCGCGAAGTCCTGAAAAAACAAACCGGTGGTCGTGGTAAATTCGCCGACATCCAGTTCGAAATCGGACCTGTTGACGAAGAATGGCAAAAAGAAAACCCCGACAAGAACTTCCAGTTCGTTAACAACATCGTGGGTGGTGCAATTCCCCGTGAATTTATCACTCCGATCCAGAAAGGTTTTGAAACCGCAATGACAACCGGTGTTCTGGCTGCCTATCCGGTGGTTAACATGAAAATCCGCATCTTCGACGGTAGCTTCCACGCAGTTGACTCCGATGCAATGTCATTCGAACTTTGTGCGAAAGCCGGTTTCCGTCATGCAGGTGCCAAGGCTAAGCCGCAACTGCTCGAGCCGATCATGAAGGTAGAAGTGCTCACTCCGGACCAATACATGGGTGATGTGAGTGGCGACCTTTCCCGCCGTCGTGGTATGATCGAAGGTATGGATACCCGTGCCGGTGTTCAGGTTATCAAGGCCAAAGTGCCCCTGAGCGAAATGTTCGGTTACGTAACTTCACTCCGTTCACTGAGTTCCGGACGTGCAAGCTCTACCATGGAGTTTTCACACTACGCCCCGGCTCCGTCCAACATCGCGGAAGAAGTTATCGCGAAGAACAAGGGCAGAATCAAGGTTGAAGACGAGTAATCTTCATAATAAATTCGAAATCAATGCCTCCGGAATATCCGGAGGCATTTTTCATTCCTGAACAAGGAGAGCAGGTGGGAGATTTGTTGGGGAAAAAGAAAAAAAGCCGAAAAAAAACCGGAAATCGAGAAAAAGAGCTGTTTTTTCTTTGGATATGTCAAACTAATCGATACCTTTGCACTCCCAAATTAAATTGGGTCGAAGCTATGTCTCAGAGAATAAGAATCAAATTGCAGTCTTACGATCACAATCTGGTGGACAAATCTGCCGAGAAAATTGTGAAGACCGTTCGTAGTACCGGAGCAGTGGTAACAGGACCTATTCCTTTACCTACCAAAAAGAAGATTTTTACCGTTTTGCGTTCACCGCACGTTAACAAGAAAGCGCGTGAGCAGTTCGAACTGAACACCCACAAACGGTTGTTGGACATTTACACGTCCTCTTCCCGCACAGTAGATGCGCTGTCCAAGCTGGATCTGCCTTCCGGAGTTGAAGTAGAAATCAAGGCCTGATAGCCTGTTCGCCCGGGGCGAACGAAAATCAGAAAGCAGTTCTTATTTTCATTTCATCTCTCAACCTGCCCTTTTGGGGTGGAGAAAAGAGCGCTGAAATTAGTGATAAAAAGATTACCCCGGCTCTCCGGAGCCAGGGGTTTGAATATAGTCAAACATATGAACAAGCCTTTCAGGGTTTGTTTACTATCGGTACTTCCCCCGTTGTACCGGACCAGCAAGTGGTCCAACGGCACAGCGAACTCAGGAAAAGGTCGGTAGCAAACTGGGATTGAATGATGCATTCCATCATGTCCTTATAACCTTGACGGGCATAAACCATCATAACAATGAAAGGAATAATCGGAAAAAAAATCGGGATGACCTCCATCTTCGATCCCAGTGGCAAGCAAACAGCTTGCACCATCATCGAAGCGGGTCCCTGCGTCATCACCCAGGTGAAAACGGCTGAGACAGATGGATACAATGCTCTCCAACTGGCATACGGCGAGAAGAAAGAAAAGAATGCTACCAAAGCTGAAAAAAATCACTTCGCCAAAGCCAACACTTCTCCCAAAGCTTTTGTAAAAGAATTCCGCGATTTCACAACTGATCAACCTCTTGGTGACACCGTAACCTGCGAGATCTTCGCTGAAGGCGAAAAGATTGATGTTGTAGGTACCTCTAAAGGTAAAGGTTTCCAGGGGGTTGTTAAGCGTCATGGCTTCTCCGGTGTCGGTGAACAATCTCACGGTCAACACGACCGTCAGCGTGCTCCCGGATCCGTGGGCGGTTCTTCCTATCCTTCACGTGTATTCAAAGGCATGCGCATGGCAGGCCGTATGGGTGGCGACAGAGTGAAGATGAAAGGCCTGAAGATCGTTAAGATTTTCCCCGAAAAAAATTATATCCTGGTGAGTGGTTCTGTTCCGGGCCACAACGGTTCCATCGTGTTAATCCAGAAATAACCATTTAATCAGAAGTACGATGCAAGTAGATGTTTTAAATATACAAGGACAGAAAACGGGCAGAACCATTGAACTCCCGGAAGAGATCTTCGGTATTGAGCCGAATACGCACGTGATCTACCTGGCTGTTAAACAATACCTGGCCGCTCAGCGTCAGGGTACCCATAAGGTTAAAACCCGTAAGGAAGTTCAGGGTGCAAGCCGCAAACTTCACCGTCAGAAAGGTACCGGTGGATCCCGTAAAGGTAACCTCCGTAACCCCCTGTACAAAGGTGGTGGTACCATCTTCGGTCCCAAACCCCGCAACTACGATCTTAAACTGAACCGCAAGGTGAAGGATCTCGCCAAAATGAGCGCCCTCAGCTTCAAGGCGAAAGAAAATGCGATCGTTATTGTAGAAGACCTGCAGTTCGATGCACCGAAAACCAAGCAGTTCACCGGTGTGCTGAAGAACCTGAACATCGCCGATCAGAAAACGCTGTTTGTTCTTCCCGAGTACAACGACAACGTGTACCTGAGCCTCCGCAATATTCCGAATGTTACCGGTACCATCCTCAGCGATATCAATACCTACGACATCGTGAATGCAAAAGTTCTCGTGCTCAGCGAGTCTGCAGCGAAGGTATTTACCGACGAAGTTGCTGAAGTAAACGCTTAACTAAAACTTTTTACTGTACGCAGTAAAGAAAAATAAAGTCAGATGAAATCATCAGAAGTACTGATAAAACCGATCCTCACCGAAAAAGCCAATGCTCAGCAGGAAAAGCTGAACAGATACGCTTTTAAAGTAGCTCGGAAAGCCAACAAGCTCGAAATTAAAAAAGCTGTTGAAGAGTTTTACGGTGTTACCGTTGTTGATGTAAATACGTCCGTTGTTCCGGGTAAAGATAAAACCCGCTACACCAAAGCCGGTTTCATCAAAGGACGCAAGCCCGCTTACAAAAAAGCGATGATCACCGTAGCTGAAGGCACAACGATCGATCTGTATGCTAACATATAAGCCGTGAATGGTTGTATATACAGATCCGGAATTAACTAAATAACGACAAAGAAATCTGAACATCATGGCACTGAAGAAGTTCAAACCGATGACCGCCGGTACGCGCTGGAGAATCGGAAATGCGTATGCGGAGATTACTACCGATACGCCTGAAAAAAGCCTGCTGGAACCCCTGAAAGGAACCGGCGGACGCAACGCGCAGGGTAGAAGAAGTATGCGTTATATCGGTGGTGGCAACAAAAAGCACTATCGTATTATCGACTTCAAACGCTCCAAGAGAAATATCGAAGCAAAAGTTGCTTCCATTGAATACGATCCGAACCGTACAGCATTTATCGCACTGCTGAACTATGTTGACGGTGAGAAAAGATACATCATTGCACCGCAGGGTCTGCAGGTAGGTGCAACCGTTCTCGCAGGAGACGCTGTTGCTCCCGAACTCGGAAACGCGCTGCAACTGAAGAACATGCCCCTGGGTACCAACGTACACAACATCGAACTCCAGCCTGGTCAGGGCGGTAAGATGGCCAGAAGTGCCGGTTCTTCTGCTCAGCTGAGCGCGAAGGAAGATAAGTACGCTGTACTGAAAATGCCTTCCGGCGAACTCAGAAAAGTATTGATCAACTGCTATGCTACCGTAGGTGTTGTTTCCAACGGCGACCACAACCTCCAGAGCATGGGTAAGGCAGGACGCAACAGATGGAAAGGCATCCGCCCCCGTACCCGTGGTGTTGCGATGAACCCTGTGGATCACCCGATGGGTGGTGGTGAAGGTAGAGCGTCCGGAGGACATCCGCGCAGCCGCACCGGTAAGTACGCTAAAGGTCTGAAGACCCGCAAGCAGAAAGGCAGCGACAAGCTGATCATCCAAAGAAGGAATGGTAAAAAATTAAGTAAGTAACACATTGTTAAAATGGCCCCGGGGTCGTGCCCGGGGCAAATAAACAAACCAATCATATACTATGGGTCGTTCGATTAAAAAAGGTCCTTACGTAGACGTTAAGCTGGAAGAAAAAGTTCTGGCGATCAACGAAGGAAAAGCAAAAAAAGGAGTAGTGAAAACATGGTCACGTCGTTCTACAATCACTCCTGACTTCGTTGGACATACGTTTGCCGTTCACAACGGAAACAAATTCATCCCCGTTTACGTAACAGAGTTCATGGTAGGTCACAAACTCGGAGAGTTTGCTCCCACACGGAACTTCAAAGGACACTCTAACAAAAAAATGTAAGCCGATCGGTTATTGAAAGATAACCGGATGCCGAAAACAGAAACTGAATAAAATGGAAGCAGTAGCTAAACTTAAGAATTATCCCACGTCTCCGCGCAAAATGCGCCTTCTCGCTGATCTGATCCGCGGGATGGAAGTGGAGAAAGCTTTGGCTGTTCTGGAATACAATGCCAAACATCCGGCTGTACCTTTACGCAAACTGGTGCTCAGCGCCATCAGCAACTGGAAGCAGAAGAACGAAGGTGGTGATGAAAGCCAACTCGTGGTTAAAACCATTTTTGTGGATGGTGCAAGAACGCTGAAACGCATGCGTCCGGCTCCCCAGGGTCGCGGATACAGGGTGAGAAAGCGCAGCAACCACGTTACGGTAATCGTAGATTCAAAATAACTAACAAGTAAACTTAATATACCAAACTCATGGGTCAGAAAACAAATCCTATTGGTGCAAGGTTAGGAATCATCCGCGGATGGGAATCTAACTGGTATGGAGGAAAAAAAGATTATGCTTCCAAGCTGATCGAGGATAACAAAATCAGAACTTATCTGAACGCCCGTATCAATAAAGGCGGCATTGCCAAAATTGTGATCGAGCGTACACTGAATAAACTGATCGTAACCATCCACACTTCCAAGCCTGGTATCATTATAGGAAAAGGTGGTAATGAGGTTGACCGTATCAAGGAAGAGCTGAAGAAGCTGACCGGTAAGGAGGATGTACAGATCAACATTCTGGAAATCCGCCGTCCGGAGCTCGATGCCAACATCGTTGCGGATACCATTGCCAAGCAGATCGAGAACAGGATCAACTACAAGCGTGCCATTAAAATGGCTATTGCTTCAGCGTTGAGAATGGGTGCCGAAGGGATCAAGGTAAAAGTAGGTGGTCGTCTTGGTGGTGCTGAAATCGCCCGTTCCGAAGAAATCAAACAAGGACGTGTGCCCCTGCACACCCTGCGTATGGATATCGACTACGCAAGCCTCTTTGCAAATACCGTTTACGGAAAAATTGGTATCAAAGTATGGATCTCCAAAGGAGAAGTTCTCGCGAAGAGAGATCTTAACCCCAACTTTGTAGGTGGTAAGGATGCAGCCGGTGATCGCAGATCTGGCGACGACAGACGCGACCGTCGTGGCGGCGACCGCCCCGAAAGAGGGGAAAGAAGAGGTGACAGAGGTGGAAGAAGATAATCACCCGCTCCGTAAACAATATTTCAAATAACTATTTAATAAATAATAGAAAATGTTACAGCCAAAAAGGACGAAACACCGGAAGATGCAGAAGATGCCTGCAAAAGGCAATGCAAAACGCGGTACGACCTTGTCGTTCGGCTCATACGGTTTGAAAGCGCTGGAAACAGTGTGGATGACTGACCGTCAGATCGAATCTGCCCGTCAGGCTATGACACGTGCCATGAAACGTGAAGGTAATGTGTGGATCCGCATTTTCCCCGATAAACCTGTTACCCGCAAACCTGCCGAAGTAAGGATGGGTAAAGGTAAAGGTGCTCCCGATCATTGGGCAGCAGTGGTTAAGCCAGGACGTATCCTGTTCGAAGCTGATGGTGTGCCTCTGGAAGTTGCAAAAGCGGCAATGGCACTGGCAGCCCAAAAGCTTCCGATCCTGACAAAATTCGTGGTCAGAAGAGACCTGCAAGCATAATTCGTTCATCATCATAAATCGTATTAACGATGTCTAAAAAAACCGAATTCGTAAAGAGCCTGAGGGAATTGAACGATGCGGATCTGAAGGCCAGAATCCAGGAAGATGAACTGCGCCTTAAGAAACTTGAGTTCGCGCACGCTATCACTCCTCTGGAGAATCCCATGAGCATCCGCTCTCTCAGGAGAGACATTGCCCGGTTGAAAACAGAATTAAATAAACGTGCTCTAGGTGCATAACCTATATAAACAACATTACAATGGCTGAAAGAAATTTGCGTAAAACAAGGATCGGTGTCGTATCCAGCAACAAAATGGATAAAACCGTCACCGTCGCTGTAGAAAGAAAGGTGAAACACCCGATCTACGGTAAGTTCGTGAAAAAAACGACCAAATTCCACGCTCATGATGAAAAGAATGAGTGCAGCATCGGCGACCTGGTAAAAATCATGGAAACACGCCCGCTGAGCAAAACCAAGCGCTGGAGACTGGTGGAGATTGTGGAGAAGGTTAAATAATCCCTCTGTTTTACATTATATAACAAGTTCAACGGAACTTTAAATTTTTAACGATGATTCAGCAAGAAAGCAGATTGAACGTAGCTGATAACAGTGGCGCCAAGGAAGTACTGTGCATCCGCGTGCTGGGTAACAGTGGCCAGGATTACGCCAAAATTGGTGATAAAATCGTGGTTACGGTAAAAGACGCCATCCCGGCCGGTGGTATTAAAAAAGGTACTGTAACCAAAGCGGTTATCGTTCGTACAAAAAATAAATTACGCCGGAAAGACGGTTCCTATATCCGTTTCGACGATAATGCCGTGGTGCTCCTCAACAACGCCGACGAGCCCAGAGGTACTCGTATCTTCGGACCTGTAGCACGGGAACTCCGCGATAAGGGATACATGAAAATCATCTCCCTCGCTCCGGAAGTATTGTAATAAGAATGCCCGATGCAGTGCTTGACGCCGGTGAAAATTGATAAAATCAGGGTGTTCGGGCAAAAGCGTTGAGCATTTCGCAAAAAAGCATATCTTTGCACCCCCAAAAGGGAAACCGGGAGGGTGCCGTTTATAACAAGCGATAAACCATTTTACAGTGAGTACAAGATTTAAACCGAAGTTTAATATTAAAAAAGGGGACACCGTTGTGGTGATCGCCGGCGACGATAAGGACCTGGCAAAACCCCGTAAGGTGCTTGAAGTTTTCCTGGATAAGGCACGTGTCCTGGTGGAAGGCGTGAACATCGTTACCAAACATACCAAACCTTCCGCCCAGAACACAAAAGGTGGTATCGTTAAGAAAGAAGCACCCATCCATATCTCCAACGTAATGTTGTGGGATGCAAAAACCGGAGCCCCTTCTCGCGTTTCACGCAGCAGAGACAACGGTAAATTAGTTCGTATAGCTAAAAAATCAGGGGAGGTAATTAAATAATGAGTACCGTAACATATTCTCCGAGACTGGCAGATAAGTACAAAAATGAAGTTGTACCTGCCTTGATGAAAAAGTTTGGTTACAAAAGCATCATGCAGGTACCCAAACTGACCAAGATCTGTCTGAACCGCGGCGTTAACGGTGCCGTGGCCGATAAGAAACTGGTTGATATCGCTGTGGATGAACTCACTGCCGTAACCGGTCAGAAAGCTGTTCCCACCATGTCCAAAAAAGACATCTCTAACTTTAAACTGCGTAAAAACATGCCCATCGGCGCCCGTGTTACGCTCAGAGGTGTTAAAATGTACGAATTCCTGGATCGTCTGATCTCCGTATCTCTTCCCCGTGTACGCGACTTCAAAGGGATCAATGATAAAGCTTTCGACGGCCGCGGTAACTATACCCTCGGCGTTACCGAGCAAATCATCTTCCCCGAGATCGATATCGACAAAGTGAACAAAATCACCGGTCTCGATATCACGTTCGTAACGACTGCGGAAACCAACGAAGAAGCTTACGAACTGCTGAAAGAACTGGGAATGCCGTTCAAAAACATTAAAAAAGAAAACGCTTAATAATTTATGGCAAAAGAATCAGTAAAAGCCAGACAAAGAAAGCGTGAAGCCATCGTGGCCAAGTTCGCTGAAAAAAGAGCCGCCCTCAAAGCAGCCGGCGACTATGCAGCTCTCGATAAACTGCCCCGCAATGCTTCACCTGTTCGCCTCAAAAACCGTTGTCAGCTGACCGGCCGTCCGAAAGGGTACATGCGTTACTTCGGAATCGGAAGGGTTATGTTCCGCGACATGGCACTTGCAGGTAAAATTCCTGGTGTTAAAAAGGCCAGCTGGTAGTTCCGGCAGCTACTGATATCACTTCATTGGATATCGCATTGTGTAATTTTTTTTCCAATCATTTAACCTAACAAACAACAATGGTTACTGATCCAATAGCAGATTTTCTGACAAGAATCCGTAATGCCCAGATGGCCAACCACCGCATCGTGGAAATCCCCGCGTCCAATCTGAAAAAACGCATTACCGAAATTCTGTACAACCAGGGCTTCATCCTGAAGTACAAATTCGAAGACGACAACAAACAAGGTCTTATCAAAATAGCTCTCAAATACGATCCGCAGACCAAAACCCCTGCGATCACAGCCCTCGAAAGAATCAGCCGCCCCGGTCTGCGTCAGTATGCCAAGCCGAGTGAGTTCAAGCGCGTGAAGAATGGTCTGGGCATTGCTATCCTGAGCACTTCCAAAGGTGTAATGACCGATAAGGAAGCCAAAGCTCAAAACGTTGGTGGCGAAGTTCTCTGCTACGTCTACTAAAATAATTTACCGGCCGCATACCTTCCTGCGGCCGGTTCAACGATATACCTGCTTAAGCCTTTAGTCGGGGCTGACACCAGGAGTTTATCATCACAAAAAATCAATCGACTATGTCACGTATCGGTAAGAAAGTAATCGCTATCCCCGCAGGTGTTACCATCACCGTTGATAGCGCCAATACCGTGAAAGTTAAAGGCCCCAAAGGCGAACTTTCCCAGGTTATTGACAGAGACATCAAACTTGAAATCAATGGTAACGAGGCGACCGTTACACGCCCGACCGACCAGATCCGCCACCGTGCACTCCACGGCCTGTACCGCTCTCTCATTGCCAACATGGTGAAAGGTGTTACAGAAGGATTTACCCGCAAACTCGAACTCGTGGGTGTAGGTTTTAAAGCGGCCAACCAGGGAAATATCCTTGACCTCGCACTCGGTTACTCTCACAATATTATTTTCGAAGTTCCCAAGGAACTGAAAGTAGCTACCTCTCAGGAAAAAGGTCAAAACCCGACCATCACCCTGGAAGGCGCCGATAAACAACTGATCGGTCAGGTAGCTGCCAAACTCCGCAGCCTCCGTAAACCCGAACCCTACAAAGGTAAAGGTGTTAAATTCGCCGGTGAAGTGCTCCGCAGAAAAGCCGGTAAGTCTGCAGGTAAATAATTTCAGTTCCGTAACCCGGTTAACCGCCGGGTTGCGGTTAGTGTTAAACAATCCTCTCCGGCAGTATCGGAGAGCTTAAAATAAGAGAACAAATGGATAACAAAATCGTACGGAGACAAAAGATCCGCTACAGAATCCGCAAGAAAGTTGCGGGAACAGCCAGCAAACCCCGTCTCAGCGTCTTCAGAAGCAATGCTGAAACCTATATTCAGCTGATCAACGACGAGACTGGATTCACCCTTGCTGCGGCTTCCACCCGTGATAAAGACATCGCCGCCCAAAAAGGAACAAAATCCGAAAAGGCAAAACTTGCCGGTCAGGCGATCGCCCGGAAAGCCCTCGAACTCGGAATCACTGCCTGTGTTTTCGATCGTGGAGGCAACCTGTACCATGGCCGTGTAAAGGCTGTAGCTGATGGTGCACGCGAAGGCGGATTGAACTTCTAATGTTCTCTCCGGATATCTCAAATTAAAAGGACTATCCTGCTTTCAGCGGGCAGGACGAACCGAAACAATAACAATTCATTACCGGGTGTCATTTTCCCGGGACAATAGAAAATAACAATGGCAAAAGTAATCACAAACAAAGTTAAAGCCGGAGACCTCGAACTGAAGGAGAAGGTGGTAGCTATCAACCGTGTGGTTAAAACTACAAAAGGTGGCCGCGCTTTCAGTTTCTCTGCCCTCGTGGTAGTAGGTAACGAAAATGGCGTGGTAGGTCACGGACTTGGCAAAGCCAAAGAGGTACAGGAAGCTATTACAAAAGGTATCGAAGATGCCAAAAAGAACCTCATCAAGGTTCCTGTAATGCACGGTACCATTCCGCATGATCAACTCGCCAAAGAAGGTGCTGCCAAAGTACTGATCAAACCCGCCGCCCACGGTACAGGTGTGATCGCCGGAGGTAGCATGCGCGCCGTTCTGGAAAGCGCCGGTATTACCGACGTTCTGGCTAAATCCCTCGGTAGCGCCAACCCTCACAACGTGGTGAAAGCTACTTACAAGGCCCTGTCTCTGCTCCGCGAACCCGTAGTGGTTGCAAAAACCAGAACCATCGGCCTGAAAAAAGTGTTCAACGGATAAGTTATTTCATTACTTCTAAACTGACCCGTAAGGGAAAGGTATGAAAAAGATAAAGATCACCTTAGTTAAAAGTCCCATTGACAGACCTGAGCGTCAAAAACTGACTCTCAAAGCTCTGGGCCTTAACAAAATGAACTCCACTAAAGAAGTGGAAGCTACACCACAGATCCTCGGTATGGTTCGTAAAGTGAACCACCTGGTGAAAGTTGTAGAACTCTAATCTCCCGGCCTAATCCGGTAGAATAATTTCTTTTAAAATAAGCGAGGGGCCCGGCCCCGTTGAGTTAAAAAATCAGAAATCATGAACTTACATCAGTTAAAGCCCGCAGAAGGCGCTACACATAAAGAAAAACGTATCGGTCGTGGTGAAGCTTCCGGTAAAGGTGGTACCTCCACAAAAGGTAACAAAGGCCAGCAAAGCCGTGCCGGTTATCAACGCAAATATGCACACGAAGGTGGCCAGATGCCCATCCAGCGTCGTGTTCCGAAACGTGGATTCAAAAACTTCAACCGCGTTGAATACAAAGTATTTAACCTGGGTCAGCTCGACGCTATCGCCGAAAAATACGGAATCACCGAGTTCTCGCTCGAAAATCTGTATATGAACGGACTGATCGCTCAGACCGACAGTGTTAAAATCCTTGGAAACGGAGAACTGAAAACCAAACTGACCTTCAAAGTGAATGCCGTGAGCGAAAAAGCGAAGGCCGCTATCGAAGCTGCAGGTGGAACAGTTGAAATTGTGAAGTAATTTTCCGTAACTTGCCAGACGCATGGGTTATGCGTCTTTTTTATTTGGGCATTCACAATTAATTACAAACATCCGTGAAGAAATTCATTCAAACACTGAAGAACATTTGGAGCATAGAGGAACTGCGGAGCAAGATTATTACAACGTTACTGCTTGTCGCCGTTTACCGTGTAGGTGCCCATATTGTTTTACCCGGTATCGACCCCAATAAAATCGATATCAGCCGCGCCCGGCAGGGAGCTCTTGGCCTTATCGATACCTTCGCTGGTGGTGCCTTCTCCATGGCCTCCATCTTCGCGCTCGGTATCATGCCGTATATCTCTGCTTCAATCTTCATGCAACTGATGACCATTCTGGTTCCCCGGATGCAGAAAATTCAGAAAGAAGGAGAAAGCGGGCGTAAGAAAATCAATCAGTGGACCCGTTATCTGACCGTTGCCGTTACGCTCGTTCAGGGCGGTGCCTACGTGGCCTACCTCAAACAGGCGAACGCGGAAGCGCTGATCCCGTCTTACTCAGGCGTGTTCTTCCTTTCAACCGTAATTATTCTTACCGCCGGCACATTGTTCGTTATGTGGCTCGGTGAAAAAATTACCGATAAAGGTCTTGGTAACGGTACCTCCATCATCATCATGGTGGGTATCCTCGCCCGTCTCCCGCAGTCTTTCATGCAGGAACTCGACGCCCAGTCCTCCAAAGGTGGTCTCGGCCTCCTCGGATTCCTCATCGAACTCGCTGTACTTATCGCGATTATCATGGGGCTTATTGTACTCGTTCAGGGTGTAAGAAGAATCCCCATTCAATACGCCAAACAAATCGTCGGAAACAAACAATTTGGTGGTGCCCGCCAGTTCCTGCCGCTCAAGGTTAACGGAGCCGGTGTTATGCCCATCATCTTCGCCCAGGCGATTATGTTCCTGCCCACACTGTTTTCGTACACCAGCTTCGAATCCGGTCAGGGATTGGCTAAAATCTTCGGCGATCCGAAAAATGCGGTGTACATGATCATCTACGCGGTAGTGGTAATCGGTTTTACCTTCCTCTACACCGCCTTGATTTTCAACCCGAAGCAGATTGCTGACGATCTGAAAAGAAACAACGGCTTTATCCCCGGTATCAAACCGGGTCAACCGACTGCCGATTATATCGGTACCGTAATGGATAAAATCACCCTTCCGGGCGCCGTTCTTCTCGCTCTCGTTGGTATCCTGCCTGGTTTCGCCCAGCGTGTGGGCATCACCCAGGGATTTGCTTCCTTCTTCGGAGGTACTTCTCTGCTGATCATGGTTGGTGTGGTACTCGATACGCTTCAACAAATCGAGACGCAGTTGCTGATGAGACAGTACGAAGGCCTGATGAAATCCGGCCGCGTACAGGGTCGTCAAACTTCCCCGGTTTCTCTCTAAATCCATTTTAGATTTATACAAGCCTGTTGGGAATTTCTCAACAGGCTTTTTTTTAACATATGCGCTCAAACAGAAATATGATTTTTTACAAAACGGAAGCAGAGATTGCTATCATGCAGCGGAACGCCCGACTTGTTAGTCAGTGCCTCGCCGAAGTCGCGGCATTGATTAAACCCGGAATCACCACCCTCGAAATTGATCGCTTCTGTGCGGATTTTGTGAGGAAGAATCAGGGCGTTGCTACCTTTCTCAATTACCATGGTTACCCCTACAGCATCTGCGCTTCGGTAAACGATGTGGTGGTGCACGGTTTCCCGAACGACGAACCGTTGAAAGACGGCGATATCGTCTCCATCGACTTTGGTATTACCAAAGATGGGTACGTGGGTGAACACGCCTATACCTTCGTTCTGGGTAACGCTGCTCCCGAAGTGCTCCAGCTCGTTAAGGTAACCAAGGAATCGCTCTACAAGGGTATTGAGAAAGCCGTCAGCGGAAACCGGATCGGGGATATCGCCTGGGCCATCCAGGAGCACACCGAAAAGAAACACGGTTACGGCGTTGTTCGTGAACTGGTTGGCCACGGACTGGGTAAAACCATGCACGAAGATCCCCAGGTGCCCAACTACGGACGCCGGGGAACCGGTACTATGCTGAAAGAAAATGTGGTTATCGCCATTGAGCCCATGATCACACTTGGCAAAAGGGATATTTTTACCGAAGACGACGGATGGACAATCCGAACCCGGGATGGTAAACCGGCCGTTCACTTCGAACACAATGTTTGTGTGAAGAGGGGAAAGGCGCTGATTCTGTCCGATTTCAGCATCATCGAAGAAGCCGAAAAGTTGAATCCCGAACTCAACACTTCCTATTTCTGATAAAAGCTTATAACATCAATGCTGTACCCCAGGTGCAGCATTTTTTTGGATACTATGACGAAAGCGGATATAGTGGTTATCGGAGGAGGGGCGGCGGGTTGCTTCGCCGCCATACATGCGGCGGAGTCGGCACCCAGCCGAAAGGTTATCGTGCTGGAAAAATCGTCCAAACTCCTTTCCAAGGTGCGCATTTCCGGCGGAGGCCGTTGCAATCTCACCCATAACTGCAACAGTATACCGGAGATGGTAAAGCGCTATCCGCGCGGTGCCCGTCTGCTCAAAAAAACGTTTCACCGCTTCTTTACCAACGATACCATAGAATGGTTTTCGCGGCAGGGCGTGCGCGTCAAGGCGGAAGCCGATGGGAGAATGTTTCCGGATACCGACGACTCCCAAACCGTTATCGATGCGTTGCTTCGTGCAGCCTCCGACAACCGGGTGGAATTCCGGCTCAACAGTGGAGTAGGGGCGATTTCAAAAGAAGGAGACCATTTCTTGCTCGAAATCTCCAACGGAGAAAAACTTCAGGCACGGAAGGTTATCGTAGCCTGCGGCGGGTATCCCAAATCCTCCATGTTCGATTGGCTGCGTTCCACAGGGCACACCATCACGCCTCCCGTGCCTTCACTGTTTACCTTCAACATGCCGAAGAATCCGATTACGGAGCTGATGGGCGTAAGCGTGACTGATGCCGCAGTTCGTATCGCCGGCACCAAATTATCGGAACGCGGCCCTGTTCTTGTAACGCATTGGGGACTGAGCGGCCCTGCAGTGCTGCGTCTATCGGCCTGGGGCGCACGCGAATTGGAGGCCATGAACTATCGATTTTCGGTAATGGTGAACTGGGTGCCGGAATTCCACGAAAACTCCCTCCGGGAGAAAATGCGGCAATGGCGTTTTGAGCGGGCTGCCCAGAAAATCGCCAACCGCAACCCACTCCAGCTACCGCAGCGGCTCTGGGAGTACCTTCTCCACCGTTCCGGCGTCAATCCCGACATCCGCTGGGCCGACCTGCCCGCAAAGGAGCAGAACCTCCTGATACGCAACTGTACCGGCGAAATCCATTCCGTAGAGGGGAAAACCACCTTCAAGGACGAATTCGTCACCTGCGGCGGTATCGACCTGTCGGAAATTGATTCTGAAACACTTATGAGCAAAAAGCTGGAGGGACTCTACTTTGCGGGAGAAATTATGGATGTTGACGGTATTACCGGGGGCTTTAATTTCCAGCATGCCTGGACCAGTGGGTTTATTACCGGAAAAGAAGCGGCAAAAGCACTCGGAGAAGGGTAAGTCCTATCTATAAAAGTTACGAAATTTTCCGCATATATCAAAATTCTTATTTCCGCTCCCACAGCCAATTTCCGGTCAAAATAGGCGGCAATTCCGGGTTTTCTGCGTATCTTTGCCGTCCCGATCAAAAAACCTCGGGGAATTTTATGTCAGAAAATCAAATTATTAACGAAAACGCTGAGCAGCAGGAGAACGGAGCTGAACAGGCTTCTTCTACAGCGACAACAAAGGCACCTGCCCCCACCCAGTTCGATACAGCACACGACGATTTCGACTGGAGCATCGACAAACGCAACGTTTCTTCCTACACGCAGGAAGAAAAAGCGAAGTACGACAAGGTTTATGACGACACCTTCAAGGTAATCAACGACAACGAAATGGTTACCGGTGTTGTAGTTGGTCTTACCAAAACGGACGTTGTCATCAACATCGGATTCAAATCCGACGGTCTGGTATCACTGAACGAGTTCCGTGATATGCCCAATCTGAAAGTTGGCGACGAAGTAGAAGTTATGGTGGTTGAGAAAGAAGACCGTCAGGGACATCTGCACCTGAGCCGCAAACAAGCCCGTATCACACGCGCATGGGAAAGAATCGTTGAGGTTCACAAAACCGGCGAAGTGGTTACAGGTACTGTTACCAGCAAAACCAAAGGTGGTCTTATCGTCGACGTATTCGGAATGGAAACCTTCCTTCCCGGATCTCAGATCGATGTTAAGCCTGTTACAGACTACGATCAGTTTGTAGGAAAAACTATGGAATTCAAGGTGGTGAAAGTAAACGAAGCCATCAAGAATGCTGTAGTTTCTCACAAAGCCCTCATCGAAAGCGATATCGAAGCACAACGTGCAGAGATCATGAGCAAACTCGAAAAAGGTCAGGTTCTCGAAGGTACCATCAAGAACATCACCGACTTCGGTGCGTTCATGGACCTCGGTGGTCTCGACGGTCTGCTCTATATCACCGATATCAGCTGGGGCCGTATCAACCACCCTTCAGAAGTGCTGAAACTCGATCAGAAACTGAACGTGGTAGTACTCGACTTCGACGACGACAAAAAACGTATCAGCCTCGGCCTGAAACAACTGACTCCGCATCCCTGGGATGTGCTGCCTGAAAACATCAGCGAAGGTCAGGTTGTAAAAGGTAAAGTAGTTAATATCGAAGATTACGGTGCATTCCTGGAAATCATGCCGGGTGTGGAAGGTCTGGTTCACGTGTCTGAAATCACTTGGGCTAACTCTCCGATCAATGCAAAAGAATTCTTCAAACTGGGCGACGAATACCAGGCTAAGATCGTAACCCTTGATAAAGCTGCACGCAAAATGTCGCTTTCTATCAAGCAAATGACCGAAGATCCCTGGAACACCATCGAAGAAAAATTCCCGCTCGACAGCCGTCACAAAGGTGTTGTTAAAAACATTACTCCCTACGGCGTGTTCGTTGAACTCGAGCCCGGTATCGGCGGTATGATCCACATCAGCGATCTCAGCTGGCTGAAACGCTTCAACCACCCGACCGACTACACGAAAGTTGGTGCGGAAATCGAAGTGATGATCCTCGGTATCGATAAAGAAAACCGTAAACTGCAACTCGGTCACAAACAACTCGAAGAAGATCCCTGGAATGCTCTCGAAGAAACTTTCCCCGTTGGATCTATCCACGAAGGAACCGTGATCAAGAAAGACGACAAAGGTGCTATCGTATCTCTGTCTTACGGTCTCGAAGGTTTCGCGCCTAACCGTCACCTCGCCAAGGAAGATGGTAAGAGCATCGTTGCCGACGAAACGGCTCAGTTCATGGTGATCGAATTCGATCGCAACGAAAAACGTATCGTTGTAAGCCACACCCGCATTTGGGAAAAAGCAGCTGCCGACGAAAAAGACGCAGCCCGCAAAGAAGCAAGAGCGGAAGCTGACAAAACCAAAAAAGCAGTGAAAAACCTGCAAAGCAAAGTTGAAAAAACTACGCTCGGTGACCTCGGCGTTCTGGCTGAACTGAAGAAAAAACTGGAAGGTGGTTCCGAAGAAGGAAACTAATCTCCGGTAAACAATACAAAAAAGGCCGTCTCGGAAGAGATGGCCTTTTTATTTTATATCGGCACCGATTAAAGACTGTCCAACAGCAACTCATTAAAATTCAACAAAGAGGAAATCTTCAGATCCGCAGCTGCCCATCGGGGCTGGTTGTATTGATGCTTGGCAGGTACCACCACGCATTTCAGCTTGGCCGCCTTGGCAGCAATCATCCCGTTGAACGAGTCTTCAAAGCACAAACATTCCGAAGGCTTGGAACCCAACGCTTCCAGGCAATTCAGATATACCTGCGGATGGGGCTTACCGTAGGGAAGCTCTCCCGCCGAACATACGGCATCAAAATAACCACCGATTCCTAAATATGCAATAACTTCATTGATCAGATACAGGGGGGACGAAGACGCCAATCCGATCTTGTACCCCCTTTGTCTGAAAAATTCCAGTATCTGTGGTACACCCATCATCGCTTTACCTCCGGCCTTGACCTTTTCAAGTACCGTATGTATAATTTTTTCCTCTGCTGCGGAAAGATCAGCCAAGGGAAGATGGTAGGCATCAAACCACCATTCCAGAAACTCCTTGGTTCGGAGGCCGGTTGTTTTTTCGTATTCCTCCAGCGACAATCGTACGGAATACGAAGCCAGCAGTTCATCGGCAGCCTCCTTCCATAAAGGCTCGGAATCAACCAGAAGTCCATCCATGTCAAAAATTACAGCAGAGGCTTGCATAGTTTTTTTATTTGAGCGCAAAGATAGGGCATGAACCCTCTCCGCTCTTTTCTGTTAATTCTTTTTAAGAGTTCATTTTATGGGACGACTGTCCGATCAGATACGAAAATAAGGCTTGTACGGACACTGGTTTATGCGGTGGTAGGAATTGCTTCCTATCCCTTTCCTGCGGTCGTAAATCGCCTTAAAATCACCGGAACGGAGAATTTGAGGGATCTCCCCGACCGCAACGTACTCTTCGTCAGCAATCACCAAACCTATTTTGCTGACGTTATCACCTTTCTCCATATTTTCTGCGCAGTAAAATGGGGTAGAAAGAATAAACTGGGCTTCCCGATCTACCTGCTCAATCCCTTTACCAACGTATTTTATGTGGCCGCTGAAGAAACCATGAAGAAAAGTTGGATCAGCCGGCTTTTTCTGCTCGCCGGAGGAATTACGGTCAAGCGCACCTGGCGAAAGGAAGGCGAAGAAGTCCGTCGTAATCTCGACCCTTCGGACACCCGCAAGATTGATCGTGCGCTGCGTACCAGCTGGGTGATCACATTCCCCCAGGGCACTACCAAACCCTTTGCTCCGGGAAGAAAAGGCACCGCCTACATCATCAAAAACAATCAACCTATTGTAATACCTGTGGTTATCGGTGGCTTCTGGAGAGCCTTTAACAAAACGGGACTGAAGCTGAAAAAAAGAGGCTCCCTTCTGACCGTGTCGTTCGGGGAGCCTTTGAAAATCGATTATGATTCGGATTCGTTGGAAACCATCCTGGAAAAAGTAATGGACAGCATCCGTCAGAGCCGGAAGTATATGCTGACCGGCGGCCATCACCGTACGCCGGCAGACAAATCGGAAATTACTGGGTAAGATTGAAAAGCGCTTTCAGTTCGGTAGCTTCATCCGGTTTCATTTTTCCGCCGAGAATAAGTCGGATTTGACGACGGCGGAGCGCTCCTTCAAAAAGAACTTTTTCTTCTTCTGTTTCCGGAACCAGCTTGGGCACCAGTCGGGGTTTGCGGTTCGGATCGAGTGCTACGAAGGTATAGTAGGCTTCGTTGCTTTTGTATTTGTATTGATGGGTATGATCTTCACCCCAAACGTTCAGATGAACTTCCATGGAAGTGGAGAAGGCGCGGGTAACTTTTGCTTCAATATGTACAACATTGCCCAGTTTGATCGGCGATTCAAAGGAGATATTGTCCACGGAGGCGGTCACAACCGGTGCATTGCAGTGTTTTCCGGCCGCAAGTGCCGCTGCAATATCCATCCAGTACATCAGCCGTCCGCCCATCAGATTGCCAAAAACATTGGTGTCGTTCGGCAATACCAGTTCGGTCATAACAATTGCGGACTCTTTGGCCAATTTCGCTTTCGTTTCCATTTGCTCAAATTTGTGCAAATATAGCAGCTAAACTATTTTTCCGGCTTTTTTCTTCGAAACGGGCTTATTAACCGAAATTGTCCATATTCGAATAATTTTTGCCCCTCTCGGCCGCAATTTCAGTAACGGCGCGCCTTTTCGCAGGAAGGGGCGGCCCCGAAACATGGGAGTAACGCTTTTGTCAGTAACTTTGCTGCGTTTCAAAAACATCAGCCTGTATGAACGGTCAGCCCAGATTGTCTTTCGATAATACGGAGAACGCATTTGCCTACAAATCCGACAAAGACCTGCGAAAAGCTCACTTCCTCTTTGCCAGCATGGGATACGAATCCCTGGTAAGAATCGGCACCAAAATTACACCCTGGGCCATTCGTGTTGGCCTGCCCATCAAGGGACTTATCCGATCTACCATTTTCGAACAGTTTGTTGGGGGAGAAACCCTCGAAGAAACGGCAAAAGTGGCGCGTCGCCTCGGCGAATACAATGTCAATGTAATCCTCGATTACGGTGTGGAAGGGGGAGAAGATGGCGAACAGGGTTTTGATCACGCAACGCAGGAATTCATCCGTGTTATCGAATACGCGGCTACCCAGCCCAACATTCCCTTCATGAGCATCAAGGTTACCGGCTTTGCCCGCTTTGGCCTGCTGGAAAAACTGGATGCTGCGGCACCCGATCGCGACGGTTACTCCGGACATGTGGCTACCGAAGTGCTTTCTGCAGAAGAAAAGGAAGAATGGAATAGGGTGGTTGCACGGATGGATAAAATCTGTTCGGCTGCCGCAGCAAAAGGAATCGGCGTTCTCGTGGATGCCGAAGAATCCTGGATTCAGGACCCTGTAGATGCCCTTACCATGCAGATGATGGAAAAATACAATCATGGCAGGGCCGTGGTGCTCAACACCATCCAGCTCTATCGCCACGACCGTCTGGCCTTCCTGAAGCACAGTCATGAAGCGGCCAAATCAAAAGGGTTCCTCCTCGGCGCAAAATGCGTGCGCGGTGCCTATATGGAAAAAGAACGCAAACGTGCAGAAGAACAGGGTTACGCTTCTCCCATTCAACCCAGCAAGGAAGCGACCGACAGAGACTATAATCTTGCACTCGAATACAGTATCGCCAACCTCGACGATATCAGCCTCATCGTGGCCTCCCACAACGAATACAGCGCCCTGTACGCAACCGAGCTGCTGACGAAAAGAGGACTCGCGATGAACCATCCGCATATCCATTTTTCACAGCTTTACGGAATGAGCGACAACATCACGTTCAACCTCGCCAAGGCCGGTTGCCCTGTGAGCAAATACCTGCCTTTCGGCCCCATCCGCGACGTTATTCCCTACCTCATGCGTCGTGCGCAGGAGAACAGTTCCGTCGCCGGTCAAACCGGTCGCGAACTGGGCCTTATCAAAAAGGAATTGCAGCGTAGAACTGCCGCTCGGTAAACTATGTAACCGCCAGGCGTGCCATGCGGTTACAAGGCGGGAAGATTATTGTTGAACCCCGCTTAACCGCAATGATCATCTTCCTTTGCGTCGCCCCCTTCAGGGTTCTGCTCTTTCTTAAACAGGGTAATGCATATCCTATTTCCATTGACTATGAATGTGGATGTACACCGCAGAAAATATTCTGAAAAATGTAATCAAAATTGCTTATATTTGAGTATGAGGTCAAACTTATTAAAGTATAAGGGTATACATCCGGGAATTATTCTTGAGCGCGAACTTGAGAAACGTTCAATCAAACAACGGCCGTTTGCGTTATCGATATCCGAGCTTCCCCAGACTTTGAATGCAATTACAAAAGGCAAAAGGAGGATGAATACGGCTTGTGCTTTGAAGGTCGAAAAAGCTCTCCGACTCAAAGAAGGAACTTTTGTGCTTCTTCAGGCATATTATGATATAGCTCTGGAAAAACGGAAGCAAGTTAAGCCTTCACCAGATTTCAAAAAGTTGAGGAAGGTCTTGTTCTGGGATACGGATATCAATAAAGTTGACTGGCAAAAGCAAGGAGCGTCCGTTATTAAAAGAGTGTTTGAACGAGGAAACGAAGCCGAAAAAGAAGAAATAACTAGGTTCTACGGTAAGCGGAAGGTTAATGCTGTTTTAAAAACTTCCGGGACCCAGCCGATGAAATTATATCAGAATGTCCCCAAGAATTAACGGCGATGTTGTTTTTCAATACAGTCTCAGATTTTCTAAAAGATGTATTATTCAGAACGATGGCTTCGGTCGAAATCAACCGCTTCCGTTTAATAGGAGGTACAGCACTTAGTTTGCAGTTAGGACATAGATTGTCGGTGGATATCGATTTATTTACTGATGCTCAGTACCGAAGCATAGATATTTCGGCAATCGAACGATTTTTGGATCGGGGAGTTTCCCTACGTTGTCGATGATCGGCAAAGTCCTGTAGGCCTTGGGAAAGGATTCTTCATCGGACACAACGAAGAAACGGCGATTAAGCTCGATGTGTATTATGTCGACCCATTTATATTTCCGGAAATCACAGTTGATGGCATCCGTATGGCAAGTCCTGAAGAAATTTCTGCCATGAAAATAGATATAATTCAAAGAGGTGGCAGGAAAAAGGATTTTTGGGACGTACACGAATTACTGAACCGATTTAGTCTGAATAGAATGTTGGAGTTTCATCGATTACGATATCCGTTCAGCCATGACCGAGACGAAATTCTGGAAAATTTCATGAATATAAGCAATGCTGACAGCGACTTTGACCCAATTTGCCTCCGCGGTAAGTATTGGGAAATAATCAAAAATGAATTAACCCTTGAAGCTACGAGTATGTTGACTGAATAAAATCAACATCCCCTATTTATTCAGCAGAATCGTGTTTATCCCCTGATCCTGAAATCGTGTTCTACCCAAACAAAAACGCCACATCTTCTTCCGTCAGCTTCTTGATAAAACCGGAATCCTCGCTGATCAATTCCTCCGAAAGTGATTTCTTCTGAGCCTGTAGCTGTAAAATTTTCTCTTCAACAGAATCGCGGCAAATCATCTTATAGGCAAACACTTTCTGTTGTTGACCAATACGATGGCTACGGTCGATGGCCTGCTGCTCTGCTGCCGGATTCCACCAGGGATCTACCAGATAAACATAGTCCGCTGCAGTCAGCGTTAAACCAACACCACCCGCTTTTAAACTGATTAGGAACACGGTGTGTTCATCCGACTCCTGGAACTGTTTTACAAGGCCCTGACGATCCGTTGCCTTGGTTTGCCCGTCCAGATAAAGATATGGAATTCCGCGCTCGGTAAATGAGGACGCAATGCGTTGAAGCATGCCGGTAAACTGAGAAAATACCAGTGCCTTATGGCCTTCTCCAATTTCTTCCAATGACCTTAGCAGCTCTTCTATCTTAACGGATGCTGCCGTTTCTTCGGCGAAGTCCGGCACCAGCTGTGGCGCATTGCAGATCTGACGTAAGCGGGTCAGGCCTTCAAGGATATGAATGGCATTCGACCCCACACCTTCCTCATTTACCTTCTTAACGAGGGTGCTTCGGTATTTTTCTTTAACGGTATTGTATATACGACGTTGATCTTCGCCCATTTCACACCACTGAATAATCTCGGTTTTGGCAGGAAGATCGGTGGCCACCTGTTCCTTTGTACGACGCAACAGAAAAGGATGTATGAGCTTCCGTAACTGCTGTGTTTTATTGCTGTCACCGAATTTGTCGATGGGCTGCGCAAATACCTCCCGGAAAGAAGCTTTGTTGCCGAGCAATCCGGGATTGATAAACTGCATCTGTGTGTAAAGATCCATGGTATTGTTCTGGATCGGTGTACCACTCAGGATAATTCGGTTTTGCGACTGAAGCTGAAGCACGGCACGGGCTGTCAGCGAATCCGGATTTTTGATCACATGACTTTCATCCAGGAATATATAGCAGAACGAAAGCGTGTTGAATTTTTCACTGTCGGAACGTACCGTTCCATAGCTGGTAATGACAACGTTGATATTCCGGTCTTCGAACACCGAAAATTCCCGATCTGCACCATGATATATGGCATAGGCTATATCCGGCGCAAATTTCTGCAATTCGGCTTCCCAGTTGTACATGAGTGAAGTGGGGCATACCACCAGATGTTTTTCGCCGGGATAGCGATGGATCAGGTGACGGATAAAACTGATGGTCTGAAGGGTTTTACCAAGACCCATATCGTCGGCCAGACAGCCACCCCACTGCATTTCATCCAACAAACAGAACCATTCAAAACCCGCTTTTTGATAGTCGCGGAGATCCGCTCTGATTTCCGCGGGAACCTGGAATATCGTGCCCGGCTTTTCCTGGTGCTGTTTCCAGCGCGCCCAAAATTCTTTCCGGAGCAGAGGGGGCTGGCTGCTGTCTGTACCAGTGGCATCAATCAACGACCAGTGCCGGTCCGATAGCCGGACGGTATTTTTTTCCATTTGGCCCAACCGAAGTATGGCTTCGTATTGCAAGCCCCATTCCTCCGGTAACATCCCCAGAGAGCCATCTTTGAGTAGTACAAAAGGCTGCTTGAATTGAATGGCTTTCCGAACGTCGGCAAGCGGAACCTTCTCTTCTCCGTAGGAAATTTCAAAGGTTAAATCGATCCATCCCTTTTCCCGGGTGCTGCGTTTGATGTTCAGTTCGGGAAGGTTCTGGTTGTATCGGAAATAGGCGAGCGTATCCATTCCCAATACCGGAATATTCTGCTCGGATAATTTTCTGTAGAATTTGATGAACCACTGATTTTTCTGTGCCTCCGCAAAGGGGAGATAGAAATAGTCCTGATTCTGCGTACGGAACCTTGCATTGAGCGAACGGATCATCTCCCGATAATTCTTTTCGCCTTCCTGATTCCGTATAATGACAATTCTTTCCCGTTCAATATCAATTGTGGTTTTGGCCTCTCGGTTGTCTTCCACCACAAAATCCTCGTATTTCCACTGCAGGCTGATCATTAGGAAATTTCCGTTCAGTTCACTGAGTCGGACAAGACATTCCGGATTGCCGGATACTTCGCGCACCGACATCAACACATCCTGATTTACCTTATGGGTAGCAGCAATCGGGTTCAGTACCCTCGCAATAAAGCTTTCTGCCGTAGAAGATCCCTGATCGATATAACCATCGGCAAATTTCTCCAGAATCTCCGCATCTTCGCGATTCAGCAGAAAAAATTCACTGCGGCTTCTCAACAGAAATCCATGGCGTTTGAACTCCGTAAGCAGGTGGGAATGGCCATTGATTTCAATCCAGGGAACCAGACGCAGACGATTCATCGGCGTGCGTATCAATTCGAAATGAACCCTGGGCGTAAAATTGCTGATGGCTGCGCGTTTTAGCTCAGAAGTGGATATGAGTAGGGGATCCACCCAGGTGTAAAACCAGAGCAGCATTCCGGCAAAAGGTTTCAGTTGCTGAAACTGATTGTACCAGTAGGTGGTCATCTGCTTCCGGAGCATTTGGGCCTGCTCTTCTTCCGGCAGATCCGCGTACTTCTGCCGGAGATAGTGGAGCTCTTCCTTTAATTGCTGTTGGGTACAGCGGAAAAGTATGGTGCGTATTTCTTTCGGAACCTTGGAAAACCTTAGCAGCGAGGTTTCATTGAGTAGGGGGAACCGGTTCAGGGATTTCCCTTTTTTGTCTTCCAGAAGTAGAAGCCCGTCGAGGCTTACACCGGACAAAGAATCCGTTGTCAGATCTATTACCAGTCCCGGTTGGCCTTTCTTCTTTTCGTCTCCTGCCTTCTCTGTAACAATAATCGTTTTGCGCGGACTACTCATATCAGATATTGAATGCGCTAAGATAAGACACGATTATTGAATTGCGGGACGGGCAGGAAAGAGACGGGAACGTATGGGGAAAACTTTTAGAGAGGTTTATATTGTTATAACGAAGAAGTTGGGTGGGATATTGCATCCGAATGAAATATTGACTCGTTTTTTTGGGGGCGGGATAATAAAAAAGCGGAAAGGCTGTGCCTCTCCGCTGCTGTAATTGACTCTGGAAAAGTCTCCGCCGTCATAACCGGGAGGAAAGAACCGGCGGCAGACAGCTCAGGGACAAACAGATTATTGCGTTTTTACTCTGAGCGGTTGCATGGGATTGCTTTTTTGGGCAGCATTCAGATTTTCCTTGCTGATCTGTTTTTTTACCGCGGCAGCTTTTTTCTTATCGCCGGTTTTTTCCAAAAGTTCAGCATACAGATTCATCGCCTGTGCCTTCATCATGGGATTCAGCTCAGCGCTGTTGTTTACGAGTCCTTCCACCCAGTTTCTGGCCTGTTTCAGCGTTTCCTTGTCTTCAGAAAAACGATTGGCATTAAGGGCGTAACTGTACAGTTGCGATGCGCCGGCTGCTCCGGTACCAATTTGGTTGGCTTCGATCATCTGGTTGACGGAAGTACTGTATTGTTTCCAGTCTTTGGTACTGAGTGAAACCGTAGCCCAGGCTTTATTGGTCATTTCGTCTGCTCTTTCGTAACCCGTATTCTTCAGGTTGGAAAGGAAACGCTCAAATGCCGTCCGATCGAATTGTGGGGTGCCATCCTTGGGGAAACTCAGATAGTGCCGAGGCCAGTTCTGGAGGGTATTCTGAATATAATCATCCACTTCTTTCTCTCCGTAACGTTCACGGAATTTTTCCCGGTTACGCAGAAAGTCCATGAATACCGGCGACGAAGCATCTTCGATATAGCCGTGAATCAGCTTGTAATTTTCATGCTCAATCCATCTCGATGGATGAATACCCTGAAGGTAATTGGAAGCCACCAGGTTGGCCTTTTCCTTGTCGTAGGAATTTCGCAGTGCTTTCAGATAATTCCGGATAAATTCCGGATCCTGTGCAGCCTTTGGGTAGGCATTTGTCAGGGCCAGAAGATTATTCTTCGGACTCAGTGCATCAAGACCGTGCTGGATAAAAATCTCCTTCGGGCAGGACCCAACCACACGGTGAACCACTTCGCCGTCTCCGTTGATAAAAAGGTAGGTCGGGTAAGCGCGAACCTCATATTTCTGCCGAAGCTCGATGCCTTCCCCTTTTTCCATATCGATATAGGCATTTACGAAATTCCGGTTGTAGAAATTTCCCACCTCGGGTTCGGTGAATACGGTTGCACGCATAACCTTGCAGGGGCCACACCAGGTGGTATAGGCATCCATGAAGATCAGTTTGCCGCTCTTTTTTGCCTCAGCCAGCATTTCGCTCCAGCTGGAAGTTGAAAAATGGATGGCCGAGGGCTTCTCTGCAGGGGCTGCTGATGTTTCGGCAGCCTTGCCGTTGCCTCCGGGTTTAACAAGGGAAACAGGGGATACGAATCCGGTGGTTTGTCCGGATGCTGATTTTTTGTCGAGGGCGGTCTGGCCAGCCTTGATGAACTCCTCGGCCTCCTGATAGCCGCCATCGCGGGAGATCAGGTTACCATCGCCATCGATAAACAGGAATGTAGGATAAGCGCGGATGGCATAACGTTTGGCCAGTTCCGGACCTTCACCCTTTTCCATATCCATCTCGGTGTTGATGAAATTTTTATTGTAGAAATCCGCCACATTGTTCAGCGTAAACACATTTTTGCGCATCAGAATGCAGGGACGGCACCATTCGGTATGGGCATCCAGGAAGATCATCTTGTTCTCTTTTTTTGCCCTGGCCAGCAACTCACTCCATTTCGCCTTGGTGAATTGAATGCTTCGGGTATTGACCATTTTCTCCTGGGCAACGCGGAGTGAAGCCCTCGCTTTTTCCATCAGCACGGCCGGGGTTTTGGCTACAATGCCGGCATTGGTGTACTCGAGCTGGTCGCCCGTCGACGCATAGAAGACGTAGGCAGGATACATCAGCATGGCCAAACGGGGGGCAAACTTCTTGCCTTCCTCGCTCTGCATGTTCATTTTTATCGCAATGCAATGCTCATTGAAAAACTTTGCCACACTATCGGTTGGGAAGATTTCCTGTGCAACCTGCTCATCAAATTTTGTTGGAACGCCACGGTTCACATCAACAAAAATTATCTTGTTCTCTTTCTTCGCTTTCGCCATTGCTTCTTCAAAACCGATCTCCTCAAATTTTACCGTCTGCTGGCTCATACCAGATAACGCGGGGATCAAAAAAACGGACAGCAATACAAGTCTGGCAACGAACGTAAATCGTTTCATGGTACTCTTTTAAAATTGAATTTCTATTAGGAAGTATATCCGGTGTTCTGTCGGATGATACCGTTGGATATGTCGACTTCGATCTGCGGAATAGGCAGCACCTTCTTTTTCTCCGGCAGGTCGGGTGTCGTAAGCGGTTGTCCTGTGCGAATCAGATCATAACGATGGAATCCCTCAAAGGCCAACTCAAACTTACGCTGCTCGAGTATGGCATTGATCAGGGCTGTGGCATCAGCGAAACTTCCGACACTGTACGGAGTTGCTGAAGGAAGCGAACGACTGCGGATGCTGTTCAGCAGGGAAACGGCTTCAGAGGTAACGCCGGTGGTGCGGGCCAGGGCCTCCGCACGGTTGAGTATAACTTCCGCCACTCGGATGACCGGAACATTGTCGCGCCCGTTCGAGTTGTTGAATTTAAATGTAGTAAACTCATCCAACGCGTTCGTATTATAAATCTGATCGCCCTTGAACATCAGCTGGCTCACACGGAGATCACCGGGTTCGTGCGATTGAATAAACTGCTGGTTAATCCAGAAGGATCGTTTGAAAAAATATCCGTTGCCCAGGCCGTTGTTCTCGGATGTCGAAGAACTGGTAATATAGCTTACGGGGAACGCAAAAATATGTTCCTGTGTAAGGGCCTGCGCGCTTCCGGCTGTGTTGTCCGGGAAAATGCTGCGCAGATTGGATACCAGATCATAGATGTTTTCCGGATCCTTCAGCATTTCCTCCGCTGCGTCAGCTGCCTTGTCGTATTGACGGCTGTACAGATAGGCGCGTGAAAGGAGTGCCCAGGCGGCACCTTTTGTTGCGCGCGAACGGGTCTTCAGATCTGTATCAAATTTCCCGGGAAGCAGGGGGATGCTTTCCGTCAGATCTTTTTCTATCTGCGCATATACGTCACCGTTAGTGCTTCTTGGAATGACATCTCCGGTGTTGTATCCTTCGAATGGCGTCAGTTGAAGGGGAAGGCCATAACCTTCGTTTTCACCCGTCAGCGCTCCGTCGCCGAACATGCGGAGCAGGTTCAGATAGGCCAATGCCCTGATGAATCGGCTTTCAGCAATGAGCTGATTCTGTGAAGCCTCATCAAAGGTGGCGAATTCCCTTATCCTTGCTATAACGTTGTTGGCCGTATTGATAGCCTTGAAATGAGCGGTCCATACAGCCACTACACCATCGTCAACCGGTGTGGCTTCACCCAATGTGTACGTGCGGTAGTAGTCGTTGGTGAACAAGAGGGGAGTGGTGAAATCTCCCAAAACATACGCGATATTTCCAGTTGAAGCCTTATAAAGATTATAATACGCTTCCGCCAATGCCTGTTCTGCTCCGGCTTTGGTTTTGAATACATCCCGATCCGTAAGCGTATTTTCAGGGGTAATATCCAGTTTTTTGTCGCAGGCCGATGCTATACTCAGAATCAGCAGCAACGGGATGATAAACTTTTTCATCCTTGATTTTTTTGTGTTACGAATTTCCGGCATGTTAAAATCCAAGATTTAAACCGAACTGTACCGATTTGGTCTGCGGCATGGTTAACTCATCATATCCGGATTGAATCGCCGATGAACCGAATGCACTTACTTCAGGATCCAGGCCGCTGTATCCGGTTAGTGTCAGCAGATTCGTAGCTCTTACGAAAAGTTGCAGCTGACGGATATTCAGTTTGGTCAGCCGATGAACGGCACCCGGATCAACGTTATACGACAACATAACCGTTCTGAGCCGCAGGTACGACGCATCTTCCAGAAAACGACTATTGGTGCGGCTGGTGGTATAATCCCGGATACTGGCGGCTGTGGAACCCGGAGACGCAGTTATGCTCTTGTTGACCAGCTTCGGTATATCGGTTTTATGCCCGGGTACGAGCCATCTGTCCAGTATTTCGGTACTCAGGTTCGATGCGCGTTCGGTAGCATAGGTAAGGAGAGAGGCCCTTGAACCGTTGATCATCTTACCGCCCACGGAAAACGAACAGAAAGCATTCAGCTCCCATCCTTTGTAGGTAATGGTATTCCCTACACCACCGAAGAAATCGGGCAGGCTGCTTCCGTACGATCTTCTGAAATCGTTGACATCGTCAACCACAGCGAAGAGAGAGGCGGGGGGTGTTTCGGTAACCATGCCCTTCAGGTCGTACCAGAGCGGATTTCCGGTCATCGGATCCACACCACGCCATTCGTACAGAAAGAATTGACCTGCCGATTCTCCTTCTTTTAGATACTTGAACGCTTCATCTGCAGATCCAACCTGTTCCTTATCAAAATTCAACCGGAGGATCTTGTTGGAGTTATGCGAAATATTCGCATTAATACTCCATCCGAAATCTTTTCTGCGGATCAGTTCACTGCTCACGGTAAGCTCGATTCCCTTATTCACCATATCGCCGATATTCTGCGGTTGCGATGTCCATCCCTGATAGCGGGGAATGGCCGAAGTCATAATCATATCCTTGATGCGACGTTCGTAGTAGTCGATCGTAACATCAATACGATTATTCCAAATTGCCGCGTCGATACCGAGATCTATGGAGCGGGTACGTTCCCATTTGAGATTGGGGTTATCGGGCTGTTGCATTTGGAGAATAGGCGTGCCGGCATAGCTCAGGTTGTTGCTGTTCAGCGTGTATTGGCCCTGACTTCCGTAATACGAAGTGGAACTGTTGTTCCCGGAAAAACCGATACTGCCTCTTATTTTCAGGTCATCCACCCAACTCACGTTATCCATGAAATTTTCCTGGGAAATCCGCCATCCGGCAGATACCGAGGGGAAGCCGACATACCGGTTATTCCGGCTGAATCGGGAGGAGCCATCCAAACGATAGGTGATACCCGCCAGGAACCTGTTGTCGAATTCATAGTTCACCCGGGCGAAATAAGACACCAGTGCCCATTTTTGACGAAGGGAAGACTTGATGTATTTGTTGTTGGCTGCCTGGATACTTCGGATCTGATCATTGAAGAATCCATAACCGCCGATACCGTTGCTGGCTTCCACGGACTGCTCATAGCTCTGACCGGCCACGGCATTGATATAGTGTGCTCCAATCGACTTAAGGTAGTTTACGGTATTGTTGACAACAATCTTTTTATTGTTGCCTGAAGTTTCTACAGCGTCGTCGCCGTATCCGCTCGGACGCTTAACCCTTCGGGTATAGGCATACACCGAACTCAACTGTGTTCCGAATTCGGAACGGAGGGTAAGCCAGGATGCCGGTTTATACTGAAGAAAAATATTTCCCAGGGCATCGGATGTTTCCAGTTCGTTGGTGTTCAGCATGGCATCGGCAACGGGATTGAGGTCCATATCGCCATAGGGGTTGGTGCCGGCATCATACACATAGTTTCCGTTTTCATCCCTAACCGGCAGGTTGGGGGCTTTGATCAAGGCGTCGCGGTAAATGGCCGGTGCATTCATAGAAGAGTTGTTGACATAACTCATCGACATGTTTACACCGAGAGAAAATTTGGTAGATGCCTGATGGCTCAGGTTAACCCTTCCTGTGTAGCGGTTAAAATCGTTGTTGATAATGTAGGAGGGTTGAGCGGCATACGATCCGCTTACGAAGAACTGCGTTTTATCCGTTCCGGCAGACATCGAAATATCAGCCTGTTGGGAAATGGCCGTACGGGTAACCTCATCCACCCAATCGGTATTGTACGGTGAGGTGAACGGTTTGTTCTGACCGAGTTGTCGGTAATATTCGCTATACACTTCGTTGTACTGAGGGCCGTTGAGCAGCGAATATTTTCCGATCGGCTGAACGGTTCCGGTAAGGTAACGGACATTGAAGGCGGCTTTGCCCTTGCTGCCTTTTTTGGTGGTCACCAGAATAACACCGGCAGCGCCGCGGGATCCGTAGATGGCCGTTGCGTATGCGTCCTTCAGAATTTCAATGGATTCGATATCCGCGGGGTTGAGAGCCGAAAGAGGGTTGCTTTCAAATTCCTGTTTGGGCGTCAGGTTGTCGGCAACGGTGGTGCCGCCGAATCCTGCCGCCGGAACGGTAGAGCTGTTGAAATTTCTTGTATTCAGGCTTCTTCCGGATCCGTAAACGGGGAGACCGTCAATTACGATCAGGGGTTGGTTGCCATCGGGGCTGAGTGTGCTGAGCCCGCGTATGGTAATGGCGGTAGCCGATCCCGGAACGCCGGAACTTGAAAGTACGTTTACGCCGGCCGCCTTTCCGATAATGGCATTATCAAATGAGATGTCCGCGGAGCGGGAAAGTTCCTTCGCGTCGATGGAGGCGATGGAGCCGGTGATGTTTCTTTTTCTTTCATTACCATAGCCAACCACCACCACTTCATTCATATCGCTTTTGTCAGCGGGAAGAATCAGTTGCAGTATTTCTTTTGATCCTGCTGCAATACGGATGGGCAAATGCCCCACGGCTGTAATTTCGAGCGTGTCAACCGGTCGCAGGTCTAGAAGTTTAAAGCCGCCCTTGTCGTCGGTTGTTGTTCCTTTCTGCGTTCCTTTGATTCGGATGGAAGCGCCGGTGAGTACACTACCGTCGCGTGCGGACCGGACAGTGCCGGAGACTGTCTTTCCCTTTTCCTGTGCCGTTGTAAGCACAGGAGAGAGGAAAAACAGTCCCGACAAAATTCCGATTATTCTGTTTCGCATTTCTGCTGGGTTTTATTGGGGGAATGCACCTTTCCAGGTATCGTTAACGAATGTGAAATTGGCGCCGTCTTTGGCACCCTGGCCACCGATGATCCAGATGTCTCCGCCGTTCTTGAAGAAGGAGAAGAGTGTACGCGGACCGAAGTTTCCGGGCAGTGCGCGCGGGTCACCGGCCTGGATTTTTGTCCAGTTTACACCATCATCCTCAGAAATCCAAAGTTCATTGGACGTTTCGGTTGCGCTTGTTTCACCGCCGATCAGGAAGAGCTGGTCTTTATAAACAACAACTTTGTGTCCCCAGCGAGCGGTGAATGCACTGGCAGTATTTACCTGAGTCCAGTTTGCGCCGTCAGCGGAGGTCCATACATCGTTCAGGAGGTTGCCGCCATTGTCGCGCCCACCTACAACGTAGATTTTGTTTTTGTGTACAAACACAGCCGGGTTGGTTCTGGGGAGGAAGGCTGCCGCAGCGGTAACCTCTGTCCAGGTTGTACCGTCGGTGCTGCTCCATACGTCGTTGTAGGCGGTTCCAGGGGCATTGGCGTTACCGAAGGAGGGGTAACCGTTACCACCCACGATGAAGAGTTTGTCGTTGAATACAACTGCGTTTATGCGTTCCCGTATGCTCCATCTTGATTCGCCTTCTGCCGGTGCGTTGTTTGTCCAGTTTACACCATCGGTGCTGCTCCAAACTTCATTGGTAACCTTGCTGAAGTTGAACCCGATTGCGGGAATAAGACCGCCGAGCAACCACATTTTATTTTTGAACCCAAATACTGCGGTCTGGCGTTCTGCAAACGGAATAGGGTTGGCCAGGTTATCCGTTGCGGTAACTTCTGTCCAGGTGATCCCATCGGTTGAATGGAATACTCCCCTGGTAAATGCACCGAAGCTTCCGCTTTCGGCACCGAACAGCCACAGCTTATTGTCAAAGAAACCTGCTGCAGTGGTACGGAACTTACCCCATCCGCCATCAGCGGTCAGGCGTTGCCAGGATACGGTTTTGGGATCCAGTTTGGCAACATTCACCTTAACGGTATAGGATCTTGTAGTGGAGCCGTTTTCGGCAACTACATCGTAGGTAACGGGATTGGTGAAATTGTTCACGGTAGAACCCGACACCTGCGGAACGCCGCCTACCTTAACGGAAGCGCCGGCAACGGTGCGGAAGATAGCCGTCAGAGCCGACACATCGGTTTGGAACTCCAGACTGTCCTCGTTTTGAATGGTTCTGGTGTTTTCATCGATCGTGAACGCGACATTTTTGTCTTTTATGCTGAATTCCAGGAATCCGGCAAGATCACTTTTGGGAGAATCTTTTTTGCAGGCAGTAAACGTTAAAACGCCAGCAGAAAGAAGTGTAAATAACACTCCCGAACGTCTCATTTTCAGTTGAAGCATTGTTCTGGTTTTATGTAGTTTAATAAGTAATACCCTAACAACTTTCGGTTCAGGCAATAGAGTTCCTGTCCGGCTCTTTGGCCGGTTTTGGCAATACACCTACTTTCCGGTTAAAAACCGGGTACGTCCATTTGGCAAGTAGAATTTACGGGCTACTGGTCGTTGCGTATCGACAAGGAATCCGATGACGCAATGCCAATGTTGGTGTCTCCGCTGTGCCGATTAAACGTCATCTGTTCATTCTCTTTCACCACAACCGGTCTGAGTTTGATCAGCGGTAGGATCTTGGGTCTGTCTTCTGCAGCAGAATTGGCCGCTGCAATGCTTGTACTGTCTCTTTTTTTCGGAGGGCGAAGTTTGATAAGTGGATAAAATTTCTCCGTATTGGGTTTTACTTCAGCCTTTCCTTTATTTACAGAAACCTTAACCAAACTGTCCGAGGGTAATGCAGATATGCTGACCCTGGAACCTCTGGCAGTGGTTACGATATCCTTGGTTTTAATAATCAGCGGCTTGTTCTCATTGCTTACGTTGAACGAAGCTTCGCCTTCGAGGTAAACGGTTTGGTGAACCGCACTGGATTCGTCGAGCAGAAGACGCGAAGTTTTGCTGAGAATCACTTCCGTTCCATCGCCCAATGTGATCGTTGTCCGGTCGCCCTGCCGTACGGCGGAAAGACCAGGCATTGCCGCTGCTTTGTCGGAACTTACCAGAAATCCGATTCCGATGCCGGCGATCAGAAACCCAACACAGGCTGCTGCAGTAACCCGATACGCCTTCCATTTACGCATGGATACAACTTTGGCTTCCTGTTGTTCGCGACGGTTTGACTCTGCAAACACTTTTTCAAACGGGGGAGGAGTGTCGGCAGCGTCACCAAATTCCAGCCATTCCGTTTGAATCATGGCAAGCACGTCTTCGCGTGAAGCGTTATCGCTTAACCACCGGGTTACAACCAGTTGTTCTTCCGGCGTTGCTGTATTATTGAAATACCGCCTGATAAGTTCCTTTTCCACGTATTCATATTTAAAATTTCTCCCGGTATATATAGAATACCCACGAGATGGTGTTTGCACCTACGGAGAAACGAAAAAAAATAAAAAAAATGCCAGGGATGTGCCGTATCCCTTGTCTTCCAACTCTTTCCGAATGATTTTTAATGCCTTATTCAGCTGATTTTCAACGGTACTTTTGGAGATTCTTAATTCTTCCGCGATTTGGGCATTGGTGTAGCCCTCAAAACGGCTCTTTCGGAAAATGAGCCTGCATTTTTCCGGGAGAGAGAGAACGGCCTTGTTGATCAGATTTTTGAGTTCACTGTCGGCGGGCATTTCCAGGCCTGCCTTTTCGCGCATCAGGTCTTTTTTGTAATCTTCCCGGAAAGCTGTTTTCCGGATCTGATTGTATATGAGATTGCGGGCGATGGTAATCAGATAGGCACTGAATGCCGAATCGGCATCGATCTTGTGGCGGTGAAGCCAGATACGGATAAATGTTTCCTGCACAATTTCGTCGGCCTCCTCACGGCTCATTCTGAACCTTGTCGCAAATGCCTGTAGCTTGGGAGCATAGCGGGTATACAGCTCCCGGTATGCATGCGGATCATTGTTTTGCAGGCCAAAAATGAGCAACTTGTCGTTTGGGTCTTCTTTCATGACAGCTTGGTTGCAGCAATAAAGTTAGGCAATCGTTGCATAACTGTATGAATTGTATGAAAGAACCTCGGCGGAATTAAAACGAACTGCGGCCGATAAAATTGAAACGGCATTTTATCTTTTTCATTTCCCGGCTCCGGATCATTTCGGCTGCCAAACGCCCCATTTCCACAAAGTCGGTCGATACCACACTCAAACCATTCAAAATGATTTCGTTAATCGGGGCTTCGTTGTAGGACAGGATGCCGATATCCTTTCCGATTTCATAGCATTTCTCCTTGGCAATGCGTACCAGGGCAATAAGTTCGGCGTCCAGCTGGCTGTTCAATATAAAGAAGGCTTCATTTTTCCGGATCAGCTTCGGGGTTATGGCCTGATGTAGCTCCAGTTCTATATTGTTTTCGTGGCAAAACTTTTTGACGGATTTCCGGATCATGGGCGCATACAACGAGCCCGGCATGGATATCAGGTTGAGCTTGCGGTATTTTTTCAGGAGTGAAGTACATTGAGTAAGTCCGATATAGGCATCGGCTTCGAAATCCTGATAAACGGCACCAAAGTTACCCGGAAGGCCGGCCACCAGCCTGTCGGCCAGGATCAGTTTGCGGTTGGGGATCTTTTTAAGAATTTTCACTACCCTTTCCTGAACCTCCGGCGTCTGGGCAAAATGTGGGGTGATCAGGAAATAATCGTAGCGGTCGAGGTTGTCGGTCACAAACTGTTCGAACAGATCGATATCCTGGTTGTGTAAACGAATGGTGGGGTGGGTTTTCGCTCCGGCATGGCTGAGAAACGACTGAAGCAATACCTGCTTATACGTACTTATCTTATCAAAAAGGAGGAGCACCCGCTGCAGATCTTTCTTCTCGGCAATATGAAATCCAATACCATGCGCTGCTTCGATAATGCCTTCCTGCCTCAGCAGATTATAGGCCTTCTTGACGGTTTCACTGGAAATACCCAACTCCCGGCTCAACACATTCATGGAGGGCAGAAGGTCGCCCGGCAGGAGCTTACCCTTATCTACAAGGGCGGATATATGGGCAATCAGCTGTTTGTAGTAAGGCGCTGTTTGGTTGAATATCAGTCTTATTTCTTTGGGTGCAGCATTAGCCATGCATCAGTGAATATCGTGATAAGGAATAACCGTTACGAAAAAGCGGACTCCGAGCCAGCGTAAAATCCTTTGAAAATAAAGATATTAGAGGTCGGTTCGGGCGGATCATATCCGGCTGCAATATTACCCAAATATTAAATTACAAAAAATTGTCGACCGTATTTTGGAAAATAGGATTTTTATTTCTTTACTTTGTACCACACTACACCACACCTAAGTTGATTGCTTGTGAAAAGTCATTTCTTAAAAAAGTTCATCTCAAAACATTATTTCATGAATCGGTTCAATGTATCTGATACCTTGCGTATCTCCGTGTGCCGCTGTGTGCTGGTATTGCTCGCCGGTATTTTCCCGGTATTGCTGAATGCCCAGGACGCCGTCCTCAGCGGTTTGGTTAAAGACAAAAACGGCACCCCCCTGGGCGGGGTTTCGGTTAGCTCAGGTCAGGGAGTTGTTGCCGTAACCTCCGAAAACGGCACGTTCTCTGTCAAAAACCCTACGCCCCAACAGGAGTTCAGGTTCTCGCTCGTCGGTTACCGGGAAACGTCCCTGGTTTGGAAAGGTGAGAAAAACGTTTCCATCGTAATGGAAATCCTCGCCTCTGATCTCAACGAAGTGGTGGTGGTAGGTTACGGTTCCCTAAAGAAAAAAGACCTCACAGGTGCCGTAAACGTAGTAGGCGGAAACAAAATCATAGAGCGTCAGACAACGCAGATTTCCACGGCACTTCAGGGTGCCGTACCCGGCGTAACGGTAACCCGTACCAGCTCCGCTCCGGGAAATGGCGCCACCATCCGTATCCGCGGTATTTCCTCCATTCAGGAAAGCGATCCGCTGATTGTTGTCGATGGTGTACCCGTTTCCAGCATGAACAACGTAAACCCTGCCGATGTGGAAACGATTACCGTGCTCAAGGATGCGGCCTCTGCTTCCATCTATGGTTCACGCGCCGCCGCAGGCGTGGTGCTGATTACTACCAAACGTGGTAAGTCCGGTGCCCCCTCATTCGAATACAGTTTTAACTATGCGGTAGACAAACCCACCCGAATGCCGGACTATGCCGATGCGGTTACCTATATGAAAATGCAGAATGAACTGGCGTGGAATGATCTCAGCAACGATCCGTCCGGCGAATTCATGATCCATGATCCGTCGACCATCGCCGATTACAACAGACTGCATGCCACCGATCCGGATCTTTATCCCAATACCAACTGGCTCGATCATATCCTCCGGAGTTCTGCACCCCGCAAAACGCATTTCTTCAGCGTTTCCGCAGGTGATGCCAAAAGAAAAACAAAAGCCAGCATCGGTATCGATAATGTTGACGGACTGTTCCGCTACAACCTCAACTATGATCGTATCACCGCACGCGTGAACAATGATATCACCATCAATAAATATCTCGCTGCGTCGGTTGATCTTAACGTGAAGCGGACTTCGTCCATCAATCCGGTTTACAGCCCTTCTTCCCAAATGCGTATTGCCGCTCCGATCTATGCAGCCGTATGGTCCGATGGACGAATTGCAGAAGGTAAAACCGGTACCAACCCCTACGGCCTGATGAAAGAAGGCGGTAGAATTAAAAATCTCGATCATATTGTTGGCGGTCGTATCTCCGTTGATCTTACACCGATCGATGGCCTGAAAATTACCGGTGTCTTCTCACCCAATCTTCATTTCGAAAAAGAAAAATCCTTCGCTACCGCCGTTCCCTATACACAACGGGATAATCCCAATATTGTCTCCGGTTATCTGGAAGGAGCCAATACCACCAAGCTGACGGAATCAAGGAACGACGACTATCAGCATACCACCCAGTTTTTTGCCAACTATGGTAAGTCGTTCGGAAATCATACCCTGAATGCTATGGCGGGTTACGAAAATTACTATTCTTTCTATGAGTCGTTGTCAACTTCACGCGATCAGTACGATCTCGCCTATTATCCCTACCTCAATGCAGGGCCGCGCAACTTCCTCGATAACAGTGGTGATGCCTACGAGTACGCGTACCGTTCTTACTTTGGAAGATTGATGTACAACTACGATGAAAAGTACTATTTCCAGGCCAACCTGCGCCGCGATGGATCATCCCGTTTTCACAAAGATCACAGATGGGGAACCTTCCCTTCATTCGCTGCGGGATGGGTCGTTTCCAGAGAGAATTTCATGGATAATGTCAATGCGATTTCCTATCTGAAACTTCGTGGATCCTTCGGTCAGCTCGGAAACGAAAGAATCGGGAACTATCCCTACCAGGCAACACTCGAGTTCAGCACTCCGGTGATGTATCAGGGAGGTGTCGTACGCAGTGTTCAGGGGGCTTCAGCCTATCAGTATGTGATTCCGGACATCTCCTGGGAAACGACTGAAACCTGGAACGCCGGTATCGATGTCAATTTTCTCAACAACCGTTTGACCCTCTCCGGTGATATCTATAAGAAGAGCACCCGAGATATGCTGCTTGCCGTTCAGATTCCAACCTATCTTGGTTTCAGCAATCCGCAGCAAAACGCCGGGAAAATGCACACCAAAGGTTGGGAGCTTGTGCTCGGCTGGAGCGATCAGGTGAAAGACTTCTCCTATTCCGTTTCCGCCAACCTTTCCGATTTCCGTTCAGTAATGGGGGACCTCAATGGCACAGAATTCCTGGGCTCCCAGGTTAAATTTGCCGGTAGTGAATTTAATGAATGGTATGGCTACCGAAGCGTTGGTATTTATCAGAATGTCGACGACGTACTGAACTCGCCGGTAACATCCAATGTGGTAACCGTGGGTGATATCCAATATATGGACATCAGTGGTCCGGAAGGCAAACCCGATGGAATCATCTCTCCGGAATACGACCGCGTACTGCTGGGAGGTTCACTTCCCCGCTATACCTACGGTGCTACCGTAAACGCAGCTTATAAGGGTTTCGACTTCTCCATCGTGTTTCAGGGGGTGGGTAAACAAAATGCCATGCTCACCGAAGCAATGGCACGTCCGCTCCGCGCCCAGTGGTACAATATCCCGGAGTTCATCGTGGGTAAATACTACAGTGCCTATAACACCGCTGAACAAAATGCAGCTGCAAAATATCCCCGACTTTCTGACAAGGCCGGTGCCAACAACTATGCGACTTCCGATTTCTGGATGTTTAACGGTGCCTATTTCCGGATCAAAAATGTTTCACTCGGATACAACATTCCCCAGAAACTCACCAAAAAAGCATTGGTTCAGCAAATGCGTGTATTCGTGAATATGGCCGACTTCTTCGTAGCCAGCCGTTATCCCAAAGGTTGGGACCCCGAAGGAGGTGCGACCGGATATCCCATCACCCGTTCATTCGTAACCGGGGTTTCCGTTCGATTCTAAACATTACATGAACGCATTAAAATCAGAACAATGAAAAAAGCATTCTTAATCATAGGTATTCCCTTCGTTCTCGGTTCCTGCTCCAAGCTCGACCTGAACCCGCTGTCCAAAGCTTCCAACGAAACCTGGTACACCGATAAGGCTCAGGTAGAAATGAGTCTTAACACCCTATTCCTGCACCAGTTCTGGCCGCAGGAGAAATCGGAAACGCCCGGTGCAACGGCGGCTTTTGACGAATTTTCTGACGACTGGACCAACCGCAACACGCTCGTTCCCTTTACCAACGGCACACTCAATGGTCAAACCGCTACCGTTTCTGCCATCTGGTCCTATACCTACAAAGCGGTAAGCCGTGCCAATACCATTCTGGAAAACATCGATCGTTCACGCGCCAATCTCACCGATGAGCTGTACAACCGTTATGTAGCCGTTGCGCGTTTCGTACGAGCATGTCAGTATTCACGACTGATAACGCTCTGGGGCGACGTGGTGTACTATACCGGAAATATGGATCTGGAAGAAGCGTTTAAGGTGGGGCGTACACCCCGGGAAGAAGTGCTCCAGCGCATTTACGAGGACTTCGATTTCGCAGCCGCCCATCTCCCCACCACCTATGCGAGTTCGGAAATCCAGTATCCTTCCAAAGGTGCTGCATATGCCATGAAAGCCCGGATCGCCCTCTATATGAACGATTTTCAAACCGCCAAAAAAGCGGCTGCAGACTGTATGGCACTTGGGGTTTACAGCCTGCACAGCGACTATGCCGACCTCTTCCTCAGTTCAACCAAAAACAGCCCGGAAGTGGTGTTCGGACTTCCGCGTTCCGTTGAGTTGGGCGTAATGCTCAGTGGCGGTGCCATCACGGCTTATCTTCCGCGTACTGCCGGTGGTACAAGTACCGGTAACCCCTCCTGGGATCTGTTCTGTTCCTACCTCTGTACCGATGGTTTGCCGATCGACGAGTCGCCGCTGTACAACCCGAGAAAGCCCTTTGAAAACAGAGACCCCCGATGCGCTGCTACCATTGCTGAGTTTGATAAACCCTTCCTCGGATTTACCTATACACCGCACCCAGACTCTGCACAGGTTTGGAGTTATGAACTGGGTAGCTTTATCGCCAACAAGGACTCCAAGGCCGGTGATCAGTACGCTTCCTACAACGGGCTTATCCGCAAGAAGGGAATCAACAACGATTGGAAGGATGATCTGCAATCTGATCCTGATAAAATCATTATCCGCTATGCCGACGTTTTGCTGATGTATGCGGAAGCCAAAATCGAACTCAATGAAATTGATCAATCCGTACGCGATGCCATCAACGATGTGAGAGCCCGCGCGTACAAAGTTTCCCGTTCCCAAACCGCACAATATCCTGCGGTAACCGCCAACGATCAGACATCCCTGAGAAGAATCGTACGCATGGAAAGAAGAATGGAGTTCGGCTTTGAAAACCTTCGCTACTTCGATATCCTGCGTTGGAGAATTGCGGAGAAAGTGATGAATCGTGGGAATTATGGTCTGCTGACATCTGTTGCCGACCTGCGCACCAAGCTGGTGAATACGGGTCTTTGGTTCTTCCCCGGTACGCCGGAAATCGACGAAGATGGATGCCCGAATTTCGAAAACATGCCGAATGTGAATCTGATCCGTAAACTGTCAACCCGTGTGTTTGATCCAACCAAACACTATCTCTGGCCAATTCCGACAGAAGATGCAACAACCAACCCGGCTTTGGGTCAGAACCCGAATTACTAGTTCTTAAATTATTGAAACTCGTTCGCCCCGAAGTTCTTTTAACTCAAATACTCAATTGAATACGGCGGTTATAGAGAATATCAAACTTCGGGAGAGATTGGATGGTGGTAGATTCAGTCTCTCGAACCATCTCGCTTCGGTAGGGCAGGACCGGATCGCTCCGGTACCTGGCCCGATCAGCGGGAACAGGGTAACTTACGCTGAACGAGTCCAGGCAAAATAATGCAGGGCCGACTGTGTAACTCTTCACGTCTTTATTCTGGGTTTGGACGTGAACAGTCAACGGAGATATCGCCATCCACCACATTTCCGTAGCGGATAACACCGCTCCGGCTCTGCTTTTTTTAAAACCTGGAGAGACGAAAAGAAGATTTGAAATCACCGTGATATAAATTCTAAAGAATGAAGGTTACTGGAATCAGCACGCATATCTGTCATGCCTACCGTACCAACTGGGTTTTTGTTCAGGTGCATACCGATCAGGGTATAACCGGAGTAGGGGAGTCTACTCTCGAAATGCGTGAATTGGCCGTTGAACAGGCCATCAAAGAACTCGAACGGTATCTGGTAGGAAGAGATCCCCACGATATCGAAGCTTTCTGGCATGATGCCTACCGTGATGCCTACTGGCGTGGTGGTGCCGTGCTGATGAGTGCACTGGCGGGCGTGGAGATGGCATTGTGGGATATCAAGGGTAAAGATCTCGGCGTTCCTGTATACCAGCTGATGGGCGGAAAGGTGAGAACAACGGTTCCCTGTTATGCGAATGCCTGGTTTGCCGGTGCCAAAACCCCCGATGAATTTGCCGCCAAGGCAAGAGCAGCTGTGGACGCAGGATTCAAGGGGCTTAAATGGGACCCCTTCGGAAAAGAATACATGAATATCAGTCCCGCCGCATGGAAGGAAGCATTCGATTGTATTGGGGCCGTAAGAGATGCTGTGGGAGAAGAAGTACATCTTATTATTGAAGGGCATGGTCGCTTTAACGTACCAACTGCTGTCCGTATCGGACAGGCGCTTGCCGATTATAGGATTCTCTGGTTTGAAGAACCCATTCCTCCGGACGATAAGGCCGGAATTGCCTGGGTTAGAAAAAAGATTCCGGTACCGGTTTCCGGAGGCGAGCGTTTATACAGCCGTTATGAATACACCGATTATCTGCGTATGGAATGCGCCGACTATTGGCAGCCCGATGTTTCCCACGCAGGTGGTATGATGGAACTGAGAAAAATTGCCGCAATGGCCGAAGCACATTATATTCCCATCTGTCCGCACAACCCAAGCGGGCCCGTGGCCAATGCTGCAACGCTTCAGCTCGCCGCCTGTATTCCAAATTTCTACCTGCTCGAAACCATGTCGAACGATGTGCCTTACCGTGCGGATATCAGCAACGAAGAAGTGGTTTTTACAAACGGAGAAATGGCTATCCCGTCCAAACCCGGATTGGGAATAGAAATCAATCCGGAAGAAATTCGGAAATATCCCTACGAACCGAGAAACCTCCGTCACTATACCGGAGCACTGACGAATATCCGCCCCGAAAATGTTCAGGGGTATTTTAAATAAATCAATTCCGCAATTATGCTTTCGATCATAGCCAAAAGTTCCCAAATTTTCGCCCTGAAAGAAAAGTACCCGTTACTCCGAAAACTGCTGTTCGGATTGGGGATCGCCACAGTCGTATCGTGCAGTGCACAAAATACAAATATTGTTCTGTTTGATGCTTCAACCACCCCGCACTCAAGCGTCATCAATCAGGATAAAAGCGAACTGAATTTTAAAGAAGATCGTCTTGAAATCAAGACAGGCGCAAAGCCCTCTGCCCCCGGAATCCGTATCAACGGCAATTGGGATCTTTCCGGTTGCAGCGAGTTGTTAATTGAATTGTCGAATCTCAATACCAAAGGAAGCCTTCCAGTTACCATCACACTCAAAAACAAGGATGCCGATGAATCAAAACGTGTGGGTCTTTATCTGGATCGGGTGTATGTGCCTGCCGGCGAAACGCGCAGCTTCCGCCTGAAACTCCCCCCGACCATTCCTCATCCCGAAATACGTTCCCGATTTACCGGAATGCGTATGACTCCCTACGATCAATGGGGGCTGATTTCCGACGTAGATCTTTCCGCCATTACTTCGCTGCAGGTGTATGTAAACAAACCCCGTTTTGAATGGAACTGGGCTATTACAAAGGTTGAAGCCATAAAGGGCAAAGCTGAAGAAGTGCCTGCATGGATGAATCTTACGGAAGATAAATTCTTTCCGTTCATCGATGATTATGGACAATTCATTCATAAAGACTGGCCGGGTAAAACCTACTCGGATGAGGATCTGGTAAAGGCCATCGAGGAAGAAAAAGCCGATCTCGCGGCCCATCCGGGTCCCGACGACCGTGGTCGCTTCGGTGGTTGGAAAAACGGTCCCCGCCTGAAAGCTACCGGCTCTTTCCGTGTGGAAAAAATCAACGGTACCTGGTGGATGGTCGATCCCGAAGGTTATCTTTTCTGGTCGCATGGTGTGGTTCGCGTAACGCCTTCATCCGGTATTACACCACTCGATAATCGCCTCGATTATTTCGCTTCTCTTCCCGAGAAGGGAACGCCAATGGCCGAATTTTACGAAACCCACGATCTTCTGCTGAAGCCGTATTACGAAGCCCGAAATATTAAAGCTACCTACGACTTTTCGGCCGCCAATATCAGTCGGAAATATGGAGCCGACTGGCGTAACCGATACGCCGATATGGCCCATGAACGATTGAAAAGCTGGGGGCTGAACACCATCGCCAACAGTTCCGATAAGAACATTTGCTTCCTCGACAGAACCCCCTATACCGACCGGATCGAAATCAAATCGCCCGCCATTGAAGGAAGTAATGGTATGTGGTGGAAATTCCGAGATCCCTTCCACCCGGAATTCCGGGCCAACCTCCGCAAACAACTGAAGGAAAACGAACGCTCGCTTTCAGATCCCTGGTGCCTGGGCTATTTTGTTGACAACGAAATCAACTGGGGTACAGAAACCTCACTTGCGGAATGGACACTGCTTTCTCCGGCAACCCAGGTTGCCAAACAGGAGATGATCAAATGGCTGCAGAAAAAATACCCATCGATCGAAGACCTGAACAGCACCTGGAAATCGTCCTACACCTCCTGGAAGGATATGTTGACGACAATGAAGAAACCGACCGAAGGTGGACATCAGGATTGTGCCGAATTCTCCGCCATCATCACCGAAGAATATTTCCGCATCATCCGCGAAGAATTCAAAAAAGTAGCACCCAACAAGCTTTATATGGGATGCCGGTTTGCCCGGTCCAACGATCACGCATTGATCATCGGCGCCCGCTACTGTGATGTGATCAGTTACAATATCTATAGCCACAACCTCGACGATTTCCGCCTTCCAGAAGGAATCGACAAGCCGGTGATGATCGGTGAATTCCACTTTGGTGCTACCGATCGAGGCCTTTTCCATCCTTCCCTGATCTGAACCGAGAATCAGGAGAAAAGGGGAGAAGCCTATGTACACTATGTAACCTCTGCATTGCAGCATCCGAATATTATCGGTACTCACTGGCACCAGTTCGCCGATCAGGCTACTACCGGTCGTTTCGATGGAGAGAATTTTCAGGTGGGTATGGTGGATATCTGCGACCGTCCCTATCCGGAAACCATCAAGGGGATCCGCAATGTGGGGTACAAACTCTATCAAATCCGAAACAATGCCCGCTGATTTCTGATATCAAATACGGATACCCATGTTGAGAAATAGTTTTATCCTTCTGACACTTGCATTCCTGCTGGGGTGCAGCAAAAAAAACGATGGCGGTGGTGGCTCCGGATCGGACATTGATATCCGAAACGGCATGAACCTGATCGGAAAGATTACCGCCGATGGACAGCCCCTGGCCAACGTGGTCGTCAGCGACGGTTATTCCGTTGTACGCTCTGATGCCGAGGGGATCTATCAGATGGTTCGCAACAAAAACGCCCGTTTTGTTTTTGTGAGCATTCCGGCAGATTGTGAAGTACCCCTTGATCCGACCACCTACCGGCCGGGATTTTACAGAGCACTCGATCCGTCGAAGGAACTGATACGGGAAGATTTTTCATTCAAAAAAATAGAAAAGGAAAACGAGTTCACACTGGTGGCCCTGGCAGATCCCCAATTCAATTCAAACCGCCAATACGGCCTGTTCAGTAGTGAAACCGTACCGGATATCCTCCAAACAGTTGAAGGCCTCGGAAACAAGCCGGTTTACGGAATGGTGTTGGGAGATCTCGTTTGGGATGCCATGAACTATTTCTCCAAATTCCCCGCCGAGTTCGCCCGCTTTTCTTTTCCCTTTTTCACCGTTATCGGCAACCATGATTACAATCGCAACGTGAAGAACGATGATGCGGGGGCGCAGGCCGACTATGAAAAAAATTTCGGACCGGTTTATTATTCCTTTAACCGCGGCGACTGCCATATCGTTGTTCTCGACGATATCGTTTACAATGGCGGGGGCGCAAACGGACAGGGTTATGAAACGGCAATTTCCGCGGAGCAAATGGCCTGGCTGAAGAAAGATCTGATGCACGTTTCGCGCGACAAGCTCCTGATCGTTTGCCTGCACGTCAACACGAAGACCCGGTTTACGGCAACAAAGATCGCCAACAACGAAGAACTTTATGCTGCGTTGTCCGGCTACAAGGTTCGGATACTTTCCGGACATACGCACTGGAACGGAAACGTCACCATTAATGACGATATCACCGAACATATCCACGGTGCAGCCTGCGGGGCATTCTGGTCGGGACCTATCAACAAAGACGGAACTCCGAACGGCTACGGCATTTACCGCATCAAGGGCAACCGGGTTGAGGAACATTACTACAAAGCTACAGGGTTTCCGAAGAGTTATCAGATGCGCCTCTATCCACTCAATACTTCAGCCAGCCGCCCCAACCAGATCATCGCCAATATCTGGAACTGGCATACCACATGGAAGAGTATCAAGGTTTATGAGAATGGTGTGGAGATGGGGCAGATGAAACAGTTTGAGGAAAAAAATGCAAAGGATCCCTACGCCCGTTGGCTGCTCGATCTCAGCGGTGAAGTAACCAGCAGCTATGCCGAATCCATCATTACCGATCATCTCTTTTATTATACCCCCACCGATCCGCACGCATTGATCAGGGTAGAAGCAACAGATGAGTACGGAAATGTTTACACCGAAGAAATTTATGCCGATGCAGATCCCGGATTCCCCGGACCTGTGTAACACGAATGAATAAACGAGAATGGACAAAATGAGGTTTAAAAACAAAATTGTGTTGGTTACCGGTGCCACCCAAAATACCGGTCTGGCAATCGCTGCGCTTTTTCTCAAGGAGGGGGCACATGTATGCATCAATGGTCCTTGCGAAGCCAGCGTTGTCAGTGGGGCACAGGTGCTTCGTGAAGCGGGGTATACCGAAATAACCGAATGTGCAGCCGATATTTCCGACCCGGTTCAGGTGGAACAGATGTTTCAAAAAATAGCGGGTAAGTTTAAACGCATGGATATTCTGATCAATAATGCCTGCCACCAGGGTATCGGCGCTTCCTTCTGTGAAATGGATCCTGCCTATTTTGCCGCGGTCCTCAACACCAATGTACTGGGAACGTTTCAGGTATCCCAGCAGGCGGTGAAACTGATGCTGGCTGCCGGGGGCGATAAGGTGATCGTTAATCTCGGTTCCAACGTGTCTGAGCGTCCAATTCACAATAGAATTGCGTATGTTGCGTCCAAAGGCGGAGTTGATGCGCTTACCCGTGCCATGGCGATCGATCTGGCGCCGCTGGGCGTTCGTGTAAATATGGTAGCCCCCGGCTATATCCGTACCGACCGATGGAATGTACTTCCTCCGGAAACCGCGGAAAGACGGCGTAAAAACGCACCTTCCGGCACCGAGTCGATGGCCGAAGATATTGCCGAAGCCGTAGCCTTTCTGGCTTCTCCCGCGGCAAGGAATATCTGTGGTGAACGATTGGTGGTGGATGGCGGCTGCTCCATTCAACTGCTTCCCGTTGATATCGATAAATAAAAGATCAGAAGAACGAATTTTATGATTGCTTCCGGAAAAACATCACCCGTATCCTCCTGGTATAAATGGGAAGTCCTTGCGCTTCTTTGGGTTGCCTTCTTTATTAATCAGGCCGACCGTCAGGTCTTTAATGTTGTACTGCCGCTTATTAAGGCCGAATTCGATCTGAACGACGTACAGCTGGGCTGGATTGCAACCGTCTTCAATTTGGTATATGCGATACTGGTAATGGTGGCCGGCTTTGCCGGGGATCTGTGGAGCAAAAAATGGATTCTTGTGGGAAGTATCCTGTTCTGGAGCGTTGCAACCATGCTCACCGGTTTCGGAACGGGAATCCTTTCCCTGATGATTTTCCGGAGCCTCGTTGGTGCAGGGGAAGCTTTCTTCGGCCCTTCCAACTACAGTCTGCTCGCGGGTTACCACAAGGAGACACGTGGTACGGCCATGGCGATCCACCAAACATCATACTATCTTGGTGTAATATCGAGTGGACTTGTTGCCGGGTATATCGGCCAGCACTACGGCTGGAGAAATACCTTTTATGTTTTTGGACTCGTAGGTATACTGCACGGTTTGGTTCTTGCCTGGCGACTGAAGGATCCGCCGGGAGCCGCCGTAACGAAAGTAGAGGAAAAGGTTAAATGGACCGAGTCGCTGAAAATCATCTTTACTACACCTACCGCGCTTTTACTCACCATTTCGTTCAGCGGCCTGATCTTTGTTCTGGTGGGATACCTCACGTGGACGCCCACACTATTATATGAAACATTCGGTATGGATCTTACCAGCGCCGGATTCCAATCCATGGTCTATACCCATCTCTGTGCCTTTGTGGGTATCCTTATTGCCGGAAAATTATCGGATGTATGGGCGGTAAAAAAGGCAGGATCGCGACTACTGATACAGGCCGCAGGATTATTGGGCGCCGTTCCCTTCATCATTCTGATGGGTAACGCCACCAGCTATCTCACGGTTTATATCGGCCTGATGGGATTCGGCTTCTGCCGTGCGTTTTTTGATGCCAATACCTATCCCGTATTGTTTGATGTAATTCCGAAAAGACTGCACGCATCCGCATCCGGAACCATGGCCATGGTGGCTTTTTCCATCGGTTCCATTTCCCCGGTGGTACTCGGATGGCTGAAGACCGTGTTCGGATTATCTACCGGAATCTCGCTACTCTCCATTGTTTGGGTGGTGTGCGGCTGCCTGATGATTATTGCCTATCGTTTCTATTTTAAGAAGGATAGGATTGTGGAAGAAGTGGAGAAAAAACAATCAGCATCCAACACCGGAGCGTAGCTCCCGCTCTGGCGCGTAGCTCCCGCTCCGTGCCCAGCTCCCGCTCCGTGCCACCCCATCAACCTCCCCCAAAAAAAGTTGAAAAAACTTTTCAGCCTTATAATAAGGACCGCCCAACCTATTAAGATACGAAATTTTCTTCGGATAAACAATGACTTTGGATTGGCAGTCATCGTGTTGTATGTAATTGAATTTCATTGGAATCTAAACTTCGTTTGTTCGTCTGTTATTTCTGAACGTTGGTATGTGGGGTTGCGGAGATTCCGGATGGTCGTCCGGGACTTTGAAAAAAAAATCCCGCGAAACAGCGCTTGTTTCTTCTCATCTATTTTGGGTAATATTGCGGTAATAACCAACTAAAACGCGAGGTTGTGTCCATAACGCCCCCGGAAAAGCACCGATTGCTGAATGAGAGGGAATTGCTTATGAGCCTTGCGGAGGGCGATGAGCAGGCGTTTACAGAACTGTATTCGTATTACCAACCTCGCTTACTCCGCTATGTTTTCCCCTTTGCGCTCAATGAACTCTCTGCCGAAGAAATTGTACAGGACGTATTGTTCCGTCTATGGGTTCGTCGTGAAACCCTGCAGGGGATCGCTTCCCTGGAGAGATACCTGCAGCGCATGGCCAAAAATCTGCTGCTCGACAAACTTAAACGCCTATCGGTAGAGAAAAAATACATTGCCCATCTTACGCAGTTCGGTAATACGAGAACCAATATCGAAGACGATTTTCTCCTGAAAGAATATCAAAAAATTGCTGCCGAAGCCATCGATCAGCTCCCGCCCAAACAAAAATTGATTTTCCTGTTAAGGCATAGTGAAGACCTAACCCTGGCCGAAATCGCGGCGCGTACCGGCAGTACCGTTATGGCGGTCCAGAAAAATCTGGTTCGCGCCGTTCAGTTCATCAAAACCGCGCTTCAAAAGCACGGCGAATGGGGGACCATCATCATGATCCTGCTCTTCCCGGAAAAAAACTGATTTTTTTTTGAATTCCATGTCTCTATTGGAACCCACAAGTCGTCTTAAATAACACATCGCCATCAAATGGACAATAAAGAACTGCTCTATAAAATCGCGCATAACCGGGCTTCCGAAGCGGACGTTGAGCTGCTCCGATCGCGGCTGCAGCAAATGCCGCCCGACGAATTGGGCGGTTTGATGGATGCATATGCGGAAGTGTTGCAGGAGGTACACGAATTCGGAGAGGTGGATCAGCGTCAACTTCAGGCAATGCTTGGTCGAATCCACGACTGGAACAGGAAGGAATTGAGCGCTCCGGTGCGATCGGTTTCCATGGTACGTTGGCTGGTTGCTGCTTCAGTCATTCTGCTTGCGGGCATCGGTTTGTATGCGTGGTTCGGAATGAATAACAAGGCCGCACATCCATCCCATATCGCCGCGCAGATAAAGCCCGGGAGGGAGGGAGCTCTGCTCACCCTTTCCGATGGCCGTCAGGTATTGCTCGATACCGTATCGAACGGTGGGTGGCTTGTTCAAAGCGGGGCGAAACTCACGCTGGAAGATGGGCAGGTTAAATACGCAGAAGACGATTCCGCCAGTAACCCGTCCGGCGAGATTGCCTATAATATCCTCAGTACGCCAAGAGGAAGGCAATACCAGCTGGAACTTCCCGATGGATCACGGGTATGGCTAAACGCTGAAAGTTCCATCCGCTTTCCCATCCGATTCACCGGAAAGGAGCGTAGGGTAGAGGTGACCGGTGAAGCGTATTTTGAAGTTGCCAACGACAGTCGCATCGCCTTTGTCGCCACGGTAAACAATAAGGTGGAGGTGCAGGTGTTGGGTACGGCCTTCAACATCAACGGATACGACGATGAGCCCTGTATCCGCACAACATTGGTGGAGGGGAGCGTAGCCGTAAAACCCACGAAGGGCAATGCAACCCTACTGGAACCCGGGCAGCAGGCGCGGGTGGATGAGGCCGATCAGATTTCGGTATCGGATGTGAATGTGGAGGAAGTCGTTTCCTGGAAGAACAATCGGTTTATTTTTCATAATACCGATATCAAATCGCTGATGCGGCAGGTGGCGCGTTGGTACGATATTGACGTTGAATTTGAGGGGGATATCCCGGAACTCTTTGTGGCCGAAGTGTCGCGGAAGGAACCTCTGTCCGAATTATTGAGCCTGCTTGAACTGACGAAGTCGATCCACTTCAGGATTGAAGGAAGAAAAGTAGTTGTTATTGAAGGAGAAAAATTACCAAACAAATAAATAAACCAGCCCCTGTAAAAACAATTGGATCCGGAACAAAACAGGAAAGTGTTGGAGCCACTTTCCTGCTGAATTGTTCGGGCTTCAAAACCATTGCCGGAAGTATCCGGAAGCTAATCTGATTTTTTTCATCCAAACAGTGCAAAATTATGCATTTTACTTGTTTGTTCACAACATGTCGACTATTACGTGTTATGAAGCTGACTGCTGCTTTATTGTTTTTGTTCTGTATGACAGCTGCTGCCGGCAGCTATAGTCAGAACATCAATCTTTCTTTTCGAAATGAAAGGATAGATAAGGTCTTTGCTGCCATTAAACAGCAGAGCGGTTATTCTTTTGTTTATGTTAAGAAACATCTTGAGAAATCGGTTCCGGTGACAGTGGAAATCAATGATTTGCCACTGCAATCGGCGTTGGATATTATATTCCGCGACCAGCCCTTCGGGTATGCGTTCCGGGGAAAATATGTGGTACTCCAACCGAAAAAAAAGACCATCGTTTTTCCGGCCGACGAGGAGCCGGAATTGGCTCCGGTATTTACCGTGAGTGGGATAGTCCGGGATTCGGATGGGTACCTGTTGCAGGGAGCAACCGTAGCCAACAAAACGGCGAAGTTTAATACGGCTACCGATAAGGATGGGCGGTATCAGATAAACGCCCGGGCAGGTGATTTGATTACGGTATCCTATGTCGGCTATCAGGACTTGTCGGTGAAGCTGGTGCAGTCGTCGCAAATTTCGATAACCCCGTTGGTTGTCAATGCTTCGAAAAAGACCGACGATGCGGTGAAGGCCAGTGCCGAAGTGCTCGAAGTGCAGCTGGGCAACTCGAATTCGATCGCTGCCGTTATGCTGAATTTCCGCCTTGTACGAGCCACCCAGGAAATTGAAGAAGTGGTGGTGAACGGCTATCAGAAAATAGATGCCCGTATGGCTACGGGGGCTGTCTTCAAATTGAGTGGAGAAGAGCTGATTCAACCGGGCGTTTCTTCCATCGACAAAATGTTGCAGGGAAAGGTTCCGGGTTTGATGGTGATCCACAATTCCGGAAGTGTGAATTCCGCTCCAACGCTTCGTATCCGCGGTACGTCCACGCTCCTTGGCAATGCCGCTCCACTTTGGGTTATTGACGGCATGATCCGTCCCGATCCCGTAGATGTTTCGACCGCAGTATTGAACAATTTGATCAGCGAAAACTCGCAGGACAACCTGGCACTGCTGGGGAACGCGATTACCGGTATTAACCCCTATGATATTGAAAGTCTTACCTTCCTGAAGGATGCTGCCGCAACGGCAATCTACGGAACACGGGCGGCCAACGGTGTAATTGTTATTACGACGAAACGTGGAAAGGAAGGTCCGTTGCGGGTTTCGTACAATGCCAACTTTTCGTTTCAACAGCGCCCCTCCTATAAGCGTATGAACCTGATGAATTCTAAGGAGCGGGTGAACCTGTCGAAGGAACTTATGGCCGAGAATGTGGTGTACGGCAACCAAACCAGCGGATTTTCGGAAACCATTTCCTACGAAGGCGCACTTCAGGCATTGTATGGCGGACAACTATCCGAAGCCGAGTTCAACCGACGGGTAGCGGAGCTGGAAACCCAAAATACCGATTGGTTTAAGGAACTTTTCCGGAATCAGTTTGGGATGAGTCATTCGGTGAGCCTGAGTGGAGGTACGTCCAAAACAACCTATATGGCGTCTTTATATTGGGCGGATAACAAGGGGGCTGCGCAGCGGGACCGGAACAACAACTACATGGGGAATTTCAACCTGCGTACCAAATTTTCGGATCGGTTCAACGTCGACCTCTCGTTGATGTCAAATTACCGGAAAGCGGAAGGTTACTTCAGTTCCGTCAATCCGCTGAACCATGCACTTCAAACAAGCAGGATATTTAGCCCTGACGAGTTCATTCCGAAAAGTGTGGTTGTGGAGGGCGTAGTCTTGTCAGAGCTGGCCACCAACCGTACGCTCTATTACAATATCAACAACGAGATAGCACACAGCAAAAGCGAATCGAAGGTTATTTCGAATTCGATCAACCTTGGGTTGGACTTCAGGCTCCGCAAGGGGTTGCATTTCCGCAGTTCGGCCAACCTGGTGACGGATGCCAGTGAGGGATTGGCCTATGCCGATTACTACACCTATCATATCGCACAAATACGAAACTGGGGTCCGAATGATGTTCCTGGTCTGCAGACGGTAAATTTGTCGCCGATCCCGGCCGGAGGGATTGCCTATATATCGAATCACACCAATCTCGCTTTTGGTCTTCGAAACGGTATAGACTTTAGTACCCGTGGTTTTGGTGGCCACGACCAGTTTACCGTTTCGATTGGCAACGAAATTCGTAGCCAAACGGGTAGGGGCACCTATTCTTCGGAGCCTGGATATTTCCCCGACAGAGGAAATATCATATCCCCAACAAACAGGGGGCGAAATCAGTTAAGCAGTACCACCATTTCGGTAGCGAAGCAGAACTTCGTTTCGTTGTATGGTTCCGCCTCCTACAGTTTCCGATCGAAATATATCGTGAGCGGCAATGTGCGGACAGACGGATCCAACCGTTTCGGCCAATACGCCAACTCCAAATTTCTTCCCAACTTCAGTATTGCGGGACGTTGGAATGTTACGGATGAAAAATGGTTCCCCACAGGCTCCTTTGTGCAGGAGTGGCAGATCCGGACTTCCTACGGTACCGGGGGTAATGTGGTTTCAGCCGTTGGTCCCAATCTGATCGCAACCTATTCGGACGAAGACCGGGATCCGATCACTCAGGTACCCTATCTGAAAATCAAGTCCATGCCTTATCCGGACCTGCGGTGGGAGAAGACTGCGCAATTCAATATCGGAACCAATTTTAACCTCTGGAAGAACCGGGTCGGCGTAAATTTTCAGTATTACCGGAAGAAATCGACAGATGTTCTGGACATGCTTAGAATACCGTATGAATATGGACTTCGTTACATGTACCGAAATGGTAGCAGTATTGTAAACCGCGGACTTGAACTGGCATTGAATCTCCGGTTGGTTGACCGCAAGAATATTGGGGCAGCCATGACCGTAAACACCAGTAAAAACCTTAACCGTTTGGCGGATGACGTTACCACCGACAATTTCCGTCAGTTTTTTGACGGTTCCGGACATTTGCCCGGCAAGGCCATCTCGGGAATTTACTCCTATCGATTCAAAAGACTAAATCCCCAGAACGGAATGCCCGAATTCTATAACATGGATCTTCCTGAAAAGTCAAGCAATCCGGATGATTTTCTGGTGTATTCCGGACAGCTTCGTCCCAAGATTACTTTTGGATTAAGTCCAAGCTTCCGATACAAATCCTTTACGCTTCAACTGAATTCGTACCTAAGTTTGGGAAGCGTAAAACGATTGAATCCGTTTTTTGGGAGAACAAGAGAAAGCAATGGGATCCCCGCTCCATTCTATAACGTTACCCGCGACATTCAACAACGTTGGCGCAAACCCGGAGATGAGCAACATACCATTATTCCGGTGTTGGTTGACCGGTATACAACCGAACAATATATTCAGGTTCCCTATATGGCTTCAGACAGGGTAGGTACGGGTGCTGTACGGGAAATAAAGGTTACTCCAATAGAAGCGTACAATCTTTCGGATTTGATGACTGTACGGAATAATTATCTCCGCTGTAACAGTGCCTCTCTGGGGTACACTTTCCCCGCTTCAAAATTAAAGAGGGCCGGTATCAGCGGATTGAATGTAGGGTTCTCCGTAAATAACCTGTTCACTATCGCAAATCCGGATTTAAGGGGACAAGACCCGGAGATCAGTGGAGCTGGGTCCAACGCATTACCGCTAACCCGGCAGTTTGCCTGGTCTGTATCGGTCTCTTTTTAACGAATTCACCTTAAAATATTTCCATGAAAAAGATATTGTTCATAATTGCTCTTTCGGCGTCGATGCTATCGTGCAGAAAGTTTCTCAAAGAATATTCCCCCTCCGATGTAACGCCGACCTTGACCTCGGAGTTTGGTGAGATTCTATTTTCCGACGGTTACCCCGACAAGCAGACTATAGCCCGATGGATCCACTACCTTTCCGATGATATCCAATGTTATTACGGTCCCGCCAATGTGGAAAGTCTCTTCTATCTTGAGAATACCAAAAATCTTCTGCAATGGCAGGCGGATCTGGAAAATGAGGAAAGTTCATTCAAACTTGGAATGGATTTTAATACCTGGGCGCGTTATTACAGTATGTTACTTGGAGTCAACGTCGTTATCGATCACCTGGATGGGTCTACCGGTTCCCAGGCCGACAAGGAACAGTTCAAGGGAGAAGCGTATGCGCTAAGAGCCTTTTACCACTTTATGCTGGTGAATCTGTACGGCCGCCCGTTCAACGATTCTACGACAACGCCGGATAAATCGTTGGGAGTTCCGATCCGAACAAACTCCAATCTTTCGGACGATTATCTCGGCAGGAATACCGTAGCGGAAGTGTACGATCAGGTGGTCAGGGACCTTGACAGCGCGATTGTTTTGTTGGAGAAGCAGAACCGGCCGAAGAATGTTTTCCGCATATCGGCCACAGCTGCACATCTTCTGGCCAGCCGCGTTTACCTGTATATGGAAAACTGGGACAAGGCCATCTATCATGCGGATGAGGTGTTGAAGCATCATTCGGCATTGATGGATTACAACGACTGGGTAGGCGTAGAACCAACGGAAGAAAATCAGATATTGGGACTCGACAATGTAGAGTCCATCTGGTGCTACGGACACACCAAGGAGCAATATCCCGAAGGCTTTAGTTATATTTTTGATATTTCAGGGGATCTTTATCAATGCTTCGAAGCCAATGATCTGCGCAAAACGGTTACAATTTTTGAAGTGCCTGCGTTTTTGAAGCTGTATGTTGTCCCGGATTATATTCAAAGAAAGATTTTTTCGAACGCGACCGATGCCGCACATACCATCAACGTTTCGTGGCGGAGTGCCGAAGCTTATCTGAACAGGGCGGAGGCCTATATTCAACTTTATCGGACGAAAGGCGATGTGGCCGCCGCGGAGAAGGCTCTTCAAAGTTTAAATACACTACGTGAAAGACGCTTTGCATTTGGAACCTTCCAACCCTGGACAGTGGAAGATGGTGACGTCATGCTTCAGAAATGTCGGGATGAGCGGCGCCGGGAGCTTTTCGGGGAAGAGTCACACCGCTGGTTCGACCTGCGCCGATACGGTATGCCTTCTATAAAGCATAACTATTTCAGGGATCTTGCCACTCCGGAAACCTATACCCTGCAGAAAAGGGATCCCCAGTACGTGATCCCCATCCCGAGAGAAGTGATCGATATGAATCCGGTGCTGGAACAGAATCCGCTTTATCCGGGCATTCGTATGCCCGATTGATTGTGCTAAAAAATGAATGCAATGAAATCGACAATAAATAAATCCGCATTTGCTGTACTTACGTTGAGTATGCTTACTGTGTTTACTTCATGTGAACGGGAAGATAAACTGGAGCCTACTCCTGTAACCAACCGGTACACCCTGCCTCAGGGAAATTCCGATTTCGATAACGTGATTGTAAACTTCCATCAAAAATACGGAAAGTATATTCTTTACCGATTTGACCATTCGGACTATGCATACAACTACACGTCGATGAAGTCCGATAGCGCCTTCAATGCGAACCCTGCGTATATCGATACGGCATTGAACTTTTTTTTGAATCAATTGGTTAATCATTATCCGGAGGAGTTTCTTCATAAAACACTTCCCTTTAAGATTCTGCTTGCGTCCTATATTGGCTCGGGTGCGTCGAGGTCAGCAACGGGCTTTGCGTCTACCAATAGTGCCCTGACCATCGGATGGGCCGACAGTACACTGTTGGAAAAGACGCCTGCGCAGTTGCGGGAAATACGTGGACAGCTCCACAGGAACTATTTTGAGCGTGCCATCCGCACCAAGTCGGTGGAAATACCCGAGGAATTTTTTGCGACGGCACCTTCGGGATCTTACCCCTCCAACTCATCGGCGCTTTATGCCGCGGGTGTTGTGGAGAGAGTCCCCAGCGGCAGTCTTATTTATATAGAAGGCGATTTCCTGGGCTTTATTCAACTGATTACCGGCAAAACAACCGCGGAGCTCGAATCAACGCTGTTTTTGCCCGCTACGGATAAGAACGGGCTGATCCGCAGAAGGTACGACATCATTCAGAATTATTTTTTACTTAAATACAATCTCGACCTCAAAGCGATAGGGAACCTCCCTTAACTACCGCGCGAATCTCTCTAAAATATCAACAAATGGTACGAATAAAAACGCAAAAGTTTTTATTACTGAAAACTATTGCCCTATGGTTCGGATTGAATGCTGTTGCCCAGACTTCGACCGATGTAAAACTGACGAAGGAAAAATTCAGAAGCCAGGTGATTAATACCCTAGTGCAGCGACTGACCAAACACCATTATCTATCGCCTCAACTGGATGATGCTTTTTCCGGGAATGTGTGGAAGAAATTTATTCTTGCGCTTGATCCCAATAGAATCGTGTATCTGGATAGCGATATCAAAAGTTTATTGTCGCACAGGCATCAGATCGATGACCAGCTGAAACAAGGGAAGACGGATTTCTTTGACGCCGCGTATAAAATCTATCGGGAGCGGATGAAAACGGATTCAGCACTGGTAGAGAATTTTCTGAAAATTCCCATGCGCTTCGACGGAAAGGAGAAAACGCGGGTGTTGGAAAAAAACAGTTTTTCCTTTCCCGCTACCCAATCCGAAAAGGAACTGCTTTGGAAGAATTTCCTCACCTATCACACCCTAAAGAAATACGTTTCCCTTCTCGTGGCCGGTGATCCTTCCATCGCCGGAGGAGAAGTAGATCCGGCAACAGAAGTTAAAGCCCGGACGGAAGTTGCCAAATGGATGCGGAGTCAGTTCCGACAGGCATTTAAATCCGATGCCGAGGAGGAGAATTTCGGAAACTTTCTGAATACAGTCATGAAGGTTATCGATCCGCACAGTGCCTATAGTGCACCTCGTTCGGGGACGATGCTCGACAGACTTAGTGGCAGATATTACGGACTGGGGATGGAACTGGGCGTTGGTGATTCAGAGATTTTCGTGAAGCGAATGTTGCCGGGTGGTTCGGCGATCAAGAGTAATCTGGTAAAAGAAAACGATCGTATTCTTTCGATTTCCAACGACAGTGGTAGGATGATCAGGCTTACGGATTTGTCTGCCGAAGAAGTCAGTGCCATGGTCCGTGGACCAAAGGGGTCTGAAGTGAGACTGGAACTTCAGCAACCCGGCGAGGATTCAAGATTCGTGACACTCGTTCGTGGAGAGATCATCAACAACGAAAACAAGCCCCGGAGCTCGGTGATTGAATGGCATGGGAAGAAATACGGCCTTCTGCATCTCCCTGTTTTCTATATGGACCAGTCGGGTGAGGGTGCAAACGGTGCCGCTGCCCATGTGGCCATCGAACTCAGACGCTTGGCCAGTGAAGGAATTGAAGGATTGATTTTTGACCTGAGAGGAAATGTGGGCGGTTCGCTGAATGAAATTGTTCGGATTGCCGGCTATTTTCTTCCCCCGGGGCCGGTCAGCTGGCTGCGTTCAAAAGAAGGTATCCAGCGCTACGCTACCGGCATGCCCAATCAGATTTACTTGGGTCCACTGGTCGTGCTGGTGGATGAGGCCAGCGCTTCAGCATCGGAAATGTTTGCCGGCCTCATTCAGGACAGCAAACGTGGCCTTGTTGTTGGCTCTGCTTCCACCTTCGGAAAGGGAACGGCACAGTCGACCATGAATATCGGGAAAATGGGCGATTCTGCCCGGGGGATTCCCGAATTGAAGTACGGAAGTATCTCCGTCACCGTTCAGAAGTTTTATCGCGTTACCGGAGCCTCCACTCAGTTGAAAGGCGTTGTTCCAGACATCGTTCTTCAGGAACGCATGAATTTGAACACACTTAAAGAACAAGATCTGGACAATACTTTGGAGCACGACACGGTGAGGCTTGATCCGATAAGTCCAGTAGCATCCGCAGCGGAACTGATGTCGATGGATGCCGTACGAAAAAGAGCGATCAATCCAACCTTCGGGGTTATCTCGGAAAGCATGAAGCTGCTGAAAAAAATGTACGGCCAACCGATTCCCTTAAATATCACCGACTATCTGGAATATGCGCAGGCGGTTTCCGGACTGGAAAGGAAAATCGAGGATTTAAAGAAGTTAAAAGCGGGTGAAGAGCTGACTGTAGAATACCCCGGTATTAGAAATATTGCTCCACATCTGCGGAAGGATCTTCCGGGCTTGAATGCCAACTGGATGAAAAAGGTTTCTGAGGACATCTATATCCGGGAGTCCGTGCTGATCCTGGACGAATGGAATACACTGAAAGAATCACAAAAGAATTAATTAATAACAAACCAAAAAATGAGAGTCTATTTTGTATTGCTGCTGTTATTGGCAACAGGCGGGGCTTTTGCCCAGGAGAAAAGGGTGAAGATTACGGCTAAATTTGAACATTGTCCGAGTGATACGCTGGTTCAGCTGTTCGATCCCTATACGGATGAATACTTCAGTACAACGATTAAAAACAACAGCTTTAGCTTCGATCATCCAATCCCGTTGGGAGGTTGTATTTATGTCTTGAAGATTGGTACAAGTAATGATGAAAAGGCTGCGATCGTTTTTTATCTCGATGAAGGTGAATTGAAGATTACCGGCAAGGGGCCTTATTTTGACGGGGCAAAGTTCACCGGGTCCAAATGGGTTTCGGAATGGCAGGAAGGTTTCAGGATCGTGGATAGTAAAAACCCGGAAAATAAAAGAATGGAGGAGCTGATGACCAAATACCGCGCGGCGGCGGACGTTGGCGATGAGGATGTGGCTACCGAACTCAGCCGGGCGATAAATGATGGGTTCAAAAAACGGACTGAAAACATCATGAATTTCGTCAAGGCCCACAGGCATTCCGGTGTTTCCGCCTATCTGCTCACCTGCTATTTCCAGGGTAAGAATCAAATCAAGAAACTGCTGGAGGAAAATCTTGATGAGAAGGGGCTCAGTTCCCGCATTGCTACCAGATTTCTTTATCCCGGAAAGTATGAACCACATCCGAAAAGGGTAGAAATTAAGTTAAACGATCCCGATTCAACGGCCGCCAACGATCCCGTGGCGATCGGTAAACCTGCCCCCGACTTCACTGTTCCGGATATTAACGGTAAAACCGTTTCACTTGCCGATTTCAAGGGTAAATATGTATTCCTTGACTTCTGGGCAAGCTGGTGCGGTCCCTGTGTTCCACAGATTCCTCATCTGATGGCGGCCAATGAGAAATTCAAAAACAAAAACTTTGTCATGATTGCCGTTTCGCTGGACGACAAGCGCAATGCCTGGACCAAAGCCATTGAACAGCACGGGATGAAGGTATTGAATGTGTCGAGCCTGAAGGGATGGTCGGAACCCGTGGCGTTGAGTTACGGTGTCAGAGCTATTCCCATGAACTACCTGATCGGACCGGATGGCAAAATCGTCGCCCGCGCGATCTATGGTGAAAATATTGAAAAGACCCTGAATGAGCTGATAAAATAGAACTATCGGCTGTTAGAAAAAATTAAATCTGAGTCATGAAGATATTGTTGAACTGGGCGCTGATTCTTTTGTTTCCCTTGTGTACTAGGGCAAACCAAGGATTTGTTATCAAGGGAAAAATTACTGGAGTACGCAGCGGCTATGTTTCCATTGAGGAACATAAACATGAAGGCGGTGATCACGATGCCCATGATCATGCCCATCACCAATACGAAAAGGTACGCATTGAAAACGGTGAGTTTGTTTTCAGGGGAAAACTCGAACATCCGGATTTGGTGGTGTTAAAGATTAGTACGAAGACGATTCCTGTGCTGCTCGAAAATGCCGACTACACGATGGAGTGCGATTTCTGGGATCTGTCGCCGGACTGTCTGAAGGGTGGGGTGCTGCACCCACAGTTCCGGACGTTTTTGGCAAGTGGCCTTTCGTATGCCCGTTATGTTGCGGCCAACCCGGATCTGGAGGTGTCGGGCTTTCTAACCTTTCGCCTTGCGCACAGTAAATCCAAATTGAAAGAAGCTTACGGCCAGCTGAGCGACCGCGTCCGGAATACCTATTTTGCAAAAGAAGCAAAGAGAAAGCTCGATGCCCTCGATAAAGTGGGGAAGGGAGCAGAAATGCCCCATTTTATGATGGAAGATCCTTCCGGTAAAAAATTTTCGGTGAAGGATATGGCCGGTAAAGTGGTGGTGCTCGATTTCTGGGCTTCCTGGTGCGGGCCCTGCAAGGCCTTTGTTCCTACCATGAGAGAATACTACAACCGGTTCAAGGACCGCGGTGTAGTATTTGTGGCGGTTTCCTTTGATGAAGATCGGGAGCGATGGACCAGGGCCATGGGTGAATTGAAGATGGCATGGAAACAGGGGATTGTGGAAGGAGGTTTCGGCGACAATTCTCCCGTAAAAAAAATGCTGCAAATCAGAAGTATACCCCTTGTTATTGTTGTGGGTAAAGACGGAAAAATTGCAGAGTGGCTTGATTCCGACAGCAAGGACAAGCTTCCGTTAATCCTTGATAAACTGAGTTCATAGATTGGGTTGAACTGCAAGTTACCCCGCCGAATGGCGGGGTTTTTTTGTTTCAAATGGTTGGATAATGTCAGATCCCCCTTTTAAAAGTTCCGTCAGTTATAATCCCTGAAGAATTCACTATTGGCTGCCCTCCTGCAGCCTGATTTCTCCCGGATAAAAATTCGTTTCGCAGGGCCGTTCAACTTTGATGAAAGGCTATGGGGGGGGTAGGGATTGAACCCTCACTTGCCGAAATCCGGACAGAACGTCGAGATGTGCGACCTTTAGTTTCGCTTTTAATTTAAAGAGAGATTATCCGTATCATTGGGTGTCCGGGAGAACCCTCGAGTTACGGGGAAGTTGAAGGCAATTATGGAGAGGAGGGACGGTGCATTATGGAGCACCGGTTATTTTTTTTCCTGGATTGCTTCGCCTTCGGCTCGCAATGACGTGAGGGGGGACGGCCCGCAAGGACGTGAGGGGACGGCTCGCAATGACGAAAAGGGAAAGACTCGAATGACAGGTGGCGAGCGGCTCTCAATAACGTGAGGGGTGGCTTACGATAACGCCTGGGTGTTGCGTCATTGCGAGGGCTCTGCCCGAAGCAATCCAGTATGGTAAGAGTCGGGAATCCCCGCCGGGAGGATCTGTAGCAGAGCGGGAGCCCAGCGACAGTGTATGTTTGCCGCGAACCGAACGATGAACGGTGCAACGCAAGTCGATCAGGGTGATGGCGCGGGTTAAATAAAAAAAGTCACGGAGCGGGAGCTCCGCGGCAGTGTAAGTTTGCCGCGAACCGAACGCTGAAGTGTGCAAAGGATGTTGAACAGCATGAGGCAGCAGGACTCCTAATAATCAGCCTCCTCCTTTACCGGCCCGGCTGTCGAAAAAACGATATTCGGACGAGAGCGTTTTTATGGATGGAAGTGTAGGGCGGGCCTTATATATTAAGTTACGAAATTTTTCCCGAATGTGCAAATCGCCGGCGGAACGGAAATGACGCTGACTGCTGCAAAATCGGGTTAAGGCTTTCTCCTGAAATTTACTTAGGTTTACAGCAAGTTTCCTATGGTACTGAGGAATAAGCACATACAAAACGATAACGAACTGGTGCAGCAGGTGGCCGCGGGAGACGTCGATGCTTTCCGATTGGTGTACGATCATTTTTACCTACCGGTATTCCGTTTTGCCCGGAAATATACCGGTCATCATCAGGTCGCCGAAGACATTACGACCGACAGCTTTCTGAAGCTTTGGGAACAACGTGCCGGGTTCTCCGAATGGGCCAAACTCAAATCCTTTCTGTTTACTACCGTGCGGAATGCCTGCATCAACTGGCTGCGCGACGAAAAGCGACATGCTTCACACCACCAGCGTTTGCTTCGTATCATGGAAGTGAACCCGGAAATGGATTATGAACTGACCCGACATCCGGTAGCCGAGCGGGTATTCCATTATCTTGAAGATGAAATCAATCGCCTGCCCGAAAAGATGAAAACCATTCTTCTCCTCCAGCTCAACGGCTATTCCAATCAGGAAATAGCTATGAAAATCGGACTGGCCGAAAAATCGGTCCGCAACCTCAAGGTGGAAGCGTTGAAGACGCTTAGGGTAGGCCTGCTCAAAAAAGGTGATTTTGCCCTTCTGCTGTTCACTTTTCTTTTTAAGTTATAGGTCCGTCTCCCGGCTTTTTACGCCGTTTGATTTCCCGATTTTTTTTATTTTTTTTCGGGACAAATGCCAGATGTGGGTGTTATAGCTCTATAAACACCGTATTAATTCCGGTCTATGTCGCTTGTCAACAATAAAATTGCTACGCTCCTGATCCGTTACCTGGAAGGTGAGCTTGAGGGGGAAAAGTTGGCTGAACTCGAAAACTGGCGTCGGGAGTCTACCCTGAATGAGCGGATTGCTCAGGAATTCATGGTGGAAGCGAACCTGCGACGGAATACGGCAGCAGTGTTGTCGAAGGAAGCTATTTGGCAAAAGGTTACCGGTTCGATTCAGCAGACCCGGGTGGTTCGGATGAACCCGGCCGGGAAACTGATCCGTCGGACAATCGCTGCCGCCTCTGTAATCCTGCTCGCCGGAGTGGGAATCTACCTTGCTTATCAAAATCCGGAGCCCCGACCCTTGTCGGAGGTGAAACCCGATCGCCCGGCCCAGGAGGATATTCCGCCCGGTCAGCAAGGTGCCGTTCTTACCCTTGCCGATGGTACCCAGGTTGTGCTGGACAGTTTGGGTAATGGCGTAATTGCTCTGCAGAACGGAGCCGAAGCAGTATTGCAGAATGGCCGGTTGGTGTATGATGTAACCGGTGCTTCAACCCGTGAAGTGGTGTACAATACAATGACGACCCCGAAAGGAAGGCAGTTTCATCTGCAGCTGCCGGATGGTACAAGGGTTTGGCTCAATGCGGCGAGCTCCATTCGGTATCCTACGGTATTTTCGGGAGGTGAGCGACGGGTTGACATTCAGGGTGAAGCGTACTTTGAGGTGATGGCAAATGCCCCATTGCCCTTTCGGGTAAATATCGCCGGAAAAGCGGAAGTAGAGGTACTGGGCACTCATTTCAATATAAACGCCTACGAAAACGAAACCGGAATTTACGCGACCTTGTTGGAAGGAAGTATTGCCATAAGGCGCTCCGACGGGAATGACCGTCCCGGAAACCGGGTTCTACTTAAGCCCGGAAGTCAGGCCCAGCTGGACCTTGAAGACAACAAACGGGCGGATATCGGAGTTGTCCATAATGCGGATATCGAACATGTGATGGCCTGGAAAAACGGATTGTTTGACTTTAATAACCAGAGCCTGCAGGAAGTGATGCGGCAGCTGGAGCGTTGGTACGATATAGATGTAGTGTATGAAAGCGTGCCCACCGTGAAATTGAAGGGTAAAATGACAAGGGATGTTCCCCTTTCTGGGCTGCTTAAAAATCTCGGAAAATTAGGCGTACGGTGCAAATTGGAAGGCAGGAAGCTCTTTGTTTTGCCATAACAGACGGGTATTATTTTTTCAAATAAACCGGATCTCCCCAAAATAAAGAACCCACCATTGTTGGCGCAATGATGGGGTTTGCCGGAGTTTAACACCCGGCGATGTTTTGGGTTGATTCATTGTTGTTAACGCTATTCTTCAACCAAAACGCATCAAATTTATGCAAAAAACTGCTATTTGGGGTCGCTATCTTGCCTCCTTGCGGCCTCCAGCTCAAAGGCTGAGAATTATGAAACTGCTTACCGTTTTTCTATTTGCTGCTTCTCTCGCGGTTTCAGCGGATCCAGCCGCTCAAACAGTATCCATGTCTGGTAAGAACCTGAACTTCGTCCAGGTCTTTTCAGCTATTGAAAGGCAAACCGGATACGTTGTATTGGGTAATGAAAGCGTTTTCAACAGTGGAAAGTTGTTTACCTTCGACGTTGAAAACCTTCCCCTTCAGCAATTTCTCGACCTGATTCTGAAGGATAAGCCTTTCGAATACGATATTCAGGGAAGGACAATTTTTATCGCCAAACGATCGCTTCTCGCCCGTGCCGACTTTACGAGGGCCGACCTTGAATTGCCGGCACCGCCGCAGCTGGTTACGGGTAAGGTGACCGACTCGTTGGGCAAACCTGTTGCGGACGCCTCCGTACAGTTGATTCCCGGCGGCAAGGGAACCTCCACCAACAGAGAAGGGATCTTCACCATACCGAACGTGACACCGGGCAGGTACACTCTGGAGATTTCCATGGTTGGGTATGAAATCGTCCGCAGAAGCATTGTGGTGCAGGAAAATTCACCACTGGTTATCGGGGATATCGTACTGAGCCTTGCTCCCGAATCGCTGGGTGATGTGGTCGTAAACACCGGCTACCAACGTATTTCCAAGGAAAGGGTAACCGGTTCCTACGCGATCGCCACAAGCGAAACCTTTGAAAACAGACTGCAGCCCAATCTGGCTACCATGCTGGAAGGTCAGCTTGCGGGGCTTACCATCGATCAGAACAACCAGATCACCATCAGGGGCGTGTCGACGCTGAATGCTTCAAAGAAGCCGCTGATCGTTATCGATGGATATCCTGTTGAGCCCAGTATTTCCGACGGGTTCTACCGTTACGAGGATGGTCTGTTCAAGGATATCAATGCGGATAACATTGAAAGTGTTACTGTCCTGAAGGATGCGGTTGCGGCCTCCATTTATGGTGCACGGGCAGCCAACGGTGTAATCGTAATCACGTCCAAGAGAGGACGCAGCGGTGAGGCGAAATTCACCTACCGCGGTACCCTCGGGTATGCGCCAAGACCCGATCTGGACAACCTGAACAAGGCCAGTGTGAACGATTATATCGATGCAGAGATCGATCTCTTCAATCTTAATCCCGGCGCATATAACATCAACAACGGAACCAGTATCATTAGTCGTGTTCCCTACCTGCTCCGTCAGGCCTATCAGGGTGATATTACCGAAGAGGAAGCTTATGCAGAAATCAACAAGCTGCGCCAAAACAATTTCCTGGCCGAACTGGAAGAGCATCTCTATCGTCCGGGAATCAGCCAGCAACACAATTTTACCATCAACGGCGGAACCGATAAACACAGCTACAATATAGCGTTCAACTATCTGGACGTTGCCCAGAACTTCAAGGGGGCAAATAGTGATCGTTTTACCATCGATATCCGGGAAGACTGGAAGTTCAGCAGGAAAGTGACGGCGGGTATGACGGCGAACGTGGCGTATTCCAATTTTGAAACGCCTACCATCAACCCCGATCGTTCGATTACCACCGGCGACGGTATTGGCAACCAGCAACTCTTCAATTTCCACACAGGCTCTTATTTCACTCCCTATACCTCTCTGTTCGATGAAAATGGAAATGTCGCGAATATCTGGGGTATGAGCGTTTACAAACAAACTACCTACGCGGATTACAAGGGAATGAAGGATGTTGGCTACGACTTCCTGAACGACTATACACGTTCCATGGCTTCCACCAAAAACTTCCAGGCACGTCTTACCGGTTTTGTACGGTACAACGTCGTTCCCGGTCTTACGGCTGAATTCGGCGGTAACTGGCAGCGCGGTGCCTACAGGTATCGGATGCTAAGAAGCAAAGACGCATTTGCCGTACGGGAAGCCTACAACGACTCCAAGTCGAAGAGCAATCCTGCCAACTTCTACCTGCCCGATGGTTCAATTATCGACGAGAACCGCAACAACAACGAAACCTGGACGGTTCGCGGACAACTGAACTTTAATCGCAGCTTCGGTGGTTCAAAACATCTGGTGACGGCCATTGCCGGTACGGAGGTTCGTAAAATTACTACCGACCGCTTGACCGCTGCAACGCGCGCCGGTTACAATGAGCAGGCGGGTTCCTTTACGCCGCTGAATACACTGGACTACAACTCTACCGTATATGGTAACGATATGCTTTTTGGAAGACGGATCAGCATGGGGACCGGTAGTTTCGGATTGAGCGACAACCGCTTCGCATCCTGGTATGGTAATGCGTCCTACGAATACGATAACCGCTTTATCGTTTCGGGAAGTATGCGTCTTGATCTGACCAACTTCTTTGGTACGGATCCCAAATATCGTTACAAGCCAATGTGGTCTTTGGGGGGTACATGGAAAATCTCCAACGAAGATTTTTTCAACATGGATCAGATCAACCGACTGCATATCCGCGGATCATACGGTATCAATGGAAACATCAGCCTGTCGCACGGACCATTCCTGATTTTGGGTAATGCTTCCTTCAATACGGTTGCACAGGCAATGGGATCTTCCATTTCTTCTCCTCCCAACGATCAGCTGCGCTGGGAAAAGACAAAAACGTCCAACCTTGGTGTTGATGCGACCCTGTTCAACAACTGGGTAGATGTGTCCGTCGACTGGTACCTCAAGCGCAGTTCTGATGTACTCGCCAGTGAAGCGGTTGACCAAACCGTAGGTTATACCAGCCTTATGCAGAACGTGGGAAAAATCAACAACTCCGGAATTGAGGTTTCTGCATCAACCAAAATCATCGACAGGAAGGATTTTCGTTGGAGCCTTACCTCCAACTTCTCCTACAACAAAAACATGGTGAAGGAATACAATGTTACCCGCACGGTTGTCGGAAACTATATGGCAAGCCAGGGGGTAAGCGTTGCCGGTTACCCGGTTAACGGTTTGTGGGGATTACGTTTTGCTCCGCTGAATTCGGTAGGTGCGGCCATGATCATGAGTGCGAAGGGGGAGCCTGTGCTTTCCTCCCAGGCACTGGCTGAAGATGCTTATTATATCGGACCCACCAGACCTCTGTTCGATCTTTCCTTCACCAACCGAATGAGCTATGGCAATTTCGATCTCTCCTTCATGGTGATCACCAAGTTCGGTCACTACTATTTGAAAGATGCCTTCCACAGCCGTAACATCCAGAACAAGCATGTGGGCGAGCGCTGGAAGAAGCCGGGCGACGAAGCCTGGGCAAAAGTACCTGCGCTTACGACTACCAACTCCGACTGGTGGTATGCTTCATACATCGACATTAACGTGAATAAGGCCAACTTCGCAAGGCTCCGTGATATTACACTGGCGTACAACTTCAACAGAAGCCTGATCAAGAGAGCGGGCCTGAGCAGTGCCAAACTCTATCTGCAGGCGCGTAACCTGATCACGCTGCGTGCGAAAGGTATGGATATTGACCCCGAAACCATGGTTAACTACACCGGAGGAACAAACGGAAACGTCGACTATTCGTTCTCCTCACTTCCTCTTCCGAGAGAAATGTATTTCGGTGTGCAAATTTCATTTTAATCAATCTAATTACAGAATACTATGAATTCTAAAATATTATTCACGGCACTGACTGCATTTGCATTGAGTTCGTGCAGCAAGTTTCTGGATGTTAAACCATCCGGGCGACTGATCCCGACCGAGGCAGCACAGCTGGGGAACCTGATGAATGCGTCCAACGTATACGACTGGTTTTTTCTGGACAACAATATCGGAACGTCTTTGGGATACCGGGGCGACAACTTCAAAATGAGTCCTACCCAGGAGATGACTTTCAATACCAGCAGTCCCAATATCGATCGCTATGCGGCCTACACTTTCTTTGAGCCGATGATCGATTTCAATGCCTATTATTATTACTACTGGAACTGGAATTACAGAACCATCAACATCTACAATACCATCATCGATGGTATCAACAATCTTGGTGCAACCGATGCTGAGGCACAGCGTATTATTGCGCAGACAAAGGCGGCCCGTGCCTACAACTATCTGGTCGCTGCCGTGCTTCATGGTCCCATGTGGGATCCCGGAGGGGACAACACCGTTAAGGTTATGCCTTACCGTACCACTTCTTCGGCGACCACACCCAATCCGCAGTTGAGTGATACCGAAGAGCTGTTTGCCAAAATCTGGGAAGACCTGGAGGCCGCGAAAGAAGGTGTTCCGGATGTTGTGGGAAGCCCGATTTGGGTCAACAAGTCTGCGCTGCATGCCATCCGTGCCCAGTTCTTCATGTACAAAAGAGATTGGCCGAATATGCTGAAGGAAGCCAACGACTCGTGGGTGGCTGCCGGTGGTGATGCCACCAAGCTGATTTACGACTTCAACGATTTCCGCTACCGGGTGGTGGGTGCTCCTCCCACAGATGGTACCGACCATGAAGTGTCCCTTTCTCTGGAGTATGCACCCAATGGTGTGGTAAATACATCGGAGCCGTTCAACGAAGCGAGGGGGCGTGAAAACCTGTTCTGGAGACGTGCCGCTTCCTCATCCGGAATCTATCCTTCGGACAGCTATCTGGGACTCTTTGATACGGATAAGGATCTCCGTTACACCATGTTTATGCTGAATGGTCGGGGTGCAACTTTTGCCGGCGGATACGACGATGGCATTCAGCTGATGAACTACCGTGCGAACAAACTGCCAGCCAGCCATGGAATCACTTATCCCGAAGTGCTGCTGATGAGGGCGGAAGCCTATGCCAGAACGAACAAGCTGGCTGAAGCGCTCGCCGATCTGAACACACTGAGAAGGTTCCGTTACAAACGTGCGACCGGTGATCCGGTGAACGTTAACGATTTGCCCGGAGGTGATGGAATGAACCAGGATCAGCTTCTTAACGAGATCCTGAAAGAGCGTAGGAGAGAAATGCCGTACAACTCTTTCCACAGAACGATCGACATCAAGCGTTATTTCCACGACACGGGCAAGCCCTGGAGTCAGACCAGCCTGACGCATTATATTGGCCCCAAGGAGTTTAGTGTAACGCTTAACAAGCATTCCTTTACACTGCCGCTGACCAACGAGATTATCAAGTATAATCCCCATTGGGGACTCAAGCCGATTGAAGGTTTGTGGAATCCCTTTGTAAAATAGTTTTGGTTTAAAAATCGGGCAGAAAATGCCCACTGGCAAGGGCCGCCTCAATTTCGCTTTGGGGCGGCTTTTGTATTGGAAGGCATCGTTTGATGGCTGTTGGAAATAGCTTTAAGGGTTTTTCCGCGAATTTGCCTGAATGTTGATCTGCGGTTAACAGGGTTATTGGAGAATAGCCACACACGACTTTTGAAGTCTCAAACAAACCCTTTTTCAAAATTGCTATCAATGGGTGTGTAGCATATTTGGTTAACGCTGGCACTATAGTAGTTTCCTTCAATGATCACGAGCCAATAGACATCGCAGCCGATGTATGTTTTTTCGCTTTCTTCGAAAATTCTGCAAAAAAGAAAAGCCGGAACCATTTCTGATTCCGGCTTTGTAGCGAGGAGCGGACTTGAACCGCCGACCTTCGGGTTATGAATCCGATGCTCTAACCAACTGAGCTACCTCGCCAAAAGGGAGTGCAAAGATAATATTTTGAATGAAAATCCAAACACTTCGACTAAAACATTTTTTTACAGTTAGTTTTGGTTCTTGTTTGACTGAATGAGTGGTTATGGTTGGCAAAAAGTCGATGTTCAGTCGAAGTGTTTGGATCTGGATGATGTAGAAGTTGGATGCAGGCGAAGTTTTTAAAAGATCCCCCCATGGAAATGGGGGGAGTTCTACGATTGCTTGCCATTATGACTGTATATCTACGCCTGATTTATGTGTCAGCTAGAGTTTTTCTCCATGCTGACTGAGATCGAGCCCCTCTTTTTCTTCTTCATCCGTAACACGGAGGGGGGTGATCAGATCGGTTACTTTCAGCAGCAGCAGGGTGCCGAAGAAAGCGAATATGGATACGCCTACCAGTGCGATCATGTGGTTTGCAAAGAGGGTGGTTTCGCCGTAAACGAGTCCGTTTCCGACGGTGTTACCCGGGTTAACCTTCTGGCTGGCGAATACGCCTGTAAGGATCATACCAACGATACCGCCTACACCGTGGCAGGGGAATACATCCAGGGTATCGTCGATATTGGTTCTGCGGGTCCGGATTTCTACCATCAGGTTACTTACCAGACTGCTGATGATACCGATGGCCAACGCATGCGGGATGGTTACAAAACCCGCAGCGGGGGTGATGGCTACCAGGCCCACAACGGCGCCGATACAGGTGCCCATAGCCGAGGGCTTCCGTCCACGTACCGCATCAAAGATGATCCAGGCAAAAGCAGCTGAACCTGAGGCGGCACTGGTGGTTGCCAGGGCGGTAGCGGCCAGTCCGTTTGCCCCGAAGGCAGAGCCGGCGTTGAAGCCAAACCAGCCGAACCAAAGTAAGCCGGTTCCGAGGAGCACGTAGGTGATGCGGGCAGGACTGTGCGAAGGCTCGTTTCTCTTTTTGAGGTAGAGCGCACCGGCCAGGGCAGCCCATCCTGCACTCATATGGACCACCGTACCTCCCGCGAAATCCAGAACACCAAGTTGGGCCAGGATTCCTTCGGGGTGCCAGGTGGCATGTGCCAGCGGACAATAAATAAAGAGCGAAAAAAGAACGATAAATAATATATACGACGTAAATCTTATTCTTTCAGCAAACGCTCCTGTAATCAGAGCGGGCGTGATGATGGCAAACTTCAACTGATACATGGCGAACAATACCAGCGGAATGGTGGGTGCCACCTCCCTGGGTTTACCTTCCAGAAGCCCCTTCATCATGAAAAAGGTGCCGGGGTTTCCGATTATTCCCCCCTGCGATTCGCCGAAGGCCATGCTGAAGCCCACAACGACCCAAAGGATCGAAATCACCGCCATGCAGATAAAGCTCTGGAGCATGGTGGAAATCACATTCTTCTTGTTGACCATTCCTCCGTAGAAGAATGCCAGGCCCGGGGTCATAATGAGTACCAGTGCGGTGGCGGTCAACATCCAGGCCGTATCCGGATAGCTGATTCCCTCTTCGTTGATTCCGGTTGCGGGGTTTCCTGGAAAAATAAAACTAAGAACCAGTATGGCCAACAGCAGCGCAAAAGGCAGCATGGCCAGTCGTCGACTCATGGACATTGCAGTAAATATTTGTCTATTCAGTGATGATGATGGAGCAAAATAAATAAAAAGAATTCGAACAGATAAATATTATTTTATTTAATATTTCTGTTTTTGGAAAAATGTTGAGGAAAATGTTGGTAAAAACGTTCTAATGGTAATATTAAAATAAAATGTAAATTGAGTGTCAGGGCGTACGAAATTGCCCGAAACGCCCGACCGATTTGGGTTGGGGCAAAAAAAAGGGTCGGAACGTTCCGACCCTGCTAAGCTGATGTATTGAAAAAAATTAAACTCTTCCCGGATACACTTCCAGTGCTTTCGCCAGAACATCCATCGCCTTATTGATGGATTCCTGATTCAGCACATAGGCCAGACGGACTTCCTTCTTGCCCAATCCTTCGGTTCCGTAGAATCCGGTGGCCGGTGCCAGCATCACGGTTTGCCCTTCGTATTCGAACTCTTCCAGAAGCCACTGACAGAATTTGTCGGAATCGTCGATGGGCAGGGAGGCCATCGCGTAAAAGGCTCCGCCCGGGTTGGGACAGAATACGCCCGGAATGGCGTTAAGACGGCTTATCAGCGTATTTCTTCTGTTCAGGTATTCTTCGCGGGTTTGATCGAAATAATCGGCGGGCAGATCCAGCGCGGCTTCTCCCACAATCTGTGCAAAGGAGGGGGGGCTCAGGCGGGCTTGCGCAAATTTCATGACGATTTCCAGCAGTGCGCGGTTTTTGGTAACGAATGCCCCGATACGCGCTCCGCAGGCACTGTACCGTTTTGAGATGGTATCCATCAATACCACGTTGTCGTCGATTCCTTCCAGGCGCATGGCGCAGAAATGTTCGCCGCCGTCGTAGCAGAATTCGCGGTAGGCTTCGTCGGAGAAGAGGTAAAGATTGTGTTTCTGAACAATCTTTTTTAGTGTTTCCATTTCCTCACGGCTGTAGAGATAGCCGGTTGGGTTATTGGGATTGCAGATGATGATCGCTTTTGTGCGCGGGGTGATTTTCTTCTCGAAATCCTCGATGGGGGGTAGGGCAAATCCGGTTTCGATGGAGGAGGGAACCGGCACAACGGTAACCCCGGCTTCTACCGCAAAACCATTGTAGTTGGCGTAGAAGGGTTCGGGAATGATGACTTCATCACCCGGATCGAAGCAGGCCATAAAGCCAAAGAGAATGGCTTCGGAACCGCCGGTGGTGATGATGATTTCGTCGTGATTTACGTTTACTCCGATGTTTCGGTAGTATTCGGTGAGTTTTCTCCTGTAGCTTTCGTTTCCGGCGCTGTGGCTGTATTCCAGAATTTTGAAGTCGGAATTACGCACCGCATCCATGGCGAGCTGGGGTGTTTCGATATCGGGCTGACCGATATTCAGGTGGTATACTACAGTTCCTTTCTTCTTGGCCTTTTCTGCGAAAGGCACCAGTTTCCGTATGGGAGACGCGGGCATTTCCCGTCCCCGTTTGCTGATCGTTAACATGCTGCAAAGATAGCGTGTGCTTATAAATGGGATGACAAGATAGACGAATTCGGCAGGCGGATGGATGAACGCTCAAAAAAAATAGCCCCGGCAATACCGGGGCTGATATCTTTTTTCGTTCGGGAATTATTTTCCTCCCTTCGATCCTTTTTCGCTTTGGTATTTGGCGTAGGCTTCAGCGGTCAGAACCTCTCCGACGATCCTGAGCGTCAGCGGCATATCGAAGCCCCGGACTTTAACGGTGATGGTTTTGTCGAATGGTCCCACGGCTGCCGCGTTGAAACCGGCTTTGATATTGGCAGATTTCCCCTTGAGTATGGGTTGTTGCGGCCAGGAAGGCGTAGTACATCCGCAGCTCGCCATGGCGTTTTCGATGATAACCGGATGGGTGCCCATATTGGTGAACACGAATTCGTGATTAACGGGAACCCCCTGCTTGATCTTGCCGAAATCGTATTTAACTTCCTTGAATTTTACAACTTCATCGGGCTTAACCTGTGCAAAGCTTGCTACACTGGCCAAACAGAGGATAAAGGCAATCATTACTTGTTTCATCGTATTCTTTTTTGTTGTTCTCTTATAGGTGATTTAAAAGGTTTCCTGTTTCAGGTCGCGGATAACCGGATTCAGCGGAGCCGGTGTTCCACAAAGCATATATACGTTGCCCTTCACCGTTAACGTCAGTACCGATCCTTTGTTGTAGAATACGGAAATCTGTTTTTCAAACGGTCCTTCTTCGGCAGCATTGTAACCCACTTCAATACTGGTGGTATCGCCGGGGGCGACAGGTTTCTTAACCCAGCGCGGAGTGGTGCACCCGCAAGACGCGATCACCGATTCGATGGTTGCAGGTTCAGAACCGGTATTCCGGATGATAAAGCGGTGACTTACCGGTCGCGCGATCTGAATTTTTCCGAAATCATGGACCTTTTCGGTTATAGAAAAAATATCCTTGTTCACGCCGTGATGCGTGGTTTGCGCCGCCAAGGGAAGCGTAAAACAGGTTGAAATCAGGAATATTAGATAAATAAATTTCATTTTTACAAAATTAGTGTTTCCTTTTTATTGTTTTCGCAGGAAAAATTCGTGAACTTCGGGCGAAAACCAGTAAAAAAAATTGCCGTAGTTTTGCTTTATGGAAAACTTGACCCAACATAACGATGCGCTGACCTCTGAAAAATTGTCTTTCGACAGATTTCGGGAAGAAGTACTAAAAGATTATTCCACTGCAGTCGAAAGCCGTGAGGCCAGTTTACTGGGCAGGAAAGAGGTTCTTACCGGGAAAGCCAAATTTGGCATCTTCGGTGATGGAAAGGAAATCCCCCAGATTGCCATGGCAAAATTCTTCAGACCCGGCGATTTTTACGCCGGTTATTACCGGGATCAGACTTTTGCGTTTGCCACCGGTATCGCTTCCATTGAAGAGTTTTTCTCCCAACTTTATGCCGATCCGGATCCGGCCAACGATCCGTTTAGCGCCGGAAGGCAGATGAATTCGCATTTTGCAACCGCTACGGTTGACGAAAACGGAAACACTCTGGATCTCGCCAACCGCAAAAATATTTCCAGCGGAATCGCACCAACAGCCGGTCAGATGCCCCGCGCACTTGGACTTGCCTACGCGTCACGCGCCTTCCGCAATATCACCCAACTTCAGCAGTTTACTGATCTTTCCCGTCAGGGTAACGAGGTTTGCTTCTGTACCATTGGCGATGCGTCGACATCTGAAGGCCATTTCTGGGAAACCATCAACGCAGCCGGCGTTCTTCAGATACCGCTGGCGGTATTTGTATGGGACGACGGCTACGGAATTTCCGTGCCGAAAAAATACCAGACAACGAAGGGCTCGATTTCTGAAGCGCTCAGGGGATTCCAGAAAAGAGAAGATACCAACGGTATCGATATTTATCGTGTAAAGGGATGGGACTACGCCGGAATGTGCGAATTGTTTGAAGTGGCAATCCAGAAAATCAGGGATACCCATACGCCCGCCGTCTTCCACGTGGAAGAAATTACCCAACCCCAGGGGCACTCAACATCGGGTAGCCATGAACGTTATAAAACCGCCGAAAGGCTGGCCTGGGAGAGGGAATGGGATGGTCTGAAGAAATTCCGCGAATGGATTCTTACCAATGCGCTGGCATCGGAAGAAGAGCTGGAAGAAATTGAACGCACCGCCAGGGAAACTGTCCGCAACAGCAAGAACGCGGCCTGGGAAAAATACTGTGTTCCGCTGAAGGAAATGGTTGCCAGGAGCTGCGGGCTTCTGGAGGGTCTGATCAATAGCGGCCATGATTCGGATGGGGCACTTTCGGCAATTATGCAGGAACTCCGCGCCAACCGCGAACCCATGCGTCGTGATGTTCTTTCTTCACTGCACAGGGCGCTCCTGCATGTGGGGCGTTCCGGCGCAGCCAAAGAACTGGACGAATATTATCAATCGCTGCGTAAAAACGAATACGCATCCTATAACAGTCATCTGTATGATGAATCACCGAGAAGTGCGCTGAAGGTAGAAGCGGTACCTGCCGTTTATGCTTCAGAGCCTCCCGTGGCCAATGGATATGAAATCCTGAACCGATACTTCGATGAGCTGTTCACCAGCAATCCCAAAGTACTGGCCTTTGGTGAAGACGTTGGCCATATCGGCGACGTGAATCAGGGGTTCGCCGGACTTCAGGAAAAACACGGCGCTGAAAGAATTTCGGATACGGGTATACGGGAGCTTACCATCATGGGACAGGGCCTCGGACTGGCATTGCGTGGTCTTCGTCCGATTGCAGAAATCCAGTACCTGGATTATCTCCTTTACGGTCTGCAACCCCTGAGTGATGATGTGGCGACCACACATTACCGTACCAAGGGCAAACAGATCTGTCCGATCATTGTGCGTACCCGCGGTCACCGTCTGGAAGGTATCTGGCACAGCGGATCGCCCATGGGCATGATCATCAACGCCCTCCGTGGAATGTATGTATGCGTACCGCGCAATATGGTGCAGGCAGCGGGTATGTACAACACGCTCCTTCAATCCAACGACCCCGCGATCGTCATCGAATGTCTCAACGGGTATCGACTGAAGGAAAGAATGCCGGCCAATCTGCTGGAGTTCCGGGTTCCGCTCGGTATTCCCGAAGTTATCCGCGAGGGCGACGACATTACCATTGTGTCCTACGGATCGATGCTGCGTATCATTCAGGAAGCGGCCTCTGTTCTCGAAAAACAGGGCGTTCAGTGTGAGATCATCGATGTGCAGACCCTGCTGCCCTTCGACAGAAATCAGATGATTCTGGATTCGCTGAAGAAAACCAGCCGGATCGTATTCATCGACGAAGATGTTCCCGGTGGCGCGGCGGCCTATATGTTTAACAAGGTGATGGAAGAGCAGGGTGGATATCGTTATCTTGATGTGGCTCCCCGGACGTTGACGGCCAAGGCCCATCGTCCGGCCTACGGAAGTGATGGTGACTATTTCAGCAAGCCAAATATGGAGGATGTGATCGACATTGTGCTCGATATGATGGCCGAATAATAAACATCAAAATACCATATCAAAAATAAAGGGGATCAAACGATCCCCTTTGTTATCGGCACAAATTCGGTATGCTTAGGCGAGGTTGTGGAATACCCGCTGAACGTCTTCGTCCTGCTCAAGGCGGTCTACCAGTTTGAGCACTTCCTGAGCTTTTTCTTCGTCGAGCTCCACGGTTACCGTCGGGATCCATTCCAGCTCGGAGCTGATGGGGTTGAGCCCCTTATCTTCCAAAGCTTTCTGGAGTTTGCCGAAGTCGGCGAAGGCGCAACGCAGAACCAGAACCGTTTCATTGTTTTCACCGGAACCTTCACCCATTTCTTCCAGACCGTGGTCGATCAGTTCGAGTTCGAGTTCTTCCTGGTCGATTCCGTCGGGGTTGAGTTTAAACACGCCCATGTGTTTGAACTGGAAGGAAACGCTTCCGGAAGTACCCATGGATCCGCCGCCCTTGTTGAAGTGGCTTTTTACATTGGCTACGGTTCTGACGTGGTTATCGGTTGCGGTTTCCACGAGGAGGGCAACGCCGTGGGGGCCGTATCCTTCGTAAAGAATCTGGTCGTAGTTGGCCGTATCCTTACCAAGCGCCCTTTTGATGGCTGCTTCTACACGATCTTTCGGCATGCCGATGCTGCGTGCGTTCTGGAAGCAGCGACGAAGAGCCGGGTTGTTATCAGGATCAGGACCTCCGGCTTTAACGGCAATCACAATTTCTTTTCCGAGGCGGGTGAATTGCTTGGCCATGCGGTCCCAACGGGCAAACATGGTGGCTTTTCTTACTTCAAATATACGTCCCATACGACTTGTTGAAATTTCAGGTTTTGAGGAGGCAAAATTAACAAAAATAGCCGTCCGGCCCTGAAAGCTGAACGGCTATTTCCAAGAAATAGGGTCAGAACCCCTTATTTTTTATTTTTTTGGAGATGGCTGTGCTTTTTCCCGTACGCGAAATAGATGATAAAGCCGAGGAGCAGCCAGCCGCCCAGGCGAGCCCAGTTTTCCCAGCCGAGTCCGAAGATCATGGCGCCACAGGCAATGATTCCGAGGATCGGGAACAGGGGAACAAACGGGGTTTTGAACTGACGGGGCATATTGGGTTCTTTTTTGCGCAGGATAATTACTGCTGCGCAAACCAGAATAAAGGCGAACAAGGTTCCGATACTGGTCATGTGACCTACCACATCGCCGGGAACAAAGGCGGCGAACAAAGCAACCAGAACGAGGATGACAAGGTTCCCCTTGTAAGGGGTCTTGAATTTTGGGTGAACTTCGCTGAAGGTTTTAGGCAGAAGCCCATCACGGCTCATCGAGAAGAACACACGGCTTTGACCAAGCAACATGACCAGAATTACAGAGGAGAAACCGGCCAGGATGGCGATTGTTACGGATTTACTCAACCAACCGTATCCGGGCATAAACTCACGGATGGCCGCTACTACAGACGCTTCTCCACCTTTGGAAGGATCGCGGAAGAAATCTACGGGAGCCAGTCCTGTCAATACGTGTGCAAACAGGATATAAAGAATGGTACAAACCACGAGTGACCCAAGAATACCGAAGGGAAGGTCTTTTTTTGGGTTTTTTGTTTCCTG